>WNFD01009714.1_pt1 | contig 10132 bp, 6 predicted proteins | sample 5400491 | NCBI WGS metagenome assembly WNFD01 (sample SAMN13153343, study PRJNA577476) | soil metagenome | isolation source: 120 cm saprolite under Douglas fir tree site 2 hole 2 replicate 2 | place: USA:California | collected 2015-04-18
GGCGGCGCGGGCGGGGTGCGCCCCGGCTCGAGAACGTAGATGTCGTGGTTCTCGTTCTCGCCCCGGATCACCGCGAGGCGCTTGCCGTCCGGCGACCATTGCGGATAGAGATAGGGCCAGTCGCCCTGCGTCAGCCGGCTCGTGGTCTTGGTGGCGAGGTCGAGCAGATATACGTCGCCTTTTCCGCTTCGGCCGGAGATAAACGCGATCCGGTCGTGCGCCGGCGACCAGTGCCCGTGCCCGTCCTTCTCCTTGTCGGTCGTGATGCGGGTGATGCGGCCGTCGGGCTCGCGCAGGTATAAATCGTAGTTGCCCTCGCCGCCGTTGCTCATGAACACGAAGCGCTTGCCGTCCTGCGACCAGCTGATGCCGGAGTTATAGCTCGTCGGCTCCACGACCCCCGGGAAAAAGAACGGGTTCTGTCCCGTCACGGCCGAAGACTGGTGGTGAATCGTCTGGACGATGTCGCCGTTGGAGCGCACGATCACGATCTCCTTGTTGTCACCGCGCGAGCGCTCGAACGCGATCAGGTCGCCCGAGGGCGACCACACCGGGTTCGAGTCGTTGCGCCCGCGGGCGATGGGAACGAGCGGCCTCACGAACTCCGGTTCGATCCCGGCCGGCTCGCTCGCGCCGGCGGCCGCCGGTTCTTCGGCCGCCGCCGCCGGCAACGCGACGGCGACGAGCAGGACCGCCAAAGGGCGCCGGAGGTGCATCGCGTTCGAGTCGAAACGCCGGCGCGATCACGGTTCCTGGATCTGGTCGCGGTACCGGCGCGCCGCCTCGCGGGCCTGCGCGAAGGTCGGATTGCCCTCGAGCTTTTTCGGGAAGAAGTCGAAGTACTCGCGCCACGCGAGGCTCGCGCTGTTCATCACCGCCGGCTGCTTCGTGAACAGCGCCGTGTAGTAGTAGGTGTCGTGCACCGCTTCGTCGTACTCCGCCTTGGGGAAGAAGCGCGTGTTCTGCTTCGCGGTCTGCAGCGCCTGGATCGCCTTGGCGAAGTTCTTCGACGCGGCGTCGCGATCGCTGTTCACCAGGCGGTTGCCTTTCTCGCAATACGCGTGGCCGAGGTTGGTGAAGGTGACCGCGAACTGTTTGTAGATGAGCTGCTGGTTCTCCGGCAGCGTCAGCACCGCCTCGAACTCGGCGATCGCGCGGTCGTAGTCCTCCTTGTCGTCGAGGTAGATGTCGCCCAGGCGCCGGTGCGCCTCGGCGTAGTCCGGGTGGTCGCGGCCGGTGGCGGTATAGGCCTTGATGGCGCCCTCGACGTCGCCTTTCTGGCGCGCGCGCTCGCCGATCTTGAGGAGGTCCTTTTGCAGCACGATGCGGCGCTCGCCGGTGCGGTCCTCCTCCTTCTTGGTGAACTCCATCACCTCGAAGAAGTCGCGGTAATCCTCGCCGTAGGTCAGGCGCACGCTGTGAAAGCCGAGCGTGATCAGCTTGCCGTCGGCGATCGGCGTCTTGCCGACCTGCTCGTCGTCGATGTAGACGGTCGCCGACGATGGCGCGGAGTCGACCTTGAACAGGGAGTTGTTGGCCGCCAGCACGAACTCCCGCGCTTCGCCGCTCTTGTCGACGCTGATCTTGCCGGTGAGTTGCTGGTAGCCGTGTCGGTACAGCATCAGCGTATAACTGCGGCCGAGCCGCAGCGGGATCTCGGCCTGACCGTTGGCCCCGGTCGCGCCTTTCCACTCGCCGTTCAAGTAGACGTTGGTGCCGGGAAGCGCGTTGACGTTCGTGCCGACGCCGCCCTTCGCGGTGAGCAGGAAGTAGGTGCGCCGGTCGCCGTCCTCGCCTTCGCGCCCGGTGCGCCGCACCACGCGGTCGCCGATCTGCACCTTCTCGCCTCGCTTGAGCGCGGCGACCTCGGCGAGCGAGCTCGTGTCTTCGCCGCGCCTGACCTCCATCCGGCCGGTCTCGCGGTAACCCGCCACCTTGCCGCCCTCGCCGAAGGTCGGCGTGGTCAGGGTGAACTCGGTGCCGCGGCCGATACGCCAGTTCCTGCCGATGTTGATGCGATAGCGATCGTCCTCCTTCCCGATCACCGTGCCCTCGAACGGGAAGCGGTCGATGACGTTGCTCACGATGTCGCGCACCGCGCCGCTGACTCCGCCTGCGCTGCGGGCGCGCGCGATCTCCGAGAAGATGATCTTGCCGCTCGCGGTGTGGAATTTGACCTCGGCCAGGTAGCCGTCATCGTCCTTGGCGACGCTCCCCAGCACGATCATGTCGACGCTCGCGCGCAGCGGCGTGTCCTGCCAGCCCTTGGCCACGATGCGGTCGATGCTGAGCTTGCGCTGCTTGACCTCGGCCTGCAGCCTCTCTCCCGGCACCTCGCGGAACGCCGGGAACTTGAACAGCTGCGTCGCCAGCGCCTGCTCGGCTTGGGCCGCGACGTCCTTCAGGTCCACCCCCGGGGTGTTGCCGACGACGCGGTAGACGCCGATGCGGATCGGCTTGGGCGTGGTCGGGTAGAAATAGCGCTGGAGATTGACTTGACCGTCGAGCTGCACGGTGGTCTTCCACGCGGCGGGGATATAGCCGGGCGCCGCAAGCGCGATCACGGCCTTCTTGCCAGGCTCGCCGCGGTAGGTGTACGTATAGCCGCCCTGCGCGTCGGTCTTGCCCACGGTCTTGCCGTCTACGCTCACGCTTAAGCCCGGCACCCCGCTCGCGCGGCCGTACGCGTCGGTGAGCGCCTTGACCGCCACCACCGCCTGGCGGTTGAGCGCGACTTCCATCACCTCGCCCGGCTCGAACCGGCGGTTCGAGCGGTAGGGGCTGTAGCCGGTCTTGGCGACGTTGAACTCGACTCCCTTCGCAGGCTGAGTCCGATAGAGGTACACGAATTCGCCCTTGGCATCGGTGACGCCCGCCTCTTTCCCGCCGACCGTCACTTTGGCCTCGGGCAACGGCGTACCCTTCTCGCTCACGCGCAGGGTGACGTAACGCATCGCCTTGAGATCGGCCTCGAAGCGGTAGGTGTCGGTCTGGCCCTCCTTCGGCAGCTTCACCAGGAAGGTCGATTTCCACGGATCGATGCGGTAGCCGGGCATCTCCTTGGTCACCGTCACGTCGATCTCGGCGCCGGCCTTCTTGCGGATCTGCTTCGCGAACGCGCCCTGGGCGTCGGTGACGCCGAGCTCCTCGCGGTCCACGGCGACCCTCGCCTGTGCCGCCGGCTGGCCGTCGATGCGCGCCTTGACCTCGATGTCCAGGCGCTGGCCGCAAGCGGCGAGCAGGACGGCGGCGAGCGGCACGGAAAGAAAACGCAGGTGGGTTGCAGCCATGGCGATACCCTCGGTTTAGTTATGGCTCGGGTCTGGAGGACGGATGCGTCCGCTCACATCGCGGGCGCCTGGATATTGACCTCGCCGGGATTGATGATCTTGTCCTCGTCGGTGGTCGAGCCCTTGATCGATTTGCGCTTGGCCTCGTCGATCTTCTTCAGCTTGAACTCGACTTTCTTGCCGAACGAGCCGACCTCGACGGTCGCGGTCTGGGTCTCGTAGCCGATGCGGCTCGCCTCCACCTTGTAGACGCCGGGCTTGATGGCGTCCTTGGGCGACTCGAATTCGCCTTTCTCGTCCACCGTCGCAGAGCTCGAAGCCTGCTCGACCGCGGCCTTCGTATTGATCATGTTGACCACCGCGCCCTTGGGGCTCTCGTTCGCGATCGGCTGTTCGCGGCTGTCAACGAGCTGCACCGTGCCGTGAATCGTGCCGGCACAGCCGGACACCACCAGCAGCGGGGCGATTAGGACAAGCAGCGCTCTTGCGGTCATGATCTTTCTCCGGTTAATCGTCAGCGAGTTCACGGGAAGCTTTGATTTCAATTTGTGGATCTAGGTTCGGCGGCGCGAATGTCCATAGAACATTCGCGATAACCCCACCCAACCCGTAAGTCTGGCGCTCGGCGGCGCGGACGCACCTTGAGTGAATCCGCGAGATCTCCCCCCCTCGCCCAGCCGAGCTTCGGGCGCGCATGGGACGGCAATTATAACTGAGATTCGGGAAAGTCAGCCGGTCCGCGCGAATCCCGTTCCTTCATCTACTGTAAGATTCGCCGGCTGAGACCGCCTGCAACACTTGGCGTGGCACGCTACCGAGGAGCGTCCCGTGACCGAACAGCCCGACACTTTCCCGCGCCTGCTGCTGCATCAGGCGAAGGTGCGGCCCCACCGGCCGGCGTTCCGCGAAAAGGACCTGGGTATATGGCAGACCTGGACCTGGGCGCAGGTCGCAGACGAAGTGCGCCTGCTCGCCTGCGGCCTTGCCGCACAAGGCTTCAAGCGCGGCGACCGCCTTGCGATCGTCGGGGACAACCGCCCGCGGCTGTACTGGTCGATGATGGCGGCGCAGGCCTTGGGCGGCGTGCCCGTGCCGCTCTACCAGGACGCCGTGGCGGCCGAAATGGCGTTCGTAGTGCAGGACGCCGAGATCGAATTCGCCGTCGCCGAGGACCAGGAGCAGGTCGACAAGCTGCTCGAGATCGAAGCGCAGTGGCCGCGGTTCAAGCGGATTTACTTCGACGATCCGCGCGGCTTGCGCCATTACGCTCAAGCCCAGCTGACGAGCATCGATAGCCTGCGGGCGATCGGCCGCGAGTTTTCGGAACGCAACCCGGAATTTTTCGGCGAGGAAATCGAAAAGGGCCGGTCTTCCGACGTCGCGGTGATCCTGTACACCTCGGGCACCACCGGCAACCCCAAGGGCGTCTCGCAGACGCACGCGGCGATGATCCACACGGCACGAGTGCTCGTGGCCTTCGACGGCATCGCCGAGGGCGACGATCTACTGTGCTACCTGCCCATGGCCTGGGTGGGCGATTTCCTCTATTCCTACGCCCAGGTCCATGTCGCCGGCTTCTGCCTGAACTGCCCCGAATCTCCCGACACCGTGATGAACGATCTGCGCGAGATCGGGCCGACCTATTTTTTTGCGCCGCCGCGCATCTACGAGAACATCCTGACACAAGTCATGATCCGCATCGAAGACGCCGGCTGGGTGAAGCGCAGGATGTTCCATTACTTTATGGGTGTCGCGAAGCGCACGGGCATGAGAATCCTCGACGGAAAGCCCGGCGTGTCCCTCAAAAACCGGCTGCTGTACGGTCTCGGCGAGCTGCTTGTCTACGGACCCCTGAAGAACGTGCTCGGCCTGTCTCGAATCCGCGTCGCCTATACGGGAGGCGAGGCGATCGGTCCGGATCTCTTCGACTTCTACCGCTCGATCGGCATCAACCTGAAGCAGCTCTACGGAATGACCGAGACCTGCGTGACGGTGTGCATGCAGCCTTCGGGCGAGGTGAAACTCGACACCGTCGGCAGGCCGATGCCGGGAGTGGAAGTGCGCGTCGCCGATTCGGGCGAAGTGCTGGTGCGCTCCCCCGGCATGATGAAGGAGTATCACGGACGGCCGGAGGCGACGCGCGAGGCGATCGACGCCGAGGGCTTTTTCCACACCGGCGACGCGGGCTATTTCGACGCCGACGGCCACCTGAAGATCATCGACCGCGCGAAGGACGTCGGCAGGCTCGCCGACGGGACGCTCTTCGCCCCGAAATACCTGGAGAACAAGCTCAAGTTCTTTCCCTACATCAAGGAGGCGGTGTGTTTCGGCCACGGGCGCGAGAAGGTGTGCGCGCTCATCAATATCGACATGGCCGCCATCGGCAACTGGGCGGAAAGGCGCAATCTCGCCTACTCGGGCTACACCGATCTCGCCTTGCAACCCGTCGTCCACGATCTGATCCGCGACTGCGTGGAAAAGGTGAACCGCGACCTCGCCGCGGATTCGACGCTCGGCAATTCGCAGATCCGGCGCTTCCTGGTGCTGCACAAGGAGCTCGACGCCGATGACGGCGAGCTTACCCGCACGCGCAAGGTCAGGCGCCGCCACATCGGGGAGAAATACTCGGCCCTCGTCGACGCCCTTTATTCGGGGGAGACGAGCCGTTACGTCGAAACGCAGGTCCGGTTCGAGGACGGCCGCGCCGGGACGGTCCGCGCCGACCTGAAGATCCTCGAAGCGAGGACCTACGGCGTTGCCGCCGCCAAGAAGGCGGCCTGATTTCTTATCCGTCTGACATGAGCGCGGGCAGGAAGATCGGCGAGCCGATCCTCGAGATCGACGACATCTCGCTTGCCTTCGGCGGAGTCGTGGCGCTGCAGGCGGTTTCGTTCGACGTGCGCGAGCACGAGATCCGCGCCATCATCGGCCCGAACGGCGCGGGCAAATCCTCGATGCTCAACGTCATCAACGGCGTCTACCATCCGCAGCGGGGCAGCGTCACGTTCAAGGGCGCGAGGCGCCATCGCGTCGACCCGCACGAGGCCGCAAGGCAGGGGATCGCCAGAACCTTCCAGAATATCGCGCTATTCCGCGGCATGACGGTGCTGGACAACATCATGACCGGGCGCAACCTCAAGATGAAGTGCAACTTTCTGCAGCAGGCGCTGTATTGGGGAAGCGCGCGGCGGGAGGAGCTCGAGCACCGCGCCAAAGTCGAAACGGTCATCGACTTTCTCGAGATCGAGCACGTACGCAAGACTCCGGTCGGCAGGCTCCCCTACGGCCTGCAGAAGCGCGTGGAGCTCGGGCGCGCACTTGCCGCGGAACCGCAACTCCTGCTCCTCGATGAGCCCATGGCGGGCATGAACGTGGAGGAAAAGCAGGACATGAGCCGTTTCATCCTCGAGGTCAACGACCAGATGGGCACGTCCATCGTGCTGATCGAGCACGACATGAGCGTGGTGATGGATCTCTCGGACCGGGTGGTGGTGCTCGACTACGGCCGCAAGATCGCCGACGGCGCGCCCGATGAAGTTCGCAACAACAAGGAGGTGATCGACGCGTATCTGGGCGTCGCGCACTAGCATGCAATTCTTCTTCGAAGTGCTGATCGGCGGGCTGCTGGCGGGCGTGATGTATTCGCTCGTCGCGCTCGGCTTCGTGCTGATCTACAAGGCCTCGGGGGTATTCAATTTCGCTCAAGGAGCAATGGTGTTCTTCGCCGCCCTAACGACCGTGGGATTCATCTCGATGGGCGCCCCGTTCTGGCTCGCCGTGGCGCTCGCATTGCTCGCGATGGTAGCGCTCGCGTTTTTCACCGAGCGCGTGGTGCTGCGCCCGCTCGTCAACCAGCCGCAGATCACGCTCTTCATGGCGACCATCGGCTTGAGCTTCTTCATCGAGGGCATCGCGCAGCTCACCTGGGGCGCCCAGGTCCACGCCCTCGACCTGGGGATCGCCGACGAGCCGATCGAATGGCTGATGGACAAGACCGGAATGAACATCAGCAAATTCGATCTCGTCGCCTCCGGAATCGCAGCCGCGCTGGTGGCGGTGCTCGCTGCGTTCTTCAACAAGACCCGCACCGGCCGCGCCTTGCGCGCGGTCGCTGACGACCATCAGGCGGCGCTCGCCGTCGGCATATCTCTGCGCAGGATCTGGGTGATCGTGTGGACGGTCGCCGGATTCGTCGCGCTGGTGACGGGACTTCTGTGGGGTGCTCGCAACGGCGTGCAGTTCGCGCTCACCTTTCTCGCGCTGAAGGCCTTGCCGGTGCTGATCCTGGGCGGGTTCGAATCGATCGCCGGGGCCATCGTCGGCGGTCTTATCGTCGGCGCATCCGAAAAACTCGCCGAGGTCTACATCGGCCCGCACGTCGGCGGCGGCATCGAATCCTGGTTCCCGTACGCGCTCGCGCTCGCTTTCCTCCTGGTGCGCCCCGAGGGCTTGTTCGGGGAGCGGCGCATCGACCGGGTCTGACGGACGCGCCATGCTCTACCGTGAAGCCGGGCAGTTCAAGACCACCTACGCCGCGGACCAGCAGCTCTTCCCGATCCGCCAGGACCGGATCGGCATGGCGATCCTCCTGGCGGTCGCCTTCGCCGGCGTGCCGCTCGCCGCCGCGACGCCTGCGATCGCCGGCGCGATCGACTTCAACTACTGGTTCAGCGGCGTATTGATCCCGTTCCTCATCTTCTCCCTCGCCGCTCTGGGCTTGAACATCCTCACCGGTTACGCCGGGCAGCTCTCGCTCGGCACCGCGGCGTTCATGGCGGTGGGTGCGTTTGCCGCCTACAACTTCGAGCTTCGGGTGCCGGGCATGCCGATGCTGCTGTCCTTCGTTCTCGCCGGGATCGTCGCCGCGGGGATCGGCATTCTGTTCGGGCTGCCGAGCGTGCGCATCAAGGGTTTCTATCTCGCGGTCGCGACGCTCGCCGCACAGTTCTTCGTCGTGTGGGTGCTGACCAAGTTCGGCTGGATTTCCAATTACAGCTCCTCCGGCGTGATCACCGCGCAGAAGCTCGTCGTCTTCGGCTACACATTCGACACCCCGGTCAAGCGCTATGTTTTGGTGCTCGCAATCGTGAGCGTAATGGCGCTCGCGGCGAAAAACATGGTGCGCGGCTCCATCGGCCGGGCGTGGATGGCGGTGCGCGACATGGACGTCGCCGCCGAAGTCGTCGGCATCCCGATGATGAAAACCAAGCTCCTCGCCTTTGCGATCAGCTCCTTTTACTGCGGCGTTGCGGGTGCCCTTTATGCCTTTGCGTATCTGGGCACCGTAGAGCCCGCGGGTTTCGAGCTCGATCTTTCCTTCCGGATCCTCTTCATGATCATCATCGGCGGGGTCGGCAGCATCCTGGGCTCGTTCCTCGGCGCCGCCTTCATCGTGCTTCTGCCGATCTTCATGGACCTTTCGGCCACCTCGATCGAGCGCTCTTTCGGCCTCGCCCTTCCCGCGGGGCTGGTATCCAACCTCACCCTGATCCTGTTCGGCGCGCTCATCGTCTTTTTCCTGGTCGTCGAACCTTTGGGCCTTGCGCGCCTGTGGCAGATCGCCAAGGAAAAGCTGCGGCTCTGGCCATTCCCTCATTGAGCGACAGCCGGTTTTCCCGCCCGGAAAAATTGGGCTATAGTAGACGCGCGCAGTCTACCTATAACCTGTCAGAACAGGGAGATTTGATCCATAGGAGGGTTCCCATGTTGCGAAAAATCAGACGAGCCGCGCTCTTCGGCGCCGCGGCGTTCGCCGTCGCCGGCACCGCCTATTCGCAGAACGAGCAGTTCATCCCGATGAACGGCTACTGGGTCGGGCCGTACGCGGCCGGCGGCTCCGGCATCTTCGGGGGATTGATCGACTACATGAACATGATCAACGCGCGTGACGGTGGCATCAACGGCGTCAAGCTCACTTACGAGAAATGTGAAACCGAGTACAACAACGCCCGTGGCGTCGAGTGCTACGAGCGCACCAAGAAGCGCGGTCCGACCGGAGCGTCGCTGGTGCACCCGCTCTCGACCGGCATCACCTATTCGCTCATCGACAAGGGCACGGAGGACCACGTGCCGATCGTGTCGATCGGCTACGGCCGCACCGACGCCTCCGACGGGCGCGTGTTCCCGTGGATCTTTCCGCTGATCACCAATTACTGGAGCCAGAACACCGCCAAGATCAAGTTCATCGGCATGAAGGAAGGCGGGATGGACAAGCTCAAGGGCAAGAAGATCGTGAACATCTATCACGACTCGGCCTACGGCAAGGAAACGATTCCCGTGCTCGATGCGCAGGCGAAGAAATACGGCTTCGAGGTGAGCCACATCCCGGTCGCGCACCCGGGCAACGAGCAGCAGGCGCAGTGGCTGCAGATCCGGCAGATCAAGCCCGACTGGGTGATCCTGCGCGGCTGGGGCGTGATGAATCCGACCGCGCTCAAGGCCGCCGCGAAAATCGGCTTCCCGCGCACCAGGATCGTGGGCGTATGGTGGAGCGGCGCCGAGGAAGACGTGATCCCGGCGGGCGATGCGGCCAAGGGCTATATTGCCGCCGCGTTCAACGTGTCGGGCAGCAACTATCCGGTGGTCAAAGAGATCGAGAAGTTCGTGTACGCCAAGGGCAAAGGCGAGATGGAAGACCATTCGCGCGTCGGCAGCATCTACTACAACCGCGGCGTGGTGTTCGGCATCATCTCCACCGAGGCGATCCGCACGGCCCAGGAAAATTTCGGCAAAGGCAAGCCGATGACCGGCGACCAGGTCCGCTGGGGCCTGGAGCACCTGAGCATCGACGACAGGAAGCTCAAGCAGCTCGGCGCGACCGGCTTTATGCAGGCCCTAAAGGT
>WNFD01008413.1_pt1 | contig 10131 bp, 7 predicted proteins | sample 5400491 | NCBI WGS metagenome assembly WNFD01 (sample SAMN13153343, study PRJNA577476) | soil metagenome | isolation source: 120 cm saprolite under Douglas fir tree site 2 hole 2 replicate 2 | place: USA:California | collected 2015-04-18
GGAATGCAACTGATTGATTGCCGGATATTTTTGCCCCAAGGAGGGTATCAGGCAGATCCGTGTAAGGATCGTAACCGCGATCAGCCCAGCATCGATCCCCAGTTGCATCGCGTCGAAGCTCCGCTCACCGATGATCGCTGCTTGGGGAAGCGACCCGCGCGAGATCCTGAAATGGTGGCGGGAGAACGTTGCGGGCGTGTACTACGACCATAAACTATAATTTATGGCCATAGGCCGGATGAGCATCAAAACCCCTGTAAAATCAGACTTTTCAACAGACCGTTTGCGGAGAGGTTTTTGGCCATGGGGTCTTCGGGCCAGATTCCACTGCCGCATCGCACGGTTTTAGCGGATGGCGGCTCCTTCGATCTCGTCTTGGAATCTGTCGATTACCGGCAATAATCTATGTGTCCCGGCTGATCGGCTTCGACGCTTTGAGCATGTGATCGACCGCGAGATAGCCAAAGGTCATTCCCGAAGCCAGCGTCAGACCGGCCTGATAACCCGCGCCGAATTCAACCTTGGCCGCGGCATTGCCAATAGCATAGAGGCCCAGGAGCGGCTTTCCGCGGCTATGCAGGACTTGGGCGTTTTCATCGGTCAGCACGCCGGCTGAGCTACCACCTGCGGGGGCAAGCTCGATGCCATAGAAAGGTGGCTTGTCAAGCAGCCCTAGACTCGGGTTCTGCCCGCTGACAAGGGTTCTGTCCTGAGCCAGGCGCCAAGCCAGCTCGCCCCGTCGAAAATCCTTATCCGCACCGGTGCGGCAAAAATCGTTGAAACGCCTAATCGTGGCGGCCAAGCTGTCCCCATTAACCCCAAGTTTGGCTCCGAGCGCGCGCGGACCCTCGGCCTGCACGACCCATCCTGGAATTTCAGCTCCTGCGTGGCGACCGGCGAAGGAATAGGCGACGGCATAGTTGTGATCAAAGATCAGATAGCAGGGCAGATTCGGATAGCAGTGGGTGGCAGGATCGAAATGGCGCAGCGCTGGCACCATCCCCTGGAAATATGATTCGTCGGCAAATCGCTTGCCCGCTTGGTTAACGACGATGGTGTGCGGACTGCACAATTCGATGATCCCGGCGAGATGGGTCTGTGGTTCTTCGTCCGGAGTATCTGGCGGGAGCTGAAACGCGAGGAAGAGTTGCAAGTTGTTGCGGATCGTCCGAACTGCGGCGCCGATTTCAGTCGCAAGCAGCAAACCGTCGCCTGTGATCGACGCCGGGTATAGTGATAGCCAGTTCGGCAAACCTTCGAAGTCGTGTACCAGATCCCGATTCGATTCATAACCCCCCGTGGCCAGGACCACCCCGCGATGCGCTGCGATCTGGCGGCCGTCGCTGAGCTCGATACCGCTCACGCGCTTGCCCTCAAGCGTGAGGTGCTCGATGCGCTCCCCTGTGAGAATCGGCACGGCGCGTGCCAGGATCGATTTGAGGAACTGGCAAATTAGCCCTACACCTTTGCCGCGAATGTCGCGCTCGCGGCGTTCGCGAACGAGGGTTTGATCCCAATTGGAGAAGCGATTAATACCGCCCCAGGCAATCTGCTCTTCCGCAGTGACAAAGAATGGGACCCCCACCGGCACGCGCACGCGGTCGCGCCACGCGCCTAAATCGTCGCCCGAGATCAGTTCAGCCTCGACGGTTCGCCCCTCGCCGCGTGCCCCCGGCGCGACGCCGTAATAATGGTCGGTGATGCCGTGAGTTAGGCGGAAGCTGACGCCGCAGGATTCGAAGAATTGGAGCGCGCGCGGCGACCAGTCCACAAACGCTAGCAGGTTGGCATCGCGTTCCTCGCCGCCCGCCAAAAAGCGCAAATAGCGAACGATGTCCGCGCGGTTGTCCTCGTAACCAGCGGCCCGCGCCAGATGATTGTCTCCGATCCAGATGAGTCCGTAAGAGTTAGTGGCAGCAAGAACGGTGGCCAACCCGGCCATCCCGCTCCCGAGGACAACGACGTCATAGCTGTCCGCCACCACCATGAATTCTACCCTCCTCGAATGCCTGGTTCGGCACAACCTCGTGTCACATGAGCCCCTGCCCTATTCTACTTCGTCATTATTCGGGATCTTGCTGAACTTAAACCAAGACTCGAAGAAATCGTTGCCGCACATAACCGCGCATTATGAGAGATAAGAAGGGCCAAGGCGGTCGACCTAGCTCTGCGGTTCTTTCTCTGGTTCCTTCCCAATTACGTGTCCTTCAACAGACGTAGGGGTCTGTTCGCGGGGGATGCTCAGCGCGCAGACGGCGCGATTACAGCACCTACTCATTCTGGCTGAGAGCAGCGCGCCCCTCCATGACCACACCCGTCGTAATTCTCTAGTTGCCACACTCCCGCCCATCCTCTGCTTGACCTAACCTCCCTACCCTTCCCCCTCCCCAGCCCCATCAGTGGTGGCGTTCGCTGCGCTAGATACCGTGGAGTCCGTCAAGCTCTATTTCAAAACGCCTGTCGCTGCCCGCGGGTCGATTCTCAATGGCTTGTTGAACCCGGCGAAAGCCTCGACCGCCTTCAGATCAAGATGCGTTTCGTTGTCGGGATGTAACGGCTGAATGCACACGTGCGTCGCTCCCGCCTTCAGATGCGCCTCGATGCGATCCTGGATCTGTTTCTCGGTTCCCCACGCCGCGATCGCGTCGACAAGTTTGTCGCTGCAGCCGTTCTCGAACTCCGCGTCGGCCCATCCCAAGTTCTTCAGGTTGTTAATGTAGTTGGGCAGCCCCGGTACGTAGGTCTTCATGTAGGAACGGGCGCGAGCGCGGGCCTTGGCTGCATCGGTCGAGAGGATGATGGCCTGTTCCACGCAAATCATCGGTTTGGGTCCGATCGCGGCGCGCGCCTTCGCGGTAAATTCGGGCGGGACGAAGTAAGGGTGGGTGCCGTTGGCTTGGGTCGCGGCGAGTTCGAGCATCTTCGGATGCAGCGCGGCGAGCACGACCGGCACCGGTTCCTTGGGCTTGGGCGCCATGTACAGTGCTGTTTTCAACTTCGGCAGGTATTCCTTCATGTAGCTGTAGGGCTTGTAGTTGTGCCCGCGGAGATCGTTCACGATCGACTTGTGACTCGCACCGATTCCCAGCAGGAAACGGCCGCCGGATGCTTCCGCGACGGTGTTGGCCGCCGCAGCCATCGTCATCGGATCGCGCGCCCAAATATTCGCGATTCCTGTGGCGATGATCAGGCGTTTCGTATGCGCAAGTAGATGGGCCGCGTGCGCGAACGGTTCGCGTCCGAACCCTTCCGGAATCCACAGCGTGTTGTAGCCGAGATTTTCAATCTTCTGGGCGAACTCGACCGACTCTGACGCGGTCATCGCATCGGGGATAGTCCACAAACCTACGGTTCCGATCGACTTCACTTTGCTCTAATGGGCTCTGCACTAATGCGAAAATTGGTTCTGCGCGGCGCGAGTGGCGGATAGCCGCGACAGCACGTCGAACTACTCCATCTGCTTAGTGAACGTCTGCAAGTCGAAATAGTCTCGCCAGGCAAAAATCTTACCTTCCTTAATCTCGAAAAAGCCTGCTGCCGGCACTTCCGCTTTCTTGCCCGCTGTCGTCACCAAAGTGTCAACCCGTTCGTTGATGACACGGTTGCCGACAGTCGCGCTGGCGAGCACCTTAAACTCAACCGACTCCGCTGTATCGGTGAAAGCCGCGATTGCCGCCCGAATTGCGGCCTTGCCCTTGGCGGGCTCCATCATCATGGGGTGAAAGACAGCGTCGTCAGAGAAATAGGTGAGTAGTTCATCCAGATTCTTTCGGGATATTGCCTTGCAGAACTCGTTAACGATGTTTTCCGCTTCGCTTGCCATAACGATCTCCTTTGAAGTCTAGAGTGACCTGCTCCTTAAGATTTCGAGTGTTCTCTACCTTCACGAACTTCCAGCTTGAGGAACTGAACAAATTAGCGCACCAGGATGAATGCGAGATTCGCAAGTCCAAGGACCACCAGCAACGCTACCGCTGCCAGTGGTCGGTCGGTGACCGTGTAGAAGATTCCACAGGCCAGGCATGCGCCGGCTGCGATCAGATTGGTTGTGCGACTTCTCATGATTCCATCTCGTCAGTGGGCTATGACTCTGCTCGGTTGCGGTTCCACAAAATTGCCAATGGATTCACCTAGTCGTCTCCCGTGGACTGAAAGTCACGTGCTGTGCAAATGATTGCGCTCAGTTCCACCCGCCGAGCGCTCGTCTTTCTCCGCTGCTGGAATGGGCGGGAACACTTCTGAGCGGTGTTTCTGTCGGCACTGGTTCACGATCGGTCAAGTAGCGGATCGTGGTGTAGAACACCGGGGTCAGGAACACGCCGAAGAACGTCACACCGATCATGCCGAAGAACACCACTGTGCCGAGGGCCTGCCTCATTTCGGCGCCGGCGCCGGTGGCGACGATCAGCGGAATCACGCCGAAAATGAATGCGAAGCTCGTCATCAGGATTGGCCGCAGGCGCAAGCGCGCAGCTTCGATCGCGGCATCAGACGCTTTCATCTCAGGGTGTTGCTCCTGCTGCTGTTTGGCGAACTCGACTATCAGCACTGCGTTCTTCACACTCATTCCAGCCAGCACCACGAAGCCGATCTGGGTGAAAATGTTGTTGTCCATGTGCCGGGCCCAGACCGCGGCGATCCCGCATAGCAGGCACATCGGAACGATCAGAATGATCGCCGTCGACAGCGCGAAGCTTTCGTATTCGGCGGAATGAGTGAGCCACACGAACAAGATGCAGAGCGGGAATATCAGGATCGCGAGGCCGCCGGCGGCTTTCTCCTGGAACGCGAGATCCGTCCACTCATAGCTGTATTGTTTGGGAAGATGCGCGTCGGCCTCCTCCTCCATTGCGGCGAGCGCCTGGCCGCTGCTGTAGCCGGGACCGTTGGCGCCGACGATGTCGGCGGAAGTGTATAGGTCGTACCTCTGAATCCGATCTGGACCGACGATGTCCTTCAGCTCGGAGATCGCAGCTAGCGGGACCATCTGGCCCGTCGCATTGCGCGTCTTGAGTCGGGCCACCTGTTCGGCGGTGGCGCGGTACGGCGCGTCGGCCTGCGCAATCACGTGCCACGTGCGACCAAGGTAATTGAAATCATTTATGTAGAAGCCGCCGAGATAGACTTGCAGCGTCTGGAAAACGTCGGTGACCGCGACCTTCTGGTCCTTGGCCTTGACGCGATCGACGTTTACGTAGATCTGCGGGACACTTGCGCGAAAGCTTGAGAACAACATCGCCAGCTCAGGGCGTTTGCGTGCGGCGTCGACCAGGCTCTGAGTCACCGCCAGGAGCTGTTGGGGCGTGGCGGATCCGGAGCGGTCTTCGACCTCCATCGTGAAGCCTCCGGCATTGCCGATTCCATTCACCGCCGGCGGCATCAGCACCAGAGCCTGGCCACCCTCGATGTTGCGGAATTCCTGCTTGAGCCGTGTTGCTATTGCGATAGCGGTCAAATCGCTGTGGCCGGCGCGTTCGCTGAACGGTGTCAGATGCACGGCCAGAAACCCCGCCGCCGAAGAATTCGACCTGGTCAGGATCGACATCCCGGTAACTGCCCAAGCGTCCCGAATCCCTTTGGTCTCTCTCGCTTGCTTCGCCATTTGCGTCAGGAGCGCCTCGGTCCGCTCCACCGTGGAGGCATCGGGCATCTGAACCGCCACGAAGAGAAAGCCTTGGTCCTGCGTCGGAATGAAGCCAGTAGGAACGATTTTGAAAATGTTGTAGGCCAAGGCTAACAAGCCGACGTATACGACCAGCGCCACCCCAACGTGGCGGACTACGTGGTGCAGCGCGCTGATGTACCATCGGTTGGTTACATCGAAGCCGCGGTTGAATGCATGGAAGAATATTCCGAACGCTGAATCGAACGTCTGGGTAAGCCAGTCGCGTTCTGCGTTGCGGGGACGCAGCAGTAGCGCGGAAAGAGCCGGGCTGAGCGTCAGCGAGTTAAACGCCGAAAGCAAGGTCGAAAATGCGATCGTCAGTGCGAACTGCTGATAAAAGCGGCCGCTGATACCCGGAATGAAGGCGACCGGAACGAACACCGCCGAGAGGCCAAACGCGATTGCGATGACGGCGGGCGTCACCTCGTCCATCGCGCGGAATGCCGCGTCGCGCGGACTTTGGCCCTCGTCAAGCCAGCGCTGTACGTTATCGACCACGACGATCGCGTCGTCCACCACGATCCCGATGGCCAGGACCAGCCCAAACAGGGTCAGCATGTTCAGCGAGAATCCCGCCACCCACATCGCCGCAAAGGAACCGATCAGCGATACCGGGATAGCGAGGATCGGTACCAGCGAAGCTCTCCAACTCTGCAGAAAGACCAGCACTACCAACGCGACCAGGCCGATCGCGATCAGCAGCGTATGGCTTAGATCCGCGATACTCTCCCGCACAAAAGGTGTGGTGTCATGCGCAATCGCGTAGTCGAGGCCGGGAGGAAATCGTTTCTTGGCCTCCTTCATTTTTGCGTAGATGGCGTTGGCTGTATCGATCGCATTGGTGCCCGGCAGTTGGTAAACCACGAGCCCTACGCAGGGATGACCGTTGTAGCTGTTGGCGGTACTGTAATCGGCGGCGCCTAATCCGACGCGGGCCACATCGTTGAGCCGTGTCACACGTCCATCGCTTCCAACCTTGACGATGATTTCGCCGAATTGAGACGGCTTAGTGAGCCTGCCCTGTGCATTCAGCGTGTACTCGAAAGCGGCGTCGGCGTGGGGAGGTAAGGGCGGACCACCGATCAACCCTGCCGCCACCTGCACGTTCTGCTCTTTGACTGCACTAATTGCGTCGCCGACCGTGATGTCTCGGGCTGCCAGCTTGTCGGGGTCGAGCCATAAGCGCATGGAATAATCGCGTACCCCAAAGATAGTTGTGTCGCCGACACCAGGCAGCCGCGCGATCTGGTCCTTAAGCTGCAGCGTTGCGTAGTTACTGATGAACAGCGGGTCATGAGATCCATCGGGAGAGTACAACGCGATCCCCACGGTTATGTTCGGGGAAGCCTTCTTGACGGTGACGCCCTGCTGCTGGACCTCCGGCGGAAGCTGAGGCAACGCGACCGCCACACGGTTTTGCACTTGAACCTGAGCCACATCGAGATTTGTTCCAACCTTGAACGTCACGGTCAGCGTCAAACTGCCGGTGTTGTCCGATTGGCTGGACATGTAAAGCATGTTCTCCACGCCGTTGACCTGCTCTTCTATCGGCGTGGCAACCGTTTTGGCGATAGTCTCGGCGCTGGCACCGGGATAAGTCGTGCTGACGGTGACGGTGGGCGGTACGATCTCGGGATACTGTGCGATCGGAAGCGTGAAGACAGCGAGTGTGCCGGCGATAACCGTGACGAGCGAAATCACGATCGCGAAGACCGGCCGATCGATAAAAAAATGTGCGATCTTCACTGGCGCTCCTTCGAAGGGCGCGAATCTGACCGAAAGGCGGTTCGCATATCGGGCGGCGTTTGCGTCACTGGCGGCGCGGCCGCGACGCTATCCGATGCATCCAGCGACGCAGTGGAAACCGCTACCTCGTGCGCGTTGACCTTGCCGCCGGGCTGCGCGAACTGCATTCCATCCACGATGACCCGCTCGCCCGGCTTGAGGCCTTCGGTAATCGATCGAAGATTGCCGAACACAGCGCCCAGCTTGACCGGCCGCTGCTCCACGACGTTGTTGGCGCCGACGATCAGAAGATACCGCTCGTTCTGGTCGGTGTTCACCGCGGCGTCGGGAATCAGCAAAGTATTGTAACGGTCGCTGGCTGGGATACGCGTGAGGGCGAAGAGCCCCGGCGTCAGCACAGTCGTCGGATTAGCGATCACGCATCGGATCTGTTGCGTGCCGGTGTTTACGTCGACCTGGTTGTCGACAAAATCGATCACGCCCTGATGCGGAAAGTTAGTTTCGTTTTCCAGCTGCAAAGAGCAGGCGACATTGGCGCCCGCGACGTTGTCCTTCTGCTCCTTCACCGCCAGCTCCTGGTAGCGCAGCGCCGTGCTCTCGGGAACGCTGATGTAGCAATAGAGCGGATCGATCGAGACGATCGTGGTCAGGGCCGTCATTTGTCCTGCGCCACCGTTGACGAGGTTGCCGACCGTCACATTCATCCGGCTGACGCGCCCGGTAATCGGCGCCGTCACGTTTGTCCATTCGAGATTGAGGCGCGAGGTCTCCAGCGCCGCCTCGGCCGCATTCAGCGATGCCACATCTTCGAGGTAAGTCGCTTTGGTGGTGTCGTAATCCGATTGTGCTATCACCTGGGCCTGAAGCAGTTCGGTGTTGCGCGCGTTATCAGCCTTGGCTTTGGCCGCGCTCGCCTTGGCTTGCGCCACCGCGGCTTGCTTGTTGTTGAAGTCGGCCATGAACGGGCGCGGATCGATCTTGAACAGCAAGTCGGCGGCGTGAACAATCGCGCCCTCCTGGAAAGGCGCCTCTACGATAAGTCCGCTGACCCGCGCACTGACGGTGACCGTTTTGGGCGATGTGAGATATCCGCTGTATTGATCCCAGCGGATCACGTCACGCTGAACCGGGCGGCTGACGGTGACCGGAGGCGGCGGCGCCTTCGAAGCGATCACTTGTTTGCAGCCCGAAAAGGCCACTGCCCACACAACGAATGCCGTTGCGAATAGAAAACTGCGCAAACGAAGATGCTTCATCCGAACAACCACTCTGAGTAATCCATTGATAGAAAATCTTGACCGTTTCGCTGCGCTCAGGAATTGAAGCCGGCCATTCAGCAGGCGTCCTATAGAAAAGAGTCAGACCGACACGAGGCCACCGTCAACGGGCAGATCGATGCCGCTGATGTAACTGCTTTCCTTCGAGGCCAGAAACAATGCCGCCGAAGCGATTTCCTCCGGTAGTCCCAGCCGGTGCAACGGAACGTTCGCCTTGAACTGCTCTTTCAATGCGTCGCCTGAGTACTGTGCGTGAAACATGGGCGTTTCTATTGATCCCGGGCTGATTACGTTGGCGCGGATTCCTCGACCTGCGAGCTCGGCCGTCCAGGTCCGAACGTATGAACGGAGGGCAGCTTTGGTGGCGGCGTAGGTCCCGTACATCGGCATTCCCTTCTGCCATACGGCCGAGCCCGTCAGTATGATCGAGGCGCCGTCATTAAGCAGCGGTAACGCTTTTTGTACGGTGAAGTAGGCGCCACGCGCATTTGTGTTGAACGTTCTGTCGAAGTGTTCGGGAGTCGCCGCGGGTGTCTCGACATTTTCGACCATGCCCGCGTTCGCAAATATAATGTCAATTGTGCCTTTCCTGGCTGACACTTCTCTATAAAGGTGATCGAGATCCTCCAGCTTCGATGCATCACACTTCACGGCTACGACATTCCTGCCGACTTCCTTAGCGGCTCTATCCAACTCGGCTTGCCGCCGTCCCGTGATGAAGACGAACGCTCCCTCCGCAACGAAACGTTTGGCCGTAGCGAGCGCGATGCCGCTGCTTCCTCCAGTGATCACAGCGACTTTGCCTTGTAGTGCTTCCATGCCTTTACTCGTTCGCGCGACGACTTCCTTCTGCGGAGCGTCACCGCTCCTTAAGATCCGGAGACCGATCTTCACTGAACATGTTCTTGATGCTCCGATGCTTTTCGCAGGCGGTGATGCGGTGGCGAACCGCCCGCCGCGATTAGAGCGGCAATACCGCGAAGGCACTTGCTCCAGCGGCGACGGAATTTGGGATCGTCAGGGTCCATTCCGGTCACCAGGCGGGTGACTTGTGGCAGTGCGGCGGGCGCGACCAGCAAACCGATTCGGACCAGCAAAAGGAGGTCTTCATCGATCGCGGCAGAAAGGTGCCCGCTTAGCTGCGCGCGCCGGATCTGTGCCTTCTCCCGTTCGAAGAGCGCACGTCGTTCCTCTTCAGCGGCAATCTTGCGGCGCCCAGTGTCGAGCGCCTCCCACAGCCACATCCGCACGTGCTGCAGGTCGGAACTGCACGATTCGTAGCCCTTGACCAGTGCGGTCGCGAAGTCATCGCCCTCGCGGGAATCAACGATATGGCCCTCTTGGGCGAGTTTGCTGCGGAGTACCTCGCGGTAAAGCCCCTCTTTGGTTTCAAAGCAGTAGTAGATCATCCGTTCGTCGACACCTGCCTTGCGTGCGATAGCG
>WNFD01008415.1_pt1 | contig 10130 bp, 7 predicted proteins | sample 5400491 | NCBI WGS metagenome assembly WNFD01 (sample SAMN13153343, study PRJNA577476) | soil metagenome | isolation source: 120 cm saprolite under Douglas fir tree site 2 hole 2 replicate 2 | place: USA:California | collected 2015-04-18
GCGCGAAGGCTGGCGGTTCCACGGTTCCGCTTTTCCTGGAGGGTAGGTGCGAAGCACTGCCTGGCGACGAGTTCGAATGAGAATTCAGCCGCTTCGGCCCAGTAACGCAGGGAGCTGCCAAAGGCGATGGCACGGGGCGCATTATTGGGCAGGGCGAGGAGGAAGTCGAGGGCGAGAGCTGGGGTAAGGGTCAGCGTGCTGGCGTGCCAGGGCTTGAAGCTGGTGGCTTTGAGGTCAATGCTCTCGTCTTCCAGGACGAGCTGCGGGGAGGGCAAGGGTCCTTTTGCAGATGATGGAAGGCGCAAGGTCAGCGTGTCTGAGGCGGCACTCTTCAAGAGCAGGCTGCCCGCGAGTTCGCCGATGGCTTCCATCAAGGAGTCGTGAGACAGGGCGAAGGGATGCCGTCCTGGAGTTCGCTCTGCAGGACGCCCGCCGCGTTTGGCGGCGGCGGGCAGGCTGGATGATTCTCCCCAGATGTGCAGTTTGCCGGGGAAGAGATTGTGCCAGAGTGCGTGTAGAACTATCATATGCTTGTTTCCTTGTGCTCTGGCTTTCATTATAGCCCTAAGTTGGGGTGGAGGCAAGGGGTGGGTAAGGGTTGGCCTGGAGGAGAGGGGACAAGGCGGGGCATGGGGACAGGGGTGAGGGGACAGGGCGGGAGCATTACTTGCCTCCCAGGTAGAGTGTGATTCGTCAAAGAGAGGAAGACTCAGACTGCAGCTTCTTTTCATTGAGTGAAGGCCAGCAGCACATATATTTGCCCTATACGCCAAAGTTCATGCGGGATGAATATCGTCGTCTACACAGGTCATCTACAGCATAGCCATAGGTGTCCCCGCTTATAGACAATTACAAGGTCAATTTGCCAGCCAACCATATCAAGTACAATCCACATTTCCTGGCCAGGTTATGCCGTTAGTCACAGCACCACGCGCGACGGGGCGAAGGACCATTCTTTGCCACGCTCCACTACCTGCCCGTAGAACAGCAGATAGCGTTCATTCGCCACCTGCGGATCGTAGCGCAGCAGGGTCAGCGAAGACTGGCCCTCATGCCTTATATGATATACTGCCAGAGAAGCGCGGATACAGTCCCTAAAGGTGAGAGATGCTTATGAACGAGTTCCACTATACCAGTTATGCGCAGCAGGTTATTTTCGGGGCGGGGTCGCTGGCGCGGTTGAGTGAGGAGGTGACAGGGTTTGGCTGGCAGAGGTTGATGCTGTGCGCTACGGGGTCGCTGCGGCGCGATGGGACGATTACGGCTGTGGAAACGGCGCTGGGGGAGAGGCTGGTGGCGGTGTACGAAGGTGTGCAGCCGCACGTGCCCGATTTCCAGGTGGCAGAGGCGCTGGCGCTGGCGGAGGCGCACAAGGCTGATGCGATGATCGGGTTGGGCGGCGGCAGCCCGATTGGGTTGGCGAAGGCGGTGAGTATGGCGCTGGAGGAGAAACGCGCAGGGAAATCAGCACGAGCCACTTTTCCCACGGAGCAGCCACTGGTGGCAGTGGTGGCTATTCCTACGACGTACGCGGGGTCGGAGATGACGCCGGTGTACGGGGTGACGCACCACGCGGATGGTATGGCGCGCAAGATTACTGTGACCGATGCGAAGATTGTGCCCAAGCTGGTTATTTATGATCCACTGCTGACACTGCACTTGCCGCGGGAGCTGACGGCATCGACGGGGATCAACGCGCTGGCACATTGCATCGAGGGGCTGTACTCAGTTACGCGCAATCCGCTCGCCACGGCGGTGGCACTGCGCGGTGTGCGCGCTATTAGCTCTGCGCTGCCGCGCTGCTATGCCAGGGGTGATGACGTGGAGGCGCGCGGCGAGATGCTGCTGGGGGCGTTCATGGCGGGGACGGCGCTGGCACATGTGACGATGGCGCTGCATCACGGGCTGTGCCATGTGCTGGGCGGGACGGCCGGTGTGCCTCACGGCATTGCCAATAGTATTATTCTGCCGCACGCGATGCGCTTCAATCTCGATGCTACGGCTCCCCAACTGGCGGAGGCTGCCGGGGCTATGGGTATCTCGCTCGAAGGGCGCAGCGCTGAGGCGGCTGCCGAGGAGGGTATTACGAGGGTCTATGAGTTGATCGGCAGCATGGGCCTGCCGCAGCGGCTGCGCGACGCTGGCGTGGAGGAGGCGGAACTGCCCCGCCTGGCGCGGTTGGCGTTTGTGAGCCGCACGGTACAGAGCAATCCCAGGCCGATCAGGGACGAGGCAGAGATCGAGGCGCTGCTGCGGGCGGCGTGGTAATGATGAGATAGTATTTTGGAGATTAGAGTATGAGCGAAGCATCGGATAAGGTCAGCGGGCCGCACCAGGGGCAGCCGCTTTTGACGGCGGGCGAGGCGCTGGAGAAGGCGCGAGCAGCGATGATTATGATACACGGGCGTGGGGCTTCGGCGGAGGATATCCTGGAGCTGGCGGCGGAGTTGAAGCAGCCCGGGTTTGTTTTTCTGGCGCCGCAGGCGAGCGGGTACACGTGGTACCCGAATAGTTTTCTGGCGCCAATCGAGAGCAATGAGCCGGGATTGTCGTCCGGCCTAGCGGTGATTGCCGCGTTACTGGAGCGACTGGCGGGGGTGGGTATTCCGGCGGAGCGCACGATGCTGCTGGGGTTCTCGCAGGGCGCGTGCCTGATGCTGGAGTTCGCGGCACGCAATGCGCGGCGATACGGCGGAGTGGTCGGATTGAGTGGTGGGTTGATCGGTCCCTATGGCACACCTCGAGATTATGCTGGCTCGCTGGCGGGGACGCCGGTTTTCCTGGGGTGCAGCGATGTAGATCCGCATATTCCGAAGGAGCGGGTGGAAGAGTCCGCAGAGGTGCTGCGGCGGCTGGGCGGGGATGTGACGGCGCGGTTGTACCCGCGTATGGGACATATGGTGAATCGCGATGAATTACGTTTTGTGCAGGGGATGATGGAGAGGGCGGGGTGAACCATTCTGTTTTGCTCTCTAGTAAAAAATAGCCGTTTATTCCCCTAAAGTATTGACGCGCATTTGCTTTGCTGGTAGTGTGGGTGCGAGCAAATTTTGCTATGCTGTATAGATAGGAGGAATCGCGTATGTCCCAATCGATGCAAGTGACACAGGATCAGTCCCCTTCGGTGAAAGCAGAGCAACTGGCAGCGACCTATCACCTGGGGACGCCACAACAGGAGTATGGAGTGCAACTCACGAGAATGACACTCTTCTGTGGCATCATATTCCTGGTTGCGGCGGGCGGCTTTGGCTTTTTTGCGTATGAGATGCTCACCTCGCCCCGGAATAGCAATGATATCAACAATGCCTACCTGGTGATTGGTGTCGGCGTGGTGTTTCTGCTGGCGGCCCTCTATTTCTTTCTCTATCCTCTCATCTACCGCTCGTGGCGTGTCTATGTCGGCTCCGAGGGTTTTGCCTTCTCGAGAGGCAGTAAGCTCGATGCTTTCCGCTGGGACCAGGTCGAGTGCATGTGGCAGCGTGTCACCAGGCGCTACATGAACGGCATTTATATAGGCACGGAACATAAGTACACCATTCGCGGCCTGGATGGTAGGCAGGTTGTGCTCAACGATAGGATTACCAAAGTCGAAAGACCAGGCAATGTCATCAGTGACATGGTGACTCGTGTCAGGTTGCCGGAGGCCATCGCCGCTTTTAAGGCAGGCAGCACCGTTACCTTCGGTCCCCTGAGCGTGAGCATGCAGGGAGTGAGCAATAGTAAAGAACTAATTACCTGGGACCAGATCAAAGAGTTCAGGGTGAACAATGGTACAGTTATAGTGAAGAAAGAGGGCAAATGGTTGAGCTGGTCTTCCATACAGGTCGCTAACATTCCCAACTTCTTCATATTTCTGGCCCTGGTAAACGCTATTATGAAGCAGACGAATTAGCGACTTTCTTCATACGGTCTTCTGATTCGCTGTCGACGAGGAACACGGGGCAGCGCGGCGCAGCCTCCGCGAACGCCTCTGGATCGTTCGGTAAGCCGAGCAACTGCTCGAAGAACTGGACGCCGTGCGGCACCTGGCGGGGGAATTTGCGTAGGATGGGAGGGCGCTCCTGGACCGGCAGTTCGACGAGCGCTACGCGTTCCTTCTTGCCGCCGCGGGTGAGAAACCCCCAGCCGGCTGCTCGTACGTTCTTCACCCAGTTCGTCTCAAAGCCCCCCTTGACTCTGACATTAATGGCATAGTTTATACTGAGGGTGAGCATTCGGGAAAGGAGAGGAACTCATGCGTATCAGTGAAATATCCCGCCGCACAGGAGTGAGTATACGCTCCTTGCGCTATTATGAACAGAAACGGCTGCTGTGCGCTCGTCGACTGGAGAATGGCTACCGCGACCTCGATGAGGAAGCCGTCGAACGGGTGCACACCATCCAGATGTACCTGAGGCTCGGCCTCACTACCGAGCAAATCGAGGAGATCCTCCATTGCACCGGAACCTCTCCTTTCCCACAACCGCTGCCGGACTGTGAAGAAGCGCTGCTGGAGGTCTATCAAGACAAACTCCAGGATGTCGAACACCAGATGGCGGTGCTGGTTGCGCTCCACACTCGTCTCGAAGAACGCATCGCCTGTCTCCAGAAGCAACTACTGGCAGAATGAGGCTGGAGAATAAGACTACTAACATGCATGACGACCAGCATACTCAGAAACAGCGCGTCCATGCCTCAACCCTGCGCCGTGTAGGACGGACCTTTCTTCCCTACTGGCGACACTGTACCCTGGTCGTGGTCGCTCTCATCGTGATGACCGTTCTGCTTGCTATTAACCCATTGGTCAGCGGGTTGATTATCGATCACGCTTTTCCACACAAGGATCTTTCCCTGCTCACCGTTCTGGTCCTCGTGCTGATCGCTACCTCTCTGCTTTACTGGTTGATCAACCTGGCCCAGGGCTATCTCAATGCGACCATCGGCCAGCGGGTGATGCGGGACTTGCGCCTCTCCCTGTACACTCACCTGCAGGATCTCTCCATGCGCTTCTACACCACGACACGCACCGGTGAGATTCTCTCGCGCCTCACGAGCGATGTGAACGGGGTGGAGGAAGTGGTGACCGACACGTTCAGCTCCACGCTCACCAATGTGGCAACCGTGCTCATCGCCCTGGTGGTCCTGCTCCATCTGAACGCGCCACTCACCCTCCTTTTCCTCTGCCTGCTTCCCCTCTTCCTCGTGCTCACCGTGCGGCGAGGAAAGATCAGCCGGGCGGTGAGCAGCGAGCGGCAGCAGATGCTGGCCGAGGTTTCGACGCTGCTGGAAGAGACTGTGAATGTGAGCGGTGCGCTGCTGGTCAAGAGCTTTGGCCGCAAGTGCGCGACGACGGAACGCTTTGCCGCGACGAACGAACGGCTGCTGGCGGTGCAAATGCGCCAGATCATGATCGGACGCCGCTGGTCTGCCATCATGCACATCTTCTATGCATGCTTACCCGCGCTGGTCTACTACGTTGGCGGGCGCCAGGTGTTCGGTGGAACGCTGAGTCTCGGCAGCCTGGTCGCCTACACCATGCTGCAATACAGCCTCTTCACCCCGGTGGGTTACTTGCTCAATGTGCAGGTGGCACTCCAGGAAGCGCTGGCGCTGTTTGAGCGCATCTTTGAGTACCTGGACCTGCCCGTCGAGATCATGGACCGCCCGGATGCCATCCCCCTCGAGAGTGCCAGCGGGCACATTCGCTTCCGTGCGGTTCACTTTCGCTACCGACCGGAGCACCCGACGCTCATCGATGTGGATTTCGAGGTGCAGCCGGGGCAGCTCGTCGCCCTGGTGGGACCAAGTGGCGCTGGCAAGACTACTATGACGTATCTGCTGGCACGGCTCTATGACGTCGAGCAGGGGGCGGTCGAAATCGACGGCCACGACGTGCGGAATGTGACCCTGGAAAGCCTGGGGCGTCACATCGGCATGGTGACCCAGGAGACTTACTTGCACAATGCCACGGTACGCGAGAATATCACCTATGGGAAACCACACGCCACGGAGGCGGAGATCATGGCAGCCGTGACTGCTGCGCATATTCATGAGAGGATTATGGAGCTGCCCAAGGGATATGAGACGATCGTGGGGGCACGCGGTCACACTCTCTCCGGCGGTGAGAAGCAGCGCATTGCCATCGCCCGCGTCCTGCTCAAGGATCCACGCATCCTCATTTTGGATGAGGCGACGAGCGCGCTGGACACGCAGTCCGAACGCTTGATCCAGGCTGCACTCGAACAACTGCAAGCTGGCCGAACCACTCTGGCCATCGCGCATCGCCTTTCGACAATTCTGGCTGCCGATCAGATTCTGGTGGTCGATGCCGGGCGCATCGTCGAGCGCGGCACCCACGCGATGCTTCTGGAGCGAGGAGGTCTCTACGCCCGGTTGTATGCTGAGCAGTTCAGCAGTCCGGGAGGTGCTCCTATGTCCAACGCATCTGTTGCTTCTCCGCAAACCGTTTGCTGCTGAATCCCCAACTGAGTTTGTGCGTTTTCTCATGGGAGCCAGGCCAGGAGTGTAAGTAGAAATCTTAACCAGATCTCAACCAGATCTCAACCATTCGCCCACTCTCCTGCCCATACCTCTCTTGTATACTAGCACGCGGTTAGTCTTTGTGCCTGCAAACCGGACTATAAAAACGCCTATTGCAACATTAAGCTTTGACTGGTGGGGGAATTTGCCCGTTTTGTCTCCGCTTATCGCAGCGTAGTGTATTTCTTTGACCTGGAGTGCTTTATGCAGCGCAACTTCATACGCAAGCTTATGCCTTTGATCATACCTATGATCGCCGTTGTAGTTTTGCTGGCTACGAGCGTGAGTGCTTTGAGTGCCGAGTTGGCAGCTCAGGCCAAGCCAGGGGGAGATATTCGCCTGAAAGGTAATGTTTCTCCGCTGGTCCACCTGGCTCATTTGCTCAAGGCTGCGGATACGCGGCAGAGCCTCAACCTCTCAGTTGGCCTCTCCCTGCGTAATGCGGACGAGTTGGATATCCTGTTGAGCAATCTGTATAATCCCTCCTCACCAGAATACCACCGGTATCTGACTCCAGAAGAATTTGCTGCCGAATTTGGTCCGACGCCAAGCCAGCAACAGCAGGTTGTAGACTTCTTACGCAGCCGGGGTTTGACTGTGACTGGTGTATCCCCAAATGGGACATTGATCGATGCGCGGGGAACGATTGCCCAGGTAAAGGCGGCATTTCAAGTAGCGATTAATGAGTATCAATTAGGGACGCACAAGTTCTACGCTAACAGCAATGAACCAACTGTTCCCAGCTCACTTTCATCTCTTATCGCCTCCATCGGGGGTCTAGACAACGCCACAAAGTGGCATCCAGAGTATCACCTTGTCCCTACGAAGCAAACAGCGAGCCACCCCGGGTACGCCCCTGCTGACCTCAAGGCAGCCTATGACGCCAATGCATTAGGAACACATGGCAATAATCAGACCGTTGCGATCTTCGAGTTAGATGGCTACAAGAGCAGCGACATCACTCAGTACCTGCAAGCGTACAACCTGGGGACGCCCAGCATCAGCAATGTACTTGTCGATGGCTTCAATGGTTCTGCCGGTAGTGGTGCAATCGAGGACTCGCTTGACATTGAAGTGGTGGCGGCAATGGCTCCGCTGGCTGCACAGATTATCTATGAAGGCCCAAACACAACCGCGGGAGTCAACGACACCTACAACAAGATTGTCACCGATAACAAAGCGCAGGTCATCAGCACGAGTTGGGGGTTGTGCGAGATGAATACCCACAATGCCGAGCTACAAGTGCTCGATAACATTTTTAAGCAAGCGGCTACACAGGGCATCAGTGTGTTTGCAGCTTCTGGTGATAGCGGGGCTTACGACTGCCAGGGCCCCTTTGGCTTGTTCAACACTAAGGGGGTAGACTCGCCTGCCAGTGATCCCTATGTGACCGGGGTGGGCGGGACGAAGTTGCTGCTGAGTAACGGTGGGTATGGCAGCGAGTCGGTATGGAGCGATCAGCAAAATAGGACAGGCAGCGGCGGTGGTCTCAGCAATACCTTCTCCTTACCCGTTTGGCAGACTGGCCCTGGTGTCCAGAACCAGTACAGCAACGGCAAGCGTGAGGTGCCGGATGTTTCGGCGGATGCTGATCCGAACACTGGTTACTCTGTCTACTGCACGGCGGGCTCAAGCTGTGACCCGAACAACCCCTGGATCGAAGTAGGCGGCACCAGCGGGGCAGCACCGTTGTGGGCAGGCACGACCGCAATCATCAACGAGTACTTGCAAAATCAGGGGAAAGGGCGCGTAGGCTTTGCGAACCCGGTGCTCTACGGATTGGAAAATGCGCAGCAAACATATGTGCCGTTCCACGATATCACGGTTGGAAATAATCTCCTCTATCCCGCGACACCTAACTATGACCTGGCCAGCGGCTGGGGTTCGCCGGATATCTTTAACCTGGGACGGGATATCGCCAATGGTGTGAATCCGTCCCCGAGCCCGAGCCCAAGTCCGAGCCCGAGCCCAAGTCCGAGCCCGAGCCCAAGTCCGAGTCCGACTCCGACTCGGATTGTTATACCAACGCCGACTCCCATCTGTTTCTTTGGGCACTGTTTCTAACGGTAAATCGGCCATAAAGTGGAGAAGCGCCCAACATCAATGCTGGGCGCTTCTCCACTTTTAAGCATCAGGTCAAGTATCGTAAAGTCCAGATCATTTTCAGGGCTTGCCACAAGCCTGCCGGAGTCGAGTCAGGGCGGCGCTGTCCTATTCATACTCCTGCCATTCGGACGGCTGTAAGAGATCGAAAGCACGCCCAGCATACAGGAGCCGAGCCCCGCGGCCAGGGTGTTCGAAACCTCGTTTTTATACTCTCTTTGCACTCTCCCTAGTTGATGTAGAGCCAGAAGTTGATCGATCTCTATGCGCATGGCCGGTTGCTGTGCGGGCTGCGCTGCCGACAGCGGTGGCGGGGAGTCATAGGATGGCTGCACATGGGCATCAACATTCTCCAATAGCTGTGGTCGCACAATGAAGCCTTGCGTTGTTTGCACTCCAAAATATATCTCGCTCGATCTGGTTCTTGCTTCCTACTACTTTCGGTGGGGCATAACACTCCAATTTAAATTCGCGGGTATAGTTTTCCTAATTCCTCTGGCAGTAGCTGCTCACGTAGGTCTGTCCCGTCTTGTTGTTGCAGGTCGCGCCCATCCTGTAGAGGCTGGTCAGCCGGTGCGGGTTGCTGCTGTCACAGTAGAGGTACTGCGAGTTGGTGCTGCTGGGTGACGGTGGCCGAGGTGCTGTCGGGGTAGTAGGTGGTCGCCACGCTCTGGGTCAGTCGCCCCACTGGGAAATCGCTGGTGCCCTGTGTGCCCAGGAAGGTGGTGTCGTAGGTATTCTGCACGTAGGGGTGCGTGCCATTGGTGCAGGCGCCCGTGGTGTTGATCACTGGCATTGCATCCTGGATGCAGCCAGTGCGACCCAGCAGGTCATAGTTGATGCCGATGGTGCGGGTGCCCGAGACATCGCTGAGCAGGCGTCCATCGGCATCATAGCTGTAGCTGTGCGTGCCCCGGTCGGGGTCGCCCATGGCCGTCACGCGCCCCAGGTCATCGTAGGTGGCGCTGGCGATGACGCTGGTAACGCTCTGCCCGGATTGGGGCGCCAGGTCGGTGGTCACCACCGAGATCGGTTCGTTCAGGGCGTTGTACTGGGTCGCCTTCTGCTGCACGATGTTGGCACTCAGGGATGCGAGCCCTAGCCCGCTGTACTCCTGTGTATAGCGCGTGCGCCCCAGCGCGTCGACAAAACCGACGTCGGCGTGGTTGTTGGAGTCCAGGCTCTCGGCATAGGCATAGGTCGCACTGTCGCCGTTGGCGCTGCCCAGCCCGTAGGCGGCACAGGCGGTGTGATGGCCGCTGGCGGCGGGGCAGGTGATGCCCGGCTCCTGAGAGGAGCCCAGCAGCGGATCATTGCTGGCGATGGGTCGGCCCAGCGCGTCGAGGTAGGTGACATTGCCACCAGGGACGACCCCGTTGTAATCCATGGCGCCGTTAGGGTCGACCCAGCCGCTGCCGCTGGTCACCTCGAAGGGCACGCTGCTGAAGACCGTGTGCTGCGCATCATTGTAGGACGTGAAAACGACCGTGTCGTGCCCGGCATCCGGT
>WNFD01008416.1_pt1 | contig 10130 bp, 4 predicted proteins | sample 5400491 | NCBI WGS metagenome assembly WNFD01 (sample SAMN13153343, study PRJNA577476) | soil metagenome | isolation source: 120 cm saprolite under Douglas fir tree site 2 hole 2 replicate 2 | place: USA:California | collected 2015-04-18
GGGCTGGCACTGGTGATCATCAGGTGGTCGATCCAGCCGGTGGTGTTTTCTTTCGGAATCGTTTCGCCGACGGGGAAATTTGCTTGCCGCAACTGATTGGTCATCAGCGGCCAGCCCATTGCGGCGACTACTTCGTGATTTTCGAAAAGGTTCGTCAATTCGCCGCCGGTCGACCACATCTTCCGGATGTTGGGCTTCAGCGCCAGGAGTTTTTGCTTCACGGTGGCGAGCTGTTCGTCGGAAAGATTGTAGAGTTGCGAGGGGTCGGGCTTGTCGTAGCCGAGCATTTGCGCTGCCATGTAGAGCGTGGAGAGATCGTCCCAGACGGAAATTTTCCCTTTAAATTTCGGGTCCCAGAAAAATCCCCAGGAATCCGGCGGCATTGCGAAAACGGTGGTGTCATACAAAAGCGGATTCGGGCCCCACATGAAGGGAACGCCAAACGTCTTGCCGTTGGACTTCACGAGCGGAAGCTCGCGGAGTTTCGGAGAAAGCTGTGCGTATGTGGGCAGCTTGCTTAGATCGAGCGGTTCGGCCAGTCCGGCGCGCGCGATGGAAGCGGCGACGTCGCTGGATGGAGAGATCACATCGTAATTGCCGGCGCTGCCGCCGCGAAGCTTTGCCACCAAGTCGTCGCTTGAGCCCATGTAAGATGCGGAGACTTTGCAGTGGTGGGCTTCTTCGAACGCGTGGACAAAGGCGGGATCGGCGTAGCCTTCCCAGACGAGCAGGCTGAGTGACTCCTCCTTCTTGTGGCAGGATGCGAGCAAAATCACGCACGCCAACAAAATGCCGGCCAGTCGGAATGCGGGCACTTTATTTTGCGTCGGCTTCATAGACGATCTTGCCTCCCGCGATAGTGGTGACCACCTTTGTATCACCGATGGTTCGCGGATCGATTTCAAAGATGTTGCGATCCACGACGATCACGTCAGCTACCTTATCCGTGATGATGGAGCCTTCGGTTTTTTCACGGTGCCCCGCAAACGCGGCGCCGATGGTATAGCCCTCGACCGCCTGCGCAACAGTCAGTCGCTGGGAAGGTACAAAACCATCTTTCGGTGTGCCTTCGGCTGTTTGCCGGGTGACCGCGGTCTGTATCCCTTGCCAGGGATTCAGCGTCACCACCGGCCAATCGCTGCCAAATGCGTAGCGTCCCCCCGCCTCGGAGATGCTCTTCCACACCCAGGCGCGGGAAGCCCTCTCGGTGCCAATGTTGCGCACCCAGACGTCCAGAGTGTCGACATCCGGATAAGAGTGCAGCGGTTGCATGCTGGCGATCACTCCCAATCTGCCGAAACGCGTAATATCGGCTGCGCTGATGTCTTCAATGTGCTCGATGCGGTTCCGGCGATCTTTCGTGTGGTTGCTCTTCTCCGTGAATTCATAAGCGTTCAGGGCCGTGCGAATGCCGTAATCGCCGATGGCGTGCGTGAAGACCTGGAAGCCGCGCTTGTCCATTTCCGCCACGGCGGACTGGTATTTCGCGGGATCCCAGAACAGGGAGCCCCGCGTCGAAGGATCATCCGAATACGGTTCGAGGAATGCCGCGGTGTGGGATTCCACGACTCCATCCACCATGAATTTCACGGCTCCGGTATCGATCCATTCGTCGTGATATTTCTTCCGCGCCGCCTCCATGGCTTCGATATCCTGCTTGCGGAGTTCCGGCGGATCCTGGAAATAAGCGAGGTAGAAACGGACGGAAAGCTGCTTTTCCTGGCGCAGTTCGTCGAACAAGGCGAGTTCCGCGAAATCACCACCGGCGCTGTGCACGCGGGTCAGGCCGTTCTGGTTGGCCCATTTCACGCCGCTTCGCAGCGCGCGCAATTTGGCCACGCGGTCGGGCTTGGGGATCACTTTTGCAACCAACTCCGCTGCGCTCTCCTTAAGCGCGCCGGTTGGCTCTCCGGTCTGTGCGTCGCGCACGATTACGCCATTCGCGGGGTCGGGCGTCCCCTTGCCGATGCCGGCCAGAGCCATGGCCTTCGAGTTTGCCCAATACGTGTGGCCGTCGTAGCCTTCGAGGAACGCCGGCCGATCGGGAAAAAGTTCGTCGAGATATTTTTTGTCAGGCAAGGCGGCCGCGCCGAACATCGCGTAATTCCAGCCCCGGCCCAGGATCCAGTCGTCGCCGGGGTGCTGGGCCGCGTAAGCCCTCAAGCGCTCCTGAATGTCGGCGGGATCCTTTGCACCCTCCAGATTGACGCGGCCGAGGCTTAGCGAGCCATCCAGGAAATGAATGTGGCAATCGGTGAATCCGGGCAAGACTAGTTTTCCGCCGGCATCAATCCGCTTTGTGCCGATGCCGCGATAGCGTTCGACTTCCTCATCGCGGCCGACCGCAAGAATTTTTCCGTGACGTATGGCGATGGCTTGCGCCCACGGCTTCAGTGGATCGAGCGTGTAGACCTTCGCGTGAACGATCAGGATGTCCGCGGGTGCGAGCCGCGCGGATTGCTGGGCAAACACGGGGCGGGTGACCCCGGGCACAGCGCTAAGGATGACAACCAGGGTAAGAAGTGAACGTAGTCTCAAGGCGATCCTCGATTGGCTGCGCGGAACAGCAAGCGGCCGCAGGCTGGATTGCAATTCTAGAATGTGGGTGGCGTGTTGACCCACAAAACCCATGCTTCGGCGCGGCCGGGATTTTTCCAGCGATGCGGCGTGGAGCTTTCAAAATACAGGCTGTCGCCCGCTTTCAAATGGTAGTGGCCCTCGTTGTGCAGCCAAAGTTCGAACTCGCCGCGCAATACATGAAGAAATTCCTCGCCTTCATGCGAATAGGATTCGCCGCTGCCGCCACCGGGTTTCACGCGGAAAAGGTGCGGCTCCATCGCGGTGTTGCCCCAGGCGAGGAGTTCCATGCGGACGTTGGGGCTGGTTTCGAGGATTTTGCGTTGTGCGGGGCGCACCAGGTGCTGCGCTTCGCCGTTGGTTTCGAAGAGGGAGATGATGTTGGTTTTGTAAAAGCGGGCGATGCGGCGGAGCGTGGCGATGGAGCAGCGCATCTGGCCGCGTTCGAGGGCGCTGAGGAATCCGACGGAGACGCTGGTGGCGCGGGCGACCTGGGCCAGGGAAAGTTTGCGGCGCATGCGGAGACGGCGAAAGCGCTGGCCGGGAAGTTGCGGCGCGTCGGCGGGGGCGGAGACGACGCCCTGTTTTTTGAGGACGTGGACGATGGCGGCGGGATTCAGGCCGCGGGCACGGCGCAGGAAAATGGCGCGCTGCAGCAGGCGGACGTCGGCTTCCGTGTACATGCGGTAACGGCTTTGGGTGCGCTGCGGCGAAACCAGGCCGAGGGCTTCCCAGGCACGCAAGGCGGAAGAGGAAATCGCGAGCCTGCGGGCCACTTCGGAGATGCGCAGAAGCGGCTGGCGGCCCGGTGTTTTCGATGAGGGCGAGAAATTCTTTCTGCTTGACACAGGTCCCGGCTTTCTCTAAGTTTACTGGATTATAGTAAGGTTCAGCGGGAAGTAGCAACCACGAAGAATCACGAAGAATCCTGCGCCGGGGCAGGAGATCTTCGATGAAACAGGGGTGAGTCCAAAATGAAAGACGCAAAGCGACTTCAGCAGCTTAGGTCTGTTTGTTGCCACAGCATTCTGTTTGCCGCAGTACTCGCACTCTTCAGCCTCTTCTTGAGCGCTTCCATGGCCAACGCGCAGAGCACCGGCGGCCGCATCCGCGGCACGGTGACCGACGCCAGTGGCGCCGCGGTCGTTGGCGCCAAAGTGGTGATCATCAATGAAGCCACCGGAGTCGAACGCAGCACGGCGACCGGGGCAAATGGAGAATATTTTTTCCTGGAAGTTCAGGTAGGGAGCTACGGAGTACGTGTGGATCAGTTGGGATTCAAAAAGTACCTGCGAAAGAGCGTGGCCGTCAACCTTAACGAAATGTTGGAGTTGGATATCGCTCTGCAGGTGGGGACTGCCACGGAAACCGTGGAAGTGACGGGAGCTGCGCCGCTTGTGGATACGACTTCCACTCAATTGGGCGCGGTCGTCGGAGAGCGAGCCGTGCGCGAACTGCCCCTCGCACAGCGAGATACGTATCAGTTATTGGAGTTGCAACCCGGGGTTCAAGGGCAACTCGGCGTGGACAATGTGTACGGCAGTGACCGCGCCGGCGTCGTAAGCGTGAACGGCGGGCGGGGACGCGACAACAATTTCACCGTGAATGGCGGCGACGGCAACGATCAGTTCGCAAACCTGCCTGCCATTCAGCCTTCTCCGGACAGCATTGAGGAATTCCGCGTGCTTACCAACACCTTCGACGCGGAATACGGACGCAACTCGGGCGCCGTGGTGAACGTGGTCACCAAATCCGGTACCAACGAATATCATGGGAATTTTTATGAATTCTTCCGGAACCAGGCATTGAATGCGAAGGGGTTTTTCGATTCTCAGAAGCTCGACTATCTTCAGAACCAGTTTGGCGCCACGTTTGGCGGCCCGATCAAGAAGGACAAGACGTTCTTTTTTGTGACGTACGAAGGAGACCGGCTGCGCAAGGGGACTTCGTCCGACACCGTGACGGTGCCGACGGGTGATGAGCGGACGGGCAATTTCTCCGCAACCCCGTTTACGGGCGCGGTAACGACTGACTTCTTTGCGCAGACGCTGAATAACCGCTGCGGGTTGAATATTCCGATGCCGTCCACGACACCGACCGGGCAAGTTCCATACTCAGCGATATTTCCAACCAACGTGATTCCACAGGCTTGTATGGATCAGACGGCGCTGGATCTGCTGAACCAATACGTTCCAAGCGCGAATCGGTCAGACGGTACGTTCCAGGGGGTTCCCCTCGGGCATGAGACCAGCGATCAATTCACGATCAAGATCGATCATCAATTGACTAAGAACCAGCGCTTGTCCGGCTACTACTACTTTACCGATCATTATCTTGCCAAGCCGTTTGCCAAGTTCCAGGCCGGCGGCGCCAGCCTGCCCGGATTTGGCGACCTGACCAACGAGCGCATCCAGCAACTGAATCTCAGCCATACCTGGACGATCGGATCGACAGCGGTGAATGAGCTGCGATTTACCTATTTCCGCGAGGGCCAGGGAACCTTCCTCCATCCCCAGCACACTGCGCTGGTGCAGGATTCCTGCAAGACAGTCGCGGCCGCCAACTGTTTTGCGGACCCCGCTAATCCCGATCTGGGAATCCACCCGAATCTTGGTGCAAGCCGGGAAGGCGTTCCCTATATCAACATTGCCGGCGGTTTTTCGATCGGCAATAACTTTGAAGGAGAGCTCCCGCAAAAGGGAAACACCTATCAGGCGTCGGACAGTTATGGGAAAGTGATCGGGAATCATAGCCTTAAATTTGGCGGCGATTTCCGCACGAACCAATTCGATCAACGGTTGTATTTCAACATCAATGGCTCCTACTACCTGTATGGAGGCGGTCCCAACGACACGGCTTCCAACGATCTTTTCGCGAATTACCTGTTAGGGCTGAACGACAATTACATTCAAGGATCCGCGCAAGACGAATTGGTCCGCTCCAAAGCCTTTTATCTGTTCGCGCAGGACAGTTGGAAGCTCAGGTCCAACTTGACAATGAACTTCGGCCTTCGCTGGGAACTCAACACTCCCTTAAAGGACATCGGCCAGAAAGTGCAGACTTTCAGGCCCGGACAGAACTCGACCGTCTATCCTTGTGTCACCACCCTCGCAAGCGACTGCGCGACTGCAGGCGTGCTCCCTACGGGACTCGTTGTGCCCGGGGCTCCGGGAGTGCCAGCCGGGCTTACGTCCACTTACTACAAGTCGTTTGCGCCCCGGATCGGTCTTGCATGGAGCCCCGACGCGAAGGACGGGTTCTTGGGCAAACTGTTTGGTGGCCCGGGCAAGACCAGTGTTCGGGCGGGCTTCGGGATCTTTTACAACCCGGTCGAACAATTGGTTCTCGAGCAGTTCAGTGCTGAACCGCCGTTCGGAGGAAGCTCGAGCATTTTCAACACAATGTTCAATACTCCCTTCCAATATCAGGATGGATCCTCTGCCCCGAATCCTTTCAACGGGATTCTAACCCCCCCGCGAAATCAACCCGTGGCTTGGGAGAATTTCCGCCCGATTTTACTTTACGGGCAGTTCGCTCCACACATGCGCTCCCAATATGCCGAACAATACAACTTGTCCATCCAACGCGAAATTGTCAGGGATCTCGTGTTTCAGGTTGCCTATGTCGGAAGGCAGGGCCACAGATTGCTGGCGACCAAGGACTTGAATTATGGCAATGCACAAACCTGCCTGGACCTGCAGAGGATATCCAACGCCACAGGTGATTCCGGGCTCTCCTGCGGTCAGTTCTTTGCCGACAGCTCCTTTTTTATTCCCGCGGGAGAGATACCAAACGGGATGACATTGCACCTCCCGTACGGTTCGGTTCCCACCGTGACAGGGCCGAACCCAACGGACATTACTCTGGTTGGTTTGCGGCCCTATTCTTCGCCAAATTGCCAGCCTACCACCGACGCGGGATGCCCGGCGGACGGACTGCCGGTGTTCAGCAGCATATTCCAGCAAAACACGATTTCGAATTCGTCATATAACGCCTTGCAGGTAAGTCTGGAGAAGCGCTTTTCTCACGGCTTGCTCTTCAACTTTGCCTATACCTTTGGCAAATCGTTGGACAACGCCTCGACGTTTGAAGGTCTGCTGAATCCCATTAATCCAAAGCTCGACCGTTCGCTGTCGCTCTTTGACGCCCGGCATAGGTTTGTCTTCAGCTACTATTGGGAGCTGCCGGTCCCGAAATACCAGGGATTTGCGGGGAAAGCGCTCAACGGTTGGTCTCTGTCCGGGATCACCACTGTGCAGTCCGGCTTCCCGATCCGGATTACGCAACAGGACGACAGCGAACTCCAGGCCAGTTTCGATTTCGAAACTCCGGGTCAGCCGAATCTGATTGCGCCATTCAAGAAGCTCAATCCGCGCGGGCCCGGAAACCAAGGTTTCGATCCGAGCGCATTCAGTACTGGGTGTATCGATCCTGCAGACCCCAACAACCAGGTTGACGATCCGTTTTGCTCGAATGCGCCCGGCGGCGTCGTGCTCGGTACCGTCGGCAACGCGCCGCGTACGATCTGCTGTGGCCCGGGAGCATTCAACACGGAGATCGCCGTCCTAAAAGACACGCCGATTGGCGAACGGTATCGGATCCAGTTTCGATCCGAGTTTTACAACATCTTCAACCACGCGCAATTCTTCCAGCCGGACGGGAACGTAACGGATGGCACGGACTTCGGACGCGTGAAGCGCGCCCGGGATCCCCGCATCATCCAGTTCGCACTGAAGTTCTACTTCTGAGGCGAGTGAGCAGAAAATTGGACGTTTGGAAGAGCAAGCTTTTCCGCGAAAGCGTCCCATCCAGGTCGGGACGCTTTTGCGCGAAAAGAAGCATTTGGCTAGCGGAGACCGCCCGCTCGGCTGCAGAAAGTTGCGAAAGAGGGCGTAAACTAGTAAGCGTAGTTCGCCGCAGGAAACGCGCTGTAACCCTCGCTGAGAGAGGTGGCGTAAAGCCGCCCCTACATTAGGACGGTGAGAAGCCGTCCCCATACTGACCGCAGGGAATAGACCTGCCACAGGTGACCACATAAGAAGGCCTACCTGGATGGAGCAGCAAATGCACGACACACTACAGAAGGAAATCGCCCTGTACGAGAAGCGCACGCCGAAATCCGCGGAAGCGCACAAGAAGGCGCAGAAACGCATTCCGCTTGGCGTCGCCAGCAATTACCGCGCGTATGATCCCTATCCGATTTTTGTGGCGGAGGGGCACGGCAGCAAGATCAAGGACATCGACGGAAACGAATACATCGATCACAACCTGTGCTTCGGCACGCTGATGGCCGGCCACGGGCATCCCGCGGTGGCCAAAGCGGTGAAACTGATGGCCGACAGCGGCACCACGTTTGGCATGCCGCATGGGATGGAACTGGAACTAGCGGAAGAGATTTGCGCGCGGTATCCGGTGGAAATGGTGCGATTCGGCAACAGCGGCACCGAGGCCACCATGCACGCGTGCCGCATTGCGCGCGCCGCGACGGGTCGCGACAAAATTTTGCGTTTTGAGGGCGCGTATCACGGACTGCACGACACGGCGCTTGTCAGCGTCAAGCCGAAACTGGAAGACGCGGGCGATATTCATGCTCCGAATTCCGTTCCGGGTGGCCTCGGCGTCATCAAGTCGGTCCTCGACAACGTTACGGTGGCAACTTTTAACGATCTTGGCAGCGTCGAAAACCGCTTCAAGCAGTTCCCGGGACAAATTGCGGCGATCATTCTGGAACCCATTTTGATGAACGTCGGCCTGTGCATGCCGCAGCCCGGTTTCCTGGAAGCTTTGCGCGCTATCTGCACCAAGAACGGCGCGTTGCTGATCTTCGACGAAGTGAAGACCGGCGCAAAGCTTGGCTGGGGCGGCGCGAGCGAATATTTCGGCGTGAAGCCGGACATGATCACACTCGCCAAATCCATCGGCGGCGGCGTTCCGTTGGCGGCGTTCGGCGCCAGCAGGGAAGTGATGGACCTGATCGTCCAGCACAAGGTTTTCCACGGCGGCACGTACAACACGAACCGTTTTGCGATGGCGGCGGGGATTGCGGTCTTCCGCGAAGTGCTGACGCGCGAAAATTACGCGCACGTGGACAAGCTCAGCAAGAAGCTCACCGACGGGTATCGCGCCATCGTCAAGAAAAACGGCGTGCAGGCTTACGTTGCCAGCGCCGGCGTGAATGGCGCGCTGATGTTCTATCCCCAGGAGATTCGCAATTACCGTGACTGGCTGAATATTGACGTCGACATCTGGCGGCAATTCTGGTTCGGCATGGTCAACCGCGGCGTGCTGGCAATGCCTTACTGGTGGGACGAGCAGTGGACGATTTCCGTGCAGCACACGGAAGCCGACATCGACAAGCATCTCGCCGTTTTCGAGGAAGTAGCCCCCGGCCTGGCAAAGGCCCAGCAGGAACGCGGCGTACAGTTCGTTGGCGCTGCCGGACACTAAAGGAGAGCACCGTTTGAGTCACGAGGCCGCGCTCGCGGAGGCTGACGTTTCGCCTTCTTCCACCGGAACCACCCACCTGAAGCGGGTACTCGGCAAGCGCGACCTCGTGCTCCTTTTCGTCGTCGCCGTTTTCAACCTGAACGTATTGCCTTCGATTGCCGCGAACGGCGGCGTCACCATCTGGCTGTGGATCATTTCGTTGATTCTGTTTTTCTGGCCGCAGGGAATCGCGGTGATCGAGCTGGCGCACCGGTATCCCGGCGAAGGCGGGGTTTATCTGTGGGCCAAGGAAGTGTTCGGCGACTTCCACGGCTTTCTTTCGGGTTGGTGTTATTGGACCAACAACATGATGTACGTGCCGACGATCATGCTGTATTTCGTCGGCGTTTCTGTTTTTGTGCTGGGTCCAAGCCATGCCTCGCTGGGGGACAACAAGCCGTTTGCGCTGGCGGCGAGCGTGGTGCTGCTGAGTGTGCTGGTGATTCTGAATATCATGGGACTTGGCGTGGGGAAGTGGATCAATAATCTGGGCGGCATCGGCACGTTTGCGGCGGCGTTTCTGCTGATGGGGCTGGGCGTGGTGGTGTGCGTGCGCTTTGGCACGTCGATTCATTGGGCGGACTTTCGGGTTCCGGCAAATCCGCGCTTTGTGCTGAATTCGTTTGGCGTGATTTGCTTTGGGCTGGTGGGGCTGGAGCTCGCTTCCATCATGGGCGACGAGATTGAAAATCCGCGGAAGACTTTGCCGGGAGCAGTGGCGTGGGGCGGTTTGTTTTCCGGGCTGCTTTACGTTGGCGCGACTCTGACCCTGCTGATTGCGGTGAGCAAGGACAGCATCAGCGTGCTGCAGGGAATCGTGCAGGCGGTCAGCCACATGGCAGCGCAAGTCGGCGTGTCGTGGATTGTGGCGCCGTTTGCGTTCCTGCTGAGCTTGTCGATCGCGGGCATCGGCTCGGCATGGCTCGGCGGATCGGCGCGGATTCCGTTCGTCGCGGGCCTCGACTCCTATTTGCCGTCGTGGCTCGGCAAGATTCATCCGAAGTACGCTACTCCGTATCCGGCGCTGCTTGTTCACGCCAGTGTTTCGCTGATCCTGGTGGTTCTGA
>WNFD01018507.1_pt1 | contig 10130 bp, 9 predicted proteins | sample 5400491 | NCBI WGS metagenome assembly WNFD01 (sample SAMN13153343, study PRJNA577476) | soil metagenome | isolation source: 120 cm saprolite under Douglas fir tree site 2 hole 2 replicate 2 | place: USA:California | collected 2015-04-18
GCCAGCAGGTGGAGGCACTATGGGAGAATAGGCCATCTCTCGTGGGCTCCCTGCAATGGAAAAGTTCAGTTCACTGCCGTTAGGCTGGGGAAGGCAGTAGCGTTGACAAAGTGTGAGGCAAGCGGGCCGGGTTGTCAATCAGCAACTAACTGATGTCTATTGTGCGCATGTCATATGATGGGTCGGTCCGTGATCAGTCGGAGCGGTGTCACAAGCACCGTGACCTGTATCTCGTTCGAAGTATTGTGTGGGGTGTCACTTGGAATCAACCAAAGCAGCTTTTCCCATTGAGCGTGTTGAGAAGTCGCGCCTGACCGGAATCGACTTCGCTAAACTTCCCTTCGGATCGGTCTTCAGCGATCACATGCTTTGTGCTGAATACCGGGACGAGCACTGGGAAGAACCGTGCATCGTGCCCTACGGGCCGCTCGAAATACCACCCTCGATCAGCGCCTTGCATTACGGTCAGGCTATCTTCGAGGGATTCAAAGCGCATCGGCTTGCGAATGAACGAATTGCGCTATTCCGGCCTCGGGATAACTTCGCCAGGTTTAATCGGTCGGCTGAGCGACTCGCGATGCCTCAGATTCCCGAATCGCTATTTCTTGATGGGATTGCTGAACTGGTGCGTCTCGACCGTGAGTGGGTTCCGCGCACCGAAGGTGCGGGGCTCTATATACGTCCAATTTATTTCGCAACTGACGAGGCGCTGGTGGTCAGGCCCGCCAAGAGCTACCGACTGGTTGTCTTCACCTGCCCGGTTGGCCCATATTTCGCGGAACCGCTTCGCTTATTGGTCGAGGAACATTTCGTTCGCGCCTTTCCCGGCGGGACTGGATTCACCAAGGCATCAGGGAATTATGCTGGAAGTTTACTAGCGAGCCGGCTGGCTCAAGAACAGGGTTTTCACAACGTTGTTTGGTTGGATGGCCAGACTCGGACATTGATTGAAGAGAGCGGTGTGATGAACATTTTCTTCGTGATCGACGGCGAAGCGATCACGCCGCCACTTAGCGGCACCATCCTTCCTGGCGTCGTGCGCGACTCCGTCATCACGTTGCTTCGCGAAATGGACGTTACAGTCAATGAGCGTTCGATCGGAATCGAAGAGCTGGTTTCAGCCCACAAGGATAAGTCATTGTCGGAAGCGTTTGGCGTCGGCACGGCTGCCACCGTGGCGCCCGTTGAGATGATCCGCTATCGCACTCATGATATCCAGTTGCCGGCCAAGACTCAGGCGCTCGCAGAGCGCGTCCGCGAAAAGCTGGTCGCGATTCGAACCGGCCGCCAACCGGATGTTCACGGCTGGCTGATGCCCGTCTAGGATGACCAAATGCCTTACTTCGCATTGTTCTATGAAGTGGTTGATGATTTTGTTGAACGGAGAGCTCCTTTCCGCCAACAACACTTGCAGCTGGTCGAACAAACTCATGCCCGCGGAGAGCTTCTTCTGGCTGGGGCGCTGGCAGAGCCTGCCGACCGGGCACTGCTCGTTTTCCGATGTGCGGGGGTCATTCCAGAGACCTTTGTCAGCCAGGATCCGTACGTCGTAAATGGTCTCGTCAAAAAGTGGGAAGTTCGACCATGGAACAACGTCATCGGCAACAAATAACGCAATCCGGTGCCAGGGAACTTGCACGCCCGCGTTGGATCCCTTAAGCCCCAACCTTGACTTCAGGGACGATGGCGGCGCTATGACTCTCGTGGTACAAACACTGCATGCGGAAACTCACTGGACCCGCCAGTGCGCCCACCATCATTGCGCAGGCTCCATGCCGTGCCGACATGGCTGGCGGAACCATGGACCTCTGGCCGCTCTATCTGTTTCATCCCGGCACGTTGACGCTAAATTTCGCAGTTAACATTCTGACTACGTGCCGCATCACTCCATTGAAAGGGAAGCGGATTTACTTGCGCTCGCTAGACACGCGCAGGGAAGAGCAATTCCCCAGCTTCGTCGCATTGCGGGGAGCTAACCGTTTCCGACTGCCGCTGGCCGCACGCTTGCTCCAGTTCTTCGCGCCTAAAGAAGGACTCCTCATCGAGACCGATTCTGAATCACCGGCCGGAGCAGGTATCTCTGGTTCTTCCGCACTGATGATCGCCACCACGGCTGCGCTGGCGCGTTTCACTGATCGCAATCTTACGCTCGAACAAATGCGCGTGATTGCGCAGAATGTGGAAGCGCAAATCATTCGTGTTCCCACCGGATGCCAGGATTACTATCCCGCGCTTTACGGCGGCGTCAGTGCCATCCACCTCGACGCGGATGGAATCCACCGCGAAGCCGTTCCCGTGACTCCGGAGGAGATTGAATCGCGATTCGTGCTTGCCTACACCGGAGCGCCGCGGCAATCGGGCATCAACAACTGGGAAGTTTTCAAGGCACATATCAACGGCGACAAACATGTGTTTCGAAATTTCGAGCGCATCGCGGAGATCGCGCGCGCCATGCACCAGGCGCTGGTTCCCGGCAATTGGGAGGAAGTTGCACGCTTGCTGCGCGAAGAATGGAAGCTGCGTCGCACTAACGCTCCCGGCATTACCACACCACTGATCGACAAACTAATCTCCATCGCGTCAAAGCACGGAGGCCAGGGCGCAAAAGCCTGCGGCGCGGGCGGTGGCGGTTGCGTAATTTTCCTCGTGGAAAAAGGCGCTGCCAGCCGTGTGGCCACCGCAATTGGCGATAATGGCGGACGCGTTCTTCCACTCCAAGTAGCCCGAGACGGATTAAGGCTTTCCACTTAGTGGCCATCGCCGCACTGCAAACAGTTAAGGATTTGCTAGGGGTTTCGACCTAGTTTCTTCGAAAAATCGTTCATCTACTCTGCTATTTGCTTGCAAGTAAAAAATTGCGCCCATAGAATCCAGCCACTCGCAAGCGCCGCGTCACCTCGTTTCAATTAAAAGCTGGAGAAGTTTTTCATGAAGAAGCTCTACGTCTATCTCTGTCTCCTCGCGACTTTGGCGATGCCTGCATTCGCAGGCATCAGCGTAACCAGCCCCACCAATGGCGCTCAGGTGCAATCCTCCGTTCATTACGTCGCCACAGCACAATCGCCTGCTTGCGCCAAAGGCGTGGCTTCGATCGGCATCTTTACCGCCCCTTACAAATTGGCGTACAGCGTGACTGGATCGAAGTTGGACACCTATTTGACGCTTAGCCCGGGAACCTACAACACAGTCATTCAAGAATGGGATAACTGCGGTTGGTCTGCCAGCGTCCCCATCACAATTACTGTGGGTTCTGGTGGGACCGTTGGCAGCGGCGCCACGGCAGGAGTTTTCTCTAATCTGCAATCGAAAGCGTGGTGGAATGGATATGCGCTGTTGCCGACGTCGTACAACATCTGTGCTAGTTGCACGCCGTCCGGTCCGCTAGCCACCTGGTCCACTCAACAGGGGAATAAGACCTACGCATTGAGCAGCGGTGGCTCCATGAAATTCAGTCTCGGTGGCACCATGCCATTCGCCGATATCCTCTGGAATGTGAAGTTCACCAAATATTTGCCGGACCCGAAGGCGGTCCCCAACTTCCACAATTTCACTTACGATGTCTGGTTCTTTGGCACCAATTTGGAAATCTCTCAAGCCTTAGAGTTCGACATCAACCAATTCATCAATGGCAAGTCCTTCATTTGGGGACATGAGTGCCGCATTGCCAGCGGCCACGAATGGGACACGTGGGACAATGTCCATATGCATTGGGTCAAAAGCGGAATTCCATGTCATCCGGTGAGCAACGCGTGGAACCATCTCGTGATTCAGGCGCAAAGGACTTCGAACAACCAACTAATCTTCAAATCCATTACATTGAACGGCAAGTTCAGCGCCCTGAACCGGTATGACAATCCAACACCAACCACGTGGTACGGCATGACGATCAATTACCAGATGGATGGAAACTACAAGCAGCAACCTTATTCCGTATACCTGGATAACCTTAACTTCAGCTACTACTGAGTTCCGGGTTACACAAATCCTGTATGGGGTGGGCTACAAACCCGCCCCATAATTTTTGCAAAGCAGTACCGGCAAAGAACTTTGGCACATTCACCAATGTGTCCGCGTTCTCCATGTCTTGTGTCTTGTTCCTGCCTGGGACGGCGCTATAATCGAGATAGTTAAACGGCCCCGGGGTGTTGCCATGAAGCCACGTCAGGTTTTAGTTCCCAGTTTCTGTTTTCTATTTGTTGTGGCCGTGGCGATAGCCGACAATCAAAATCCTTCCCAGCCTCACATCTCTAAGCAGACACGCATTGATCTGGTCCGCGCATTCAATGCCGAACTGGTCTACATCCGCTCACCTTTTCCCATGGGAAAAAAGGGCCTGACCTTGAAAGATGGCAAGGTGTTGCCTGGCGCCGAAGAATTGCAGCAACTGATCGCCATGTGGGGTCCTGCGGCCAAGCCCGGCGACCAGGCACGAATCAGCGACATCCAGATTAAAGACGATCGCATTCACTTCGAGATCAACGGTGGTCCGATCAAAAAACAGAAATGGTATCAACGTATCCAGGTCGGAGGCATGGGTGGCACGACTCCGATTGCCCCCAGTGATCCCAACGCCAATCCTCGTGGGTCCTACGTGGATTTAGTTTTCGATCACTATGTTCCTGACTTAACGCCGCAGCAGTTAAAAACCCTCCTCCGGCCGGTGTTTGATTTCGACGCTAAGTCGGCTGTGGAAGCATACCTCGAAACCGTTCCTGCCCCGGTCAAGGATGCAATCAAGAACCATCGTGTCCTGGTCGGGATGAACAGAGAAATGGTTATATACGCCAAGGGGCGCGCGCCCAAAAAAGTCCGCGAAAAAGATGGAGAAACAGAATACGAAGATTGGATCTATGGTGAACCCCCTCACGATGTAGATTTTGTGCGCTTGGTGGGGGATGAAGTAGTGCGGGTCGAGACCATGAAAGTAAATGGTGAAAAGGTCATCCGAACCGAAAAAGAAGTGAATATTGCGGCCCCGCCAAGCGTGGCCAAGGGCCCAGGGGAGGAACGCCCAGCAAACGCTCCCAGCTTACGTCGGCCCGGAGAAACAACGCCGAACCCCGCGCCGGCGGATGGCAGGAAACCATCCCGCCCGCCGGCAGATCCGCCCAATATCGATCCCAACGGAACCTCAATACCACACTGATGCACCGGGGCATGACTTGGCTCCCAGACCACTCGGGCTTTACACTTGAAGTGTGAAGATCGCGCTGGGCCAGATAAACCCCACAGTGGGTGATTTCCAAGGCAATTCGGCAAAAATGATTGATTTTGCCCGCCGTGCACAGGCCGAAGGTGCCGGCCTGATCCTTTTTCCCGAACTCTCGGTTTGCGGTTATCCTCCTCGCGACCTGGTGGAACGCTCTTCCTTCGTCGCTCACAACCGCGAAGCGATTGAAAGAATCGCGCTTGAAACCCGAGGCATTGCCGTCATTTGTGGGCTGGTGACACCGGCCCAGGCGGTAACCGGCAAATCAGTGATGAACTCCGCCGCCTTGCTCAAGGACGGTAAAGTTGCGTTTTTGCAATCCAAGATGCTCTTGCCCACCTATGATGTCTTCGATGAGATGCGCAATTTCGCCCCCGCCAGAAGCCAGGTATTATTTCCATTCTGCGGCAAGCAAATGGCCCTCACCATCTGTGAGGACGCATGGAATGACAAACACTTCTGGAACAAGCGCCTCTATACGTTTGATCCCGTCGAAGCCCTGATTCATGCCGGCGGCACTTTCTTGCTGAATATTTCCGCTTCGCCTTACTGGATCGGAAAAGCCGATTTACGTCGCGACATGCTGGCCACCATCGCCCGCAATTACAAAGTGCCCGTGGCAATGGTGAATCAGGTCGGTGGAAATGACAGCCTTATCTTTGACGGTTCCAGCGTGGTTTTCGACCCGTCAGGAAACCTCATCGCGCAGGGAAAATCCTTTGAGGAGGATCTGCTCTATTTCGATTCCGATCGACTGACCGGCGAACTCCGTGAGCAGCTGCAGAGCGAAGAAGCGAGCGCCTATGCCGCGTTGGTCTTGGGGACTCGTGATTACGTACACAAATGCGGCTTTCAGCAAGTGATCATCGGCCTTAGCGGAGGCATTGATTCCGCTCTAACCGCCGCTATCGCAGCCGATGCCCTCGGTCCTGAGAATGTCATTGGTGTCGGCATGCCCGGACCTTATTCTTCGCGAGGTTCGATCGACGACGCCCGCGCTCTGGCTGAAAATCTGGGGATTCGCTTTGAATTGATCCCCATTCAGGAGATTTTTGAGAGCTACAGGAACTCTTTAAAGAAAGTTTTCGCTGGACGCAAGGAAGATGAAACCGAAGAGAATATCCAGGCTCGTGCCCGCGGCGCGTTGCTGATGGCGCTGTCCAACAAATTCGGAGCCATTGTGATCAGCACGGGCAACAAGAGCGAATTGGCCGTGGGCTATTGCACTTTGTATGGGGATATGGCGGGTGGGCTGGCGGCTATCTCGGACGTGCCCAAGACCCTCGTCTACCGTCTCAGCCGCTACGTGAATTCGCGCCGGCAAGTGATCCCCAAATCCACCTTGGAGAAGCCGCCATCAGCAGAATTGCGTCCTGACCAAAAGGACAGCGATAGCCTGCCTCCCTACGAGGTGCTGGATCAAATCCTTGAGGATTACGTGGAAGACTCTCATAGCCCCGAGAGTTGTCCGAATGGTGGAGCGCAGCGAATATAAGCGTCAGCAGGCTGCGCCCGGACTCAAGATTTCTGCCAAAGCTTTCGGTTACGGCCGCCGCTTTCCCATTGCCGCCAAGCCGGACGTGTAACTACGGCTCCTCATGTTGAGTCCGACCCAGAAAGGATCCTGATGAAAATCTATTTATCGATTGCGCTCATGCTGGTCACCCTCGCGGGCGCACAACAGAAACCGGTTACATCGCAGCCTGCCGCAAAACCGGCCACGGCCACCGGTTTGCCATCCGAAGAAACCGTGAACGCCTTCATGCATAAGATGTTTGGCTACGATCAATCGGTGACGTGGGAAGTGGTATCTATCAAGCCGTCTTCGATCGCCGGCATTTCTGAAGTGAGTGTCAACCTCAAAAATCCCCAGGGACAACAGAACACCAAGCTTTATGTTTCGGCTGACGGACAACATGCATTGATCGGCGAAATCATTCCATTCGGATCGGACCCTTTTGCTGCTGCTCGTATGGCTCTGGAGAAGGGAATCGATGGCCCAACACGCGGCCCCGCGGATGCGCCTGTCACCATTGTGGAGTTCAGCGATTTGCAGTGTCCTCACTGCAAAGAGGCCCAGCCCACCATCGACAAACTAATGTCTAAAGAGAAAAACGCGCGCCTGGTATTTCAGAATTTCCCGCTGCAATCCCACGATTGGGCCGCCAAGGCAGCCGCCTATGCCGACTGCGTCGGCCGGAGTTCAAATGACGCATTCTGGAAGTTTATGCAGGGTGTCTACGATGCGCAAAGCGATATCTTGACCACAAATGCTGACGAGAAGCTGACCGCGCTAGCCGATAAGAGCGGAGTAAAAGGCAGTGACATTGCCGCATGTGCCGCCAAACCGGAAACCGCCAGCCGCGTGGAACATTCAGTCGCTCTGGGAAAATCGGTGGACGTTACCGGAACCCCTACGTTGTTCATCAATGGGCGAAAAATAGCCAACGTAGCCGGCCTCCCCTATGACATGCTCAAGCAGTTAGTAGAATTCGCGGCAAAGAAATAGTAGCGCCGACGTCTCGCCGGCTGTTCGCCCGGTGCTCTCCGAAGCCGGTGGGCCTCCCGCGCTACACTAGCCGCTTACTTCGTCATCCACACTTCCGAACTCTGCTCCCGCGCTCCCCGGCTGGTTAGTCGCGGAGTAATCACGATCAATAATTCGTCGTCATCCTCTTGCTTGCTGTTAGTCGTCATCACTTTGTTTAATCCCGGGACCGCCCCCAGTCCAGGTATGCCGCTCATGCTGCGTTGCTCGCTATGCGATACAGATCCAGCGACGACCGCCGGCTCTCCGTCCATAAGATTGATGCTGCCTTTGTATTCGCGATTGGAGATAACGGGCACCCCATTAATCGACTGCCCCTGCAGAGAACGAAATTGCAGTTCCAATTGCAGGCTGACGTCCGAGCTCCCATTCACCATTGGCTTCGCCTTGATGCTCAACCCCAAATCCTCATAGTTAAAAGAAGGAAAAGCAGGTTGAAAGGAATTGTTCTGAATCACCCGCGACAGCGCTGGAGTGTTGAAGATGGGCGCAAAGCTCGCGTTAAGTATGGGAAAACGCGATCCCACGCGAAAGGTAGCGTCGTTGCCTTGCGCTACTCGCAAGCTGGCGCGTTCCAGACTTTTCACCCGGCTCTCATTGAGCGACAGTTGCGCGCTAGCCGTGCCCAGACTGAGTCCCATAAAAGTCAGGCCACCGCCAAAAGTCGCTAGCGGCTGGCTGAAAATCGAGTTCTGCTGGCTCTGCAATTGCGCCAGCAGCGCCGAAATTGCCTGCGAACTCCCCTGGTTGATGCCGCCTCCCGAGATCAACTGGTTGATCAGATCCTGAATATTCCGCCCACCCAGCACCGCCAGCGCAGCGACGGGAATATTAAACAGCTGAAACTGGTTGGGAATGTGCAATCCCATGTTGCGCGTCAAGGTGTGGCTGATCTCGTACACATGCACATCCAGCATCACTTGCGGACGCGTATCCCCCAGGCTCTCCATCCACTGTGTAGCCGCGTCGAGCACTCGTTGCGGAGCACGTACCACGATGGTTCCAGCTTGCGGCTGCGGAGTCACAAACCGTATTTCAAATACGCTGCGCAGCAGGTTAACTATGTCGTTCAGATCTTTTGCGTCCTTGATTCCCGGCACATAGAACGTGCGCAATGCCATACGATCAAACTGCCTATGATTTTCCGGCGATTCCAATGCCAGCAAAATTTCCTTTTCATTCAGCGGCGTCCAGAAAGTCCGGGTTACGTCGCAAGCGGCCCCCATCGCGGTGTAAAAGTCCACGTTCTGAATATCAAACCGGACCCGCCGTGGAGCCACTGAATCGTCAAAGACAGCTGTAACCCCAAAAGCCGCCGCCACCTGGGTCAGCAGTTCGCGACTATCTCCGCGGAAATGGAAGTCCGCACGCGCCTGCTCAGGAGCCACGCGCGCCTCTCCCGCGTCCTCCAGCACCAGCGGAGTCGAAGGCAACTTAGGCGCCCATTCGCTGGCCGCGTCTTGCAACCGCTGCTGCGCGAATTCATTCTGCGGATCGAAGTGCAGCGCACTGCGAAACGCCGCCAGCGCTTCCACCTGGCGCCCCTCCAGCAATTCAGCATTGCCGCGCTCCACCTGGTCATAAACCAATTGCTGACGTGCCATTTCGCGGGCAGTCACATAATCAACCGCCTGTGGCGCCAACCGCGCCGCCATCTCAAATTGCTCGAGTGCCTCATCGGTGCGTCTCGCACTCTGAAGCTTTAGCCCCTGGTCAAAAGCTTTCTTGGCGAGCTTTAGATCTTTCCTGGAAGGGTTGCAGCCGGGAGCCTGGGAAAGCGCTTGAGCGCACGGCAGCACAGGTAAGTTGGAAGGCTGATCGCTGCAAAATCCGGCTAGAGCGAGACCGGCCACTCCCAGAATTGATAATCCCCAGCGCATGCACCGATTGTAACCGGGAAACCGGAGAATTAAGCCAATTGGAAAGTTTGGATGTACCTCTCCTTCTATTTAACTCCGCAACTCGCTACCACAGTGTGACTTCAATCGTGTGTGGATGGGGACAACTCCAGAAGCCGCGTTAAAAGTCCCTCCACGCTCAATTCGATAAGCATGTCCAAAAGGTACATGTGGGGAAGGACGCTAGCCCGCCGCCGCACAAATAGTAAGACAACACAGAAAAGTTTTTTCCATCCAAGTATGACTTAAGGAATAGGGCGGACTACTCCGTCTGTCACGTTTCATTTTCTGCCAATTGTTCAGAACTGAGCAGATTCGGCTTCGGTTCAAGTGCATACTTCCGGCATTGGGAATCAGGGCCGAATGCTTGGCAGACCTTGTGGCCGTCTGGAGTCTTTCGAGACGGAGGTCAACATGAGCCAGGAACAGATGCGGCGAGAGGGGCCTCGATGTCGGAATCCGAGATATTTGGCCG
>WNFD01019451.1_pt1 | contig 10129 bp, 13 predicted proteins | sample 5400491 | NCBI WGS metagenome assembly WNFD01 (sample SAMN13153343, study PRJNA577476) | soil metagenome | isolation source: 120 cm saprolite under Douglas fir tree site 2 hole 2 replicate 2 | place: USA:California | collected 2015-04-18
GTTTTTTGCGAACCATCTCAGCCCGCAGGCGCGTCTGGATCATCCGCCGTTGCAGCAGCAGGAAGAAATGTCGAAGCTCCAACAATTGGGCGTGCCCGCACAACCGATCCAGATCGACGAGAATATCACTTGGGAATCGCAATTTTTCGAGCCAAAGGGTTTTTTCACCGCGCACCTCAACTATCCGGCCGGCCCTGCAACGCTCGAAATCGCGATTGATCATCCGGTGAGCAAGTGGCAGCTGATCAACTACACGTTCGCGCCGCCGCGCGTGCGTTAGGCAAGCAGGCGATCAAGCGAATCGACGCAAATCTGCGACCAGGTCTCGAGTGTGTCGCGGCGCTTGAGCAACTCTTGTTTGTCGAGAAACGACAGATTCGTGATCATCGCCTCGCGTTTCTCGACTTTCGGTTCCGCCAACCAGAAAACGTGCACGATTCCGAGATGAACCCGGCCCACCTCGGTCGTGTCGTCGTTTAACAAAGCCGCAATGCGATCTTCGAATTGCGCGGCGATCTTGACTTCCTCGTTCACTTCGCGCTCGACGCCGGTGCGATAGGCCGCTTCGTCCAAGGCAAAGAGCGATTCGTCGCTCTCGTTCATGTGCCCGCCGATGCCGATGGATCCTTTCGCTACCAGACGTTGCTCGCCTGCCTTCTTTCCGCGCACGTAATAGAGAACCTTGTCGTTAAACGCGAGCAGTGCATACGGGATGATTTGTTTATGCAACGGATCGTTCTCGGCTTGGGTGCGCGGCAGGAAGAAATTGTTTCCGCGCGACAAAATTGCATCGAGATATCTGCGCGGGGCAAAGTTCAGCCCCTGAAAACTCCCGAGTTCATCGAACAGATTTCGCCTAACGACTAAGACATTCTCGTTAGGCGTGTTCATGTCGTGGCGGACCTTTTTGACCTGCGAAATTCTGCCCAGCGCAAGTTGGGAAACTCGCGCTGCATCAGAACGAATAACTCACGCCGATTTGTGGCCCAAACAGATTCAAGCTCGGGTTCGGATCGGTTTGGCCGCCATTGGAAAGGTGCTGATAAAGAATGCCCGCGCTGATTTTCCAATTTTCGGTCACTTGATAACTCAGCCCCGCTGCCGTCAAAACATTGAACGTGAAATCTTGGCCTTGCGCGCCCGGTACATTCGGGTGGCTGTCGATCCAGCCCAAACCTAGGCCTCCGGAAAAATAAGGAACCAGCCGGCTGTTTGGCTGCACAAAGTTGTAGCGCGCCCCGAAATTCACACCGAAGTAGTGATTCTCGACGCCGCGGAAAATCGGCTCAGCCATGGCTGTGATACAGAACTGATTGTAACCTCGCAACCAACCTTTGTTGTCGTTGAGGCCCCAGCGGACCCGGCCAGATATGAACTCCGCGCCAATCTCGTAGCTATTTGGGTTATCGAAAGCGCCTAACAAGTAGCCAGATTCAGCCGCGATCTCGAACCGCGGCGGGTTTAGCTCTTCGCTTGCACTGCTCGCGTCTTGGGAACCAGCGAACGCCAGCAACGGAAAAAGTGCACCCGAAAACGCCCAAGCCGCGTGACAAATTTTCATGCCGCGCGAACGATAGGGTGAGTTCGATCAATTGCAATCGATGCAGAAATTGTTGGGGCGGGTATGCTCACGCGCAGGTGGTGGATCGCGATCTCCGAGCGCGATGCTAACTGCAGATTTGCGGCTGGGGACAGCCGCCTCTACACCACTCCGCGAGATCGACAGGCAGCGCGCTGGTCCATCCACGGTCATCGTCGATCGCCAATTTCGCAGAATGCAACGCCTGGCGCGGCAAGAGTAACTGTCGATCCAACGTAGCTGTCCAGCCGTTTTCGATGAACTCGAGATAGAGTCGTTCGTTAGGCCCGTAAATTTTGTCTCCAACAATAGCGTGGCCTAACGAGGACAGATGCACGCGAATCTGGTGCGTCCGTCCAGTCAGCGGAACTGCGCGGATTAAACTGAATTCCATGATTGGTAGGGTGCGACAACGCCCATTCGGCTCGGACCCGGGCGCGCTGCTAGCAAATTGTTCCGGCGGTCCGTCCCTGCCTATCGACCTAACAAAGCGACGTTCGACCCAAAACTGTGTCCGTGCAGCAGCGCCGGCTGGATGAATTGCTTGCTTGAGCCAAATCGCTGATTGTCGATGCTTGCCTTGTCGATCTATCGGGGCATCGACCATCTTCTCTTTCCATTCCGGGGAGCCCCAAACGATCGCGAGGTATTCCTTGTGCAGCCTGCCTCGCTGCATCAACAGTCCAAACCGCCCCGCGGCCGCATTTGTTTTCGCGACCAACACTAGTCCGCTCGTTTCGCGATCGAGCCGGTTGATAATTGAAACCTGCCCGGAGTTCGCAATTTCGAACGCGAGGAGTTTGCGCAGCTCACCCCATAACGTCGGTTGGGCGCTCGGTTTCGTCGGATGCGTCAGAAGAAACGGCGGCTTATCGACGACGAGATAATCATTTGTTTCATCAATGATTTTAAAATCGCGCATTAGAGTAGCGTAACCGTCCCGGTTGCATTCCGCGAATCGCAAGCCCGGGAGGCTTGCGCTACCTTCGATTCGTTGACTTGACCTGGCTGGCAAAACCGCTTTACCTAACGCCTCACGCGACCACCGAAACCGCCGTGGACCTCAAAGACATCAAAGCAATCATCGACTTGATGAAGAAAAATGACCTCTCGGTCTTCGAGCTGGAGAAGGACGGCTTTAAATTGAAGTTGCAGAAAGGAATCAACGGCCAGCCGATTTTGACCGCACCGATCGCGCTTGCGCCGTCAGCTCCTTCCGCACCAGCAACCCAAGGCGCCGTCGAACCAGCTCCCGCCGCGGAAAAACCAGACGCCGGGCTGCTCAAAGACATTGTTTCCCCGATGGTAGGAACATTTTATGGTGCCTCTTCCCCCGATGGGCCGCCCTTTGTCGATGTTGGAAAGCAGGTGGATGAAGACACGGTGGTTTGCATTATCGAGGCGATGAAAGTGATGAACGAAATCAAAGCCGAAACCAGCGGAGTCATCACCGAAGTGGTGGCTGAGAATGGAAAACCGGTACAATTTGGGCAGGTGCTGTTCAAGGTTCGCTGAGGCACTGGTAGGGCATTATGCCAGTCCGGCTCGGACCCGCCGGGCACACCGGATCGCGCGTCCGACATGTTTGAAAAAGTTCTGATTGCTAATCGCGGCGAAATCGCGCTCCGCGTCATTCGTGCTTGCAAAGAACTCGGGATTCGCACGCTCGCGGTTTATTCCGAAGCCGATGTTGATTCGCTTCACGTGCAACTGGCTGACGAATCAATTTGCATTGGCCCTCCGCCGAGTTCGGAAAGTTACCTGAAGATCGACCGGATCATGAGCGCCGCCGAGGTGGGCGACGTCGATGCGATTCATCCCGGTTATGGTTTTCTGGCCGAGAACGCGCATTTCGCGGAAGTCTGTGAAAGTTGCAACATTAAGTTTATCGGTCCGTCCGCCCGCGTGATGCACGCGATGGGCGACAAAAACTCGGCGCGGGCCTTTGCACGCAAAGCCCGCGTGCCGGTGACGCCGGGAAGCGAAGGCGTGGTCGATACCGAAGACGACGCGGTCAAAGTCGCGAAGAAAATTGGTTATCCGGTGATGATTAAAGCAGTGGCCGGCGGAGGCGGCCGCGGCATGCGCACGGCGCACAACGAGCCCAGTCTCATTACTGGCCTTCACAACGCCCGCCTCGAAGCCGAGAAAGCCTTCGGAAACGGCGACGTTTATATCGAGAAGCTCATCGTCAATCCGCACCACATCGAGTTTCAAATCGTGGCCGATAGCCACGGCCGCATTGTTCATCTCGGCGAACGCGATTGTTCGATTCAGCGGCGCAATCAAAAGGTCATCGAGGAATGTCCCTCACCGCTCGTGCACGCGGGCTTGCGCAAAAAAATGGGTAACGCCGCGGTGAAGCTGGCCAAATCTGTCGGTTACGAAAATGCCGGCACGATCGAATTTTTAGTCGATGATGATCGCCGTTTTTATTTCATGGAAATGAACACACGCATCCAGGTGGAGCACACTATCACGGAGGAAGTTTACGGTTGCGACCTGGTGAAGGAGCAGATCCGCATCGCAGCCGGCGAGCGACTTTCGCCGCATGTGGCGCACGCGACACCGCGGTCCCATGCGATTCAATGCCGGATCAATGCTGAAGATCCAGCGAAAGATTTTCAGGCTTCGCCTGGAAGAATCGACTTTTATTATGCGCCGGGCGGACGGGGTGTGCGCATCGATTCACACGCCTACACCGGATACATAGTGCCGCCGTATTACGACTCGATGATTGCAAAAATAATCACGGTGGGCGCGACGCGCCTTTCAACGATCGATCGCATGCGCCGAGCTTTGGACGAATATTACATCACGGGGATTAAGACGACCGTTCCATTTCACGCTGCCATCATGCGTCGCTCCGAATTCCGCGAAGGAAAATACGATACCGGTTTTGTCGAACGCGTAATGTCTTCGGGAAATTTCGAGTTGGCGCAGGGGCCCGGTCGTCGACTGCACGAGTAACGACCTTGCGAAATCTAAGCCATTGCCGGCTCTACGGTATCTTAGATCTAAGTTATATCGATGTCTTAGATGCGCCGCGTGTGGCCAAGTCAATGATTGATGGAGATGTCGATCTTATTCAACTGCGCGGAAAACGGCAGCCGCTTGGCCAGCTTGCCGATCTTGCCGGACAGCTTCACGAGATTACGTCCCCGTTTTCCGTCCCCTTGATCGTGAATGATTACACCGAAATCGCAAAGCATGTGCCGGTAGAAGGCGTGCATGTTGGCCAAGATGACGACGCAGTCGCAGTCGCCCGGCAGAAAGTGGGACGGCCAGTGGTGGTGGGAAAATCGACACATAGTCTCGAGCAAGCGATTGCGGCGCAACGTGAAGGCGCTGACTACATCGGTTTCGGCCCAATTTTCGCCACACCAACGAAACCAGCCTACAAACCGATCGGATTGAAAGACATAAAACAGGTGCATGTCGATGTTAGCCTCCTGATATTTTGCATTGGCGGAATCAAGATCGACAATCTCGCGGAAGTCATTGCTGCCGGCGCGCGTCGGGTTGCTATTGTTTCCGGTTTGCTCAAAGCTCCCGATATAGCTGGCTACGCAAGGGCCTGCAAAAAATTGCTCAGTTCTAAATCGGAACCCTGACCTCCGAACTCTGACCTCTATTTTTTAGCCGTTGGTTTCTCCGCTTTAACGCTTCAACCTTTCAACCTTTTTAACGTTTTCTATCATGTCCGTCCTCGTCGTCGGTTCCATCGCGCTGGACACGGTCAAAACTCCAGTGGAAGAGCACAGCGATTTGTTAGGCGGATCGGCTTCCTATGCCGCACTCGCCGCCAGTTTCTTTTCGCCAGTCAAACTAGTTGGGATCGTTGGTAGCGATTTTCCCGAATCTGAATTTGATTTTTGGAAAACGCGCAAGATCGACAGTGGAGGGGTGCAGCGTGTGAACGGTAAAACGTTTCGCTGGTCGGGCGAATATTCGTGGGACTTGAACACGCGCGAGACGCGCTCGGTCGCGCTCAATGTTTTCGAGCATTTCAAACCAAACTTGCCGGAATCATATCGCAAAACCGATTTTGTTTTGCTGGCGAACATCGCGCCGTCGTTGCAGTCACATGTGCTCGATCAAATGGAACGGCCGCGCTTTGTCGCGGCTGACACGATGGATCTGTGGATTGAAACCACGCGAAAGGATCTGGATGCGCTTCTGCCACGTATTGATCTTTTGATTTTGAACGACAGCGAGTCACGTGAGATAACCAAGGAGACAAGTCTGATCAAAGCCGGTCGCCAGATTCGCAAAATGGGTCCGCGATATGTCGCAATCAAAAAAGGTGAGCACGGTGCACTGCTGTTTGGGGAGGACGAATTTTTCAGCTGCGGCGCATATCCGCTGGAGGACATCCATGATCCGACTGGAGCGGGGGACACCTTCGCGGGCGGCATTGCCGGCTATCTGGCAGGGACAGTGAGCACGGTGCATTTCACGGACCTGCGCAAAGCAATGATTTACGGCAGCGTTCTGGCCAGCTTTGCCGTCGAAGCATTCAGCTTGGAACGGTTGCGTATGTTGTCGCTAGAAGAAATCAACCAGCGCTATGAGATGTTCAAACTGATGAGCCAATTCGAAGTCTCGACGTGATTCGAGCTTTGTTAGTTTCGTCTACATGCCGTTAGGCGCCTGCGTGAAATGAGGCGTTGTCACTGGACGACTCAACGTGCGCGCCAAAAGACAATCGAAGCAGAACGACGGCCGATTCGCTCGACGCAATTTTTTATCCCGAGAAATTCGCTTCGATGGCAATATCAAGTCCAGCGAACCAGGCAAGATCGCCACCGAGCGCGAGCGTCAAACTTCGCGACCCTCCGGCAATTTGACGTGACGTTGGCGACCTTGCGCGAGGCTTGCCTGTCGAGAAATGATGGAACTAGCCGCGCGGTGTTGGGCGATGTTAGGCCCCTCAGCTGAACCCGTTTTCTGTAAGTTATGAAAAGCGTTGCTCCAGGCACGGGTGCTACCGTCACCTGAGCCGGACCGGCTATCACCACTGGTTCAATCATTTCGGGCGGAATGGACGAAGTTGGAGTTGAGAACCCGTTCGCGAAGATCATGGTTGCCGCGAGAACATTGCTCGTTTGGCCGTTGCTGTTCACAGTTACCACACCGCGCTGACTGCCGCCTTCCTGCGTGAAGTTTCGGATTCGTAGGAAATGTTTGTCAGGGACAGAGATTGTCAGCGGAGAACTTGTTGGAGTGATGATGTCGCTTGTGAACGCGCCGGCGAAAGCAAGAGAATGAAGAACGCACGCCACAGAGGCAATCCAGAGTGGCGCGGCGCGTCTGTTCATAGAATTCTTTTCCACCGCGATACGCTTGCACTGATCCTGTCCTGTGACGCCATTCAGTCTTGCTCTTTTCTGAAACTGATGAAGAGCGTTGCGCTTGGAATTGGCGGGACAGTTACTGTCGCGGGGCCTGCTATCACAATTTGATTGATAATTTCCGGCGGAACAGTCGTGTTATCGATGATCGCCGCATTCAGAACATTCGCGGTCTGATTATTTATTGTCACCGTCACTACCCCTCGCTCGTTTCCACCTTCTTGCGTGAAGTTTCTGATGTGTAGAATCTGGTCGTCCGGAACTTTGATTGTCAGCGCCGACGTCGTGATGATCGCACTTTTGAAGTCACCGGCAAAAATCGCACCCGCAAATCCAGTAACCGAAAGGAGCACAAAGAATCTCTTCATCAGCGCCGAGCTTAACAGAGTGCGACAGGAGCGACAATCTCCAACTTTGCTTTAAGAAGCGCCTGACAATTCCTGCTATTGTACCGGCGCCAGAGATAGCCTTCCTGACCGTAACGATCGAAAGATATTGGCGACGAGCTCGTTGCCGAATTAGCAAAGCGAAAATCCACGCATTGTTCTTCGAGCAACACACTGATCTTCACCTTCCCGAACAATCTCATGAGCGTCGCCAGCGCTAGCGTCACGGGCCACGATCCAACGAGCGGGACCGGGATGGTAAGCAGCAGCGGGGTCGATAGCGACACCCACAATTACATCGTGAATCTCGCCGGCGTGTCCAATCAACAGTATATCACCGTCACTTTAAATAACGTGCACGACGTGGCAGGCAACAGCGGCAACGTGACCGGGCCGCAAATGGGCGTGCTCATCGGGGATGTAAACGCGACGGGTGGTGTCGATGGAAACGATGTCTCTGCGGTGCAGAGTCACACGCGGCAACCGGTGAACAGCAATGCGATGGCCCGTTTTGATGTGAATGCCACTGGCGCCATTGACGGCAACGATGTGTCGATAACACAAGGTCACACACGGACCTCGCTTCCTTCACCTCCTTAAGAGCCTCAGAACCAAATTTATCAATCAAATAAACCACAAGCAATCGTAGCTCTGCCCAAACCAGACGGCGATTCCTATTAGTCCACTGATTGTCTAAGCGACGCCGAGCAAGCCAAGGCGTCTTGTACGGTAAAAATGCGCGAAGTCGTCGGCTACGCGCGCGAGCTACTCGGCGCCAACGGCATTCTGCTCGACCATCAGGTCGCCCGCTTCTTCGCCGATGCCAAGGCGCTTTACTTGTATGAGGACACGCAGGAGATGAACACCCTCATCGTGGGCAAGGCCATCAGCGGTTTCAGCGCTTCCGTGTAGCCGAGCCATTCTATAAGCGACGAAACTTCTGCTCCGTCGGATGCGAATCTTTTGTGCTTTACTGCTGCGAACAAAAAAAGTAGCACGGGAAGCGGCGTTTTCTTTATGGGCGCAGCGTCGCTCATTCTCGTTGCACGTGTTCTTCGGTTTGGTTGCCCTGCTGATTTTTCTCTGGCTCGCCTCCGATCTTACCTACGTTGGAGACAAACTGACGCGAGATAATATTATCATCCGCATCGTCAACGGCGGGGATAATATGCCGGCGTTCGGCAGCTCGCTCAAACCGCAGGAGATCGACGCACTGGTAGCTTTCTTGGAATCGCGTAGGCGTCCAATTCGACCGCAAGATCAATCGCCGATAGCCCAAAATTGAGTCTTTGAAGGTTTGGCTTCGCCATACTTTTGTCTGGATGAGTGCGGATGCGCTCATCTCGCCACGGTAAGGACGAAAACTGGCTGCCACCTAAGATACCCGACTGTGTAGCCCCACGAGGGAGCTTGAAACATTGAGACACTCTCGATAAGCGCTTTGAGAAGCAGGGCGGCAAAATGTGCCTGCTGCTTTCCCTGCCGGCCATTCTACGCGATTCCCTCTCGCCCGGCTGTCTTGGCTACCCGGCTACAAAGGCTACGGGGCTTTGGGGAAGGATTGAGCAAGGGGGTTTATTGGCTACCTGAACGTTTGGCGAATGACGCTCGTTCCGTGATGGATCGTTCTTCCCGTCGTCCGCGCCACGTTCGATAAGGTATCTCCTGTCTCCACGGCGGTTTGCCTTACATGTCTCGCTGTCCAGTGGAGCGGCCCCTCTTGCAGCGGCCCCGCTGCGTCCGCGCTACCCACCGCATACGGCGAGAGCAACGCGGCGACTACTATGGCACCGATCTTTTTCATATATCTTTTGACGCGCTTGCGAAGGACTTTATTCGCTTGCAAAAACTGCGGCTGTCTCGCTCCCGTTACAGGGCCAATCTGTCCAACAGCCCGGCATCCCGTGCCTTTGCTGACCGAGACCCTGGGGACAGGGCATCAGGGCAACAACGTGAAACGTGAAGGCGACTGCCTGCTCCGCCTGCGCCCCAGCACCCCAGCAAACTTGCAACTTGGATTCTTAGGGGGCCGCGCCATCGTTATTCCATTCAGCGATAAAACGCGTCACACGATTGCGGTCCTATGGAAAGATGGGTGATGCCTCGCCACCCCAGAATCCAGCCCAATTGCCTTCTTCTGCCGTTGCGGTTTTGGCGACAAACAGCGTGGAAGGCGAGACTCGATCTTTGGTGTTAGAACATCGTGTTGTTGTTCGCGGCGGCTTTTGGAATCGGCTGGATGACGTCCCAATGTTCCACAACCTTGCCGTCTTCCAACCTGAAGATATCAACGACGGCGTCGCCCGAGTCGCTAATCAGGCCTATCCAATGGCAGTGCAGAATGACGAAATCGCCGTCTGCAAACGCGCGCTTGATTTCGCCATGCGCATTCGGATGATTGTCGCCAATCCACTTGGCGAACTTGCGAAGTCCCTCTTGGCCGTCTTCGACGAGCAGGTTGTGCTGCCTGTAGTATTTGCCACCGTATAGCCGAAACGCGGTGTCGACATCCCCGGTCGTTCACCTATTGAAAGAACGCCCATTGCGGCTTTTTGGGGGCGGGTGAGACAGGCAGGTGAGACAGAGGCACGTAAAGAAATCCGTTTTCCATCGCCGAATTGGGCAATATAAGGGCAACTAACTTTTGAAGTGGATCGGGTAACGAGTCGTTTGCCATAGTGCGCGCCCGAGAAGATTCGAACTTCTAACATTCTGATCCGTAGTTTGTGCGAAATGCGAGGAGGGGTTTTGGAGAAGCTCCGGTTAACAAAAGAGGAACTGGACACTCTGGACGGAAACTTCAACTGCGT
>WNFD01021260.1_pt2 | contig 10129 bp, 13 predicted proteins | sample 5400491 | NCBI WGS metagenome assembly WNFD01 (sample SAMN13153343, study PRJNA577476) | soil metagenome | isolation source: 120 cm saprolite under Douglas fir tree site 2 hole 2 replicate 2 | place: USA:California | collected 2015-04-18
TCACAATCGGGCTAACATCGCCAGGGAGCGGGAATGTGATCTTTGAAAGTCTGGCTGGAGGATGGTCGATGATGATCGAATTGCAGGCAGCATACTTCGTCCTGAAGAGATGGAGCCAGAACTCCGCTGCGACTAAGCGACAAATCGGCATCTGGCACCACTGGAAACAGGAAACAGAAGACAATGATCGCCCGCTTTCCGAAGTCGAGGTGGAAAGAATGAAGGCGTTTTTCATGCGAAATGCCCCCGACTAGCTACTTCGAGATATTTGCGGATGAGGATGCTGAGCGGTAGCGGAAGATGTCCGAGAAGAATGCACATGTAGCAAAGCAAAAATGGCGTCGCCGAAGTCAAGACTTCTGGATGATGGAAAGCAAATGTCACGATGCGAGTCAGGAGAGACGGGAACAACTCGAATGCCTCATTGAGCTTGGCTTTCAGAGAAAGTTGGGAATGCACTCCTGGTCCACGTCATGAGTCAACTGGGGATGAAAGAAGGGATCAATTACAAGTAAGCGAAAGTCATTTCCGGAAATGGAATGAAGTCGTCATATGGGGACGAAGTCCTGGGGCTGGTGGGTAACCCTAGGGAGGTCTGGAAACCCCGCCACGGGCAAAGCCAGAGGATCTCAACCGGGGGTTCAGCCCGCGAGGAACCTGCAACGCGATTGTCTCAGCCTAGGAGGAGAAACCAAATGTTCGAGAGGTTAGGAATGGGCAAACCAGCTATTGCGTCATCGTTCGTCTTGGTCCCTCTGTTAGCGATCTGTGTTGTTCAGCGAGCCTTAACGCAGCAGCAGGTTTCGTCCATTGTCCCACTATCGCACGGAGAAGTCGCTCAGCTTCAGGCTCAGGCCCAAGCCGGCGACCCAGACGCGCAACTCAATCTCGGCAGGGCCTACGAGGATGGTAATGGACTACCTCAAAGCGACCAGCAGGCAGTGAAGTGGTACCGGGTGGCGGCGGAACAGGGGAATGCAATCGCCCAGAATAATCTCGGGCTTATGTTCCGGTCTGGGCGCGGAGTGGAACAAAACAAGCAAGAAGCGGTCAGATGGTATCGGAAGGCTGCAAGACAGAAGAGTCCAGCCGCCATGTTCAATCTTGGAGCGTCCTACTATAACGGGGACGGAGTGGGCATTGATGACACCACAGCATTCGCATGGTTTTTGCTAGCCCAGCATCTCGGTAACAAGCCCGCCACAGAGGCCGTGAATCGGATGGACGAAGAGGCTAAAAGATTCCAGACAGGAGCCTTCGAAAAGATCGGCGACATGTATCAGAAGGGCGAGGAGCTGCCGCAAAGCCCGAGCGACGCGGTCATATGGTACCGCCAGGCAGCGGAGAACGGCGCACCCTCCGTGAAAGTAAAGTTGGCGAGCCTGCTCCTTGAGGGTCCAGGTGAACCGGACTATGCGGAAGCCTACAGTCTCTGTGAGAAAGCGGCGAAGGTACAGTATCCCCAAGGCGCGTACTGTGTCGGCCTTTTGTATCAGAAGGGCCTGGGAGTAGAACGAAATCTGTCGCAGGCTGCCAAGTGGTTCAATGAAGCTGCAAGTTTGGGTCACGTAATTGCCATGCTGCAGTTGGGGCAAATGTATTACAAGGGCGAGGGAGTAAAGCAGGATAGAATTTCAGCTTACGAATTTGCCTACTTAGCCTCCCAGTCGTCCGACCTGCCACAGGCTACGCAGGAGAAAGAACAATTCGAGAAGGAAATGACTCCGAAAGAGATGGCCAAGGGGAAGGCTAAGGCAGACGATTGGATCCGCTCCCGGTATCGTCATCCGGTCGTGCTAAATCGAAAAGTGGACCAGATCGAACCGAAACCCATTGATTGACCACTCCAGAACCTCGCTCCGATCCATGGCGAATTACGGCAAGCAGCAGCGCGTACTGGACGGCCTCGCCAGTGCCCATTGTGCTCATTCAAATTTGCGTTTCGTCATCGGCTGCGGCGCGGAGGGGGAGTGCCCTCGATGCAAGGTGCCACTCGGTTTTCCGACGTACTACCGAGTGATTCTCTTCATCGCCTCGGAAGGCGTGTTGTTCGGAACGATCGCATTCGGCTACATGAAACAAGGCCCCGGTTGGCTTTTGATCGGATGGCCATTCGGTTTGGCGGCGGTTTTCATGGTTCAAGGATTCATTCTTCGGGCGTTTCCTCCGAAGGTGGAGCCTCACGCCGAAGGCAACATATGGTTGAAGTTGACGTGAGACGCGTGCCGACTTAGCAGATAGGTGGCGATAAATCGCGATTACACCAACACCCGAGCCCGGCGGGGTCGGAGCAGGGTAGGAACTCGCCATCAATTCGCCATCAAAACTAGGCATTTCTGAGGGTATTCTTTGGCTCTTTGAACGCGGAAAAGCTAGATAGAGAAAGGGTTTTAGGGTGCTGACCTCAAAATTGACACGGCAGAGGTCACTTACCTATCTTCTACCGGCCTTTACCAAACTTTCATCACCCAACAATTTTCCATTCTGTGGAGGCGATTCCGAACCTCAGAGACTATGGACGGTTGATCAATCGAATGATAGTTTGAGCATGATTCAAAGGGCCACATGATCGCTAAAGCTAAAAATCCATTTCTGCTCAAGTTGATTCTTCTAGTTCTCACAGCATTTGCAACGCTGGCGCCGCAAGGTCTGGCCCAAAGCGTTGAGCGCGGTGAGTGGGAGGACATTCTGAAATTGGTGTCTGCTGATGTCCAGAAGAACTTTTATGACCCGCAAATGAAGGGACTGAATTGGGCCAAACTTACAGAGGAGACTCGCGAGCGCATCAAGAACTCAAACAACGCCGGGCCAATGATTTTGGCGGTCTCGGCATTATTGGCCCGACTTCAGGATTCGCACACATACTTCGTTCCGCCTCCCTTAACGGCGCAGGCGGATTTTGGTTTCAGCGCCCGAGCTTATGCCGAAGAGGTGCGAGTGTATGAAATCACGAAGAAGGGCCCAGCGGAGAAAGCCGGACTGCGGGTTGGGGACAGAATTCTCTCCCTAAATGGAGTACCTGTGGATCGCAGCGATGTCCGCGAAGTACTTCGGCTTGTCACCAGAGTGGTCCCAGCCACTGCTCTGGATGTAGCCATCGCTTCCTCAGAACCGCAGCCTCAAGCCATTCACATTCTCGCGCGCATGATCACCAAACAGGAAAATCAATATCTGGATAGCGTGTGGCGAGTAGCAGATCAGCAACGGGCTAGAGACATCCATGTTAATTTCGCGCACAAGGAGTATGAGAACGGTCTTTCGTACGTTGGCATTCCAGGCTTTACGGCGCCCCCAGATCTGACATACTCCGAGATTAACAAAGCCCGGCATGCTAAGGTCCTGATCCTCGATCTGAGAGGGAACAGGGGCGGCTGGGAAGAGACACTCACAGCCTTTCTGGGCTTCTTCACGGACCAGCCTGATGTTTTGGCGAGGAGAGTATCGCGATCTCAATCCCAAGACTGGATGATAAAACCGAGAAACTCGGAGTTTCGTGGTTCCATTGTTGTCTTGGTCGATAGCGACACCGCTAGCGCAGCTGAGTTGGCTGCGCGGTACCTGCAACTGTCCCACAAAGCGGTGGTCTTGGGTGACCGAACCAGCGGAATGGTTAATGAGGGCCACATAATTCAAGAGAAGATCGGGGCAAGATTTGTAATGCCGTTTGCAGCTGTCGTTACCAGCGCGAAGTTAGTTATGCCGAACGGAGAAGAGCTAGAAGGACGAGGGGTCATTCCAGACGCACAATGCGTACCGACACAGGAAGACCTATTTGGAGACCTCGACTCCTGTTTAGACCGAGCTGTGGCTCTTGCGAAGAAGTCGCTGTCACAGCATGAAACACGATAAAAGCAACTTGCCATCAATTCGCTATCAAAACCAAACTGTTTCGAGGCTTTTTCAGGTCGTGCAGAATGCGGAAAAGCTAGATGAGGAAAGGGTTTTAGGGTGCTGACCTCAAAATTGACACGGTACGAATCTGGGGTCGAGTAGGTCTGCGAGGGGGACGCGCCTCCGTCTTCAAGCCAACATTTTCGAGCCGCGCCAATTTCCCTGCAAAACCTGAAGTTCGGATGACTTTGCAGATTAGAATAGGCTTCGTCATCACCCTAGGTGATTTATCAGGGAGAATTATGTCAAAGACTTTCGCCTCCGTTCTCTTGCTAGCTGTTACCGTTTCATCGCTTTTCGCAAAGGACAATATTTTCCAAACTGTAGACTGGCCCGATTCCGGCCACCCGGTCCTTCGATTCAGCTTTTCGAAGTTCAAGGACGTTGGCGGGATGGGGAAGGGGCACACGTACTTAACCGACACAACTGCTGAAAATGTTTCAGACAAGACAATTGGCAATGCTAACTTGTCGTTGTATGTATTTGATAAAAGCAAGGCCCGGATCGGCGAAGGATATATTAATCTTACGAATGTCGGCCCTGGCCAAACGGTTAAGTTTCAAATAACGCTTTCGGCATCCGGCAATCCTATTTCGGTGGCACTTTCTATCGATTACCGTTAACTCAGTGCCCCAGGGTGCCGCGCTCAAGGTCGATGGTAAAGAGGTCGGTACCACGCCGAAGATCGTCGAGGTTAGCATTGGCAAGCATATGCTCGAATTCAGCAAGGAGGGCTTCAATTCGGGAAAGTTTCCACTTGAAATGAGTTCCCACGATGCTTCTGGCGGAAGTGTCAGCTACGAACTGGGCAGTGCTGCACACGACACAATCGAGTTGCGGGATGGATCAGTTTTGTCCGGCGACCTTGTTTCCATCAACGGCATGGAAGTGCAGGTACGTATTGGCGGTAATACTCAGGCCTTCGACCGAAATCAGGTTAAAAGGATTTTATTGACCGAACGCGATCCAGTATCGAACTGATGCCAATCTCTGTTCAACAAAACTCGCCATCAATTCGCCATCAAAACTCGGCTGTTTTGGACCCGTTTCGAGCCTATCGTTTGCGGAAAAGCTAGATAGGGAAAGGGTTTTACGCTGTTGACCTCAAAATTGACACGGTAGAATCAAAGAGAAATCGTCGTGGAACCAAGGAACGCTTTTCTTCTCGAACCTTTACCCCGCCGTTTGTAACGTGTCTGAATACTCTTTCCGCTTCCTTTGATAAGCATTCCAAATGTCTTCATTGAACTGAGGCGGATACGGCGTGTTCTTTTCGAAGTAGTTTTTGCCAAAGCCGCTCTTGAGATACCCTCGGTTGATGTTTACGTGTTTCAGAAAATCGAAATACGACAGAGGGATATCAGTTTCATCCAATAGGTCGATTCTCGTTAGAAGAATGTTCGCAATCTGCTGCTGTGAGGGCACTATGATCTCTCTCCAGACTTCCTCCCACATGTCTGTGCCCCACGCCTTTTTCGCAATATCACTAGTGGAAGTTGCGAGCATATGCAGAGGACCGTAAAACTCACTAAGTTGCCTTTTGAGCCTTTCCAATTTCAGGTCGTACACTCTTTCGCGCCTAAATTTGTGGATTTCTTGTTTCAGTTTTACGTATGCGAAGAAGAGACCAAATACCGTGATCACTGCTTGCGGAAGAATTATCTTCACTATGCTGATGGATTCCATGTCGGCCTCCATGACGCTAAGAACTAGCGCGGTTGACTCCGCGCTCAATCGCACGCCCCGGAATGAAATGGTCGTGGACGGACATGATTGCATATTTCGGTCGGCGGTCTGAAACTCGCCATCAATTCGCCATCAAAACCAGGCACATTAGAGCTATTTCCGGGAACCTCGGATGCGGTAAAAGCTAGATGGGGAAAGGGTTTTAAGTGGTTGACCTCAAAATTGACACGGTAGAGTGCGGTCTCAGTGAGTGTAATCGCCTGTTCTCGACAGGTATTGTGCCCGTGCCTATACTGGCGACGTGGATGAGCTACTTGCGGCGATATTGGGTGCGATTGCTGAGTTTGTTCTTGAAGCATTTCTGGAGTTGATCGCGGCGGCTGTTCTGGACCTTGCGTCTAGAGCATTGATGGGCCTGTTCACGAGTGTTGCCGAAGCCGTCAAGGACAGCCGAGTCCTCACTGGCTTCATATACACGCTGCTCGGAGTGTTGGCGGGGGCGTTGAGCCTTATTGTCCTGCCACACCCTCTAATCCATCGAGAACACCCAATCAGATTTCACGGTGTCAGCTTGTTAATCAGTCCTATCATCGCAGGGCTAGTCTTGTCATCAGTTGGAGCCCACTGGGAATGGCACTCATTCGATTCTTCTTTGCAAAGTAATCGTTGAGACTGGCGTCAACGCGGGTTGCGTCCAGACTGGCGATAAATCGCCATTTCACTCATTGACCCTTGGGGCCGGGGATTGGCGGGAGGCCGTACTCGATGGTGAGTGTAATCGCCTGATAGCGACAGTTACGGATGACACCCTGACACATTGGTCAGGCGTATAATTTAGGGTCGAGGAAACAGTGATGAGTAGGCTCGCATTGGCCCTTTGCGCTGCGATTCTGTGGTTCTTCGGTGCGCCACAAGCCCAAGGAAGCCAAGCTAGCTGCAGCCCTGAGGAACTCAAAAATCTATTGCGACCTAGCGATCCTGCTTATGCTGACGCAATAGAGCTGGCTGGAACTTTACAGAACCACGGCTTCACAATCCAATGTGTCCTCCCGTCTAAATTTGTGCAGTTCCTACCGCGACAGACGGGCGCGGCGCTTTTCCGCACCACTATGGGCGATTTCGAAACTTTATTCCGGCCCAAAGAGCAGAACTTCGATGATGTTTTCATCTCAGAAGAAAGGGACTTAAATCTGCCGTCATGGAGCAGGTACCACTATATCTTCCGCGATCCGCAGGATCGCATGGTTCGAGACTCGTGGGGCCATGAGACGTTCTTCGTGAGGCACCACAACATACTTTTCGTCATTTGGCAGAAAAACGCTGTAGGCCCACTTGCCGAGGCTGTCCAGCAGGATGAACGGTAAACAAGTATCGTTAGAATCCGAAGTACAGTCCCAGTTGGCGAAAAATCGCCATTACACCAACAACCTAGCCCCGGCGGGTCGAAGCAGTCGGGAACTCGCCATCAATTCGCCATCAAAACTAAGTATTTTTGACACGGTAGAGGTCTGGGGTTCGAGTCCCCACGTGCCTACCATATTTCTCAATCGCTTAGCGATGCTCGGCGTCTTTTTCGTTGCTCCAAAACGCTCCATTAGCGGCCTAAGTTCTTGCTTCTTCAAGGCAATTCCGTAACAAATTTCTCGGTCCCACTTCTCGACCGATAATAAGGATACGGCCTAGACGGAACTGGTGCCCTACGCCAGCGGGCCGGCCTTAGCTTCAATTTGAGGTGCGTCAGACATCACGAGTACGACACACAGTTGTGGCATCATTGGGCAGCGATGTTCGCGATTCGACACAGAAGGAAGTACCAGCGAAATGGAGACCCTAAATACTGAGCAGCTTTCATCCCGACTGCGCGAACGACTCTGCGAACCAGCGATGCTGGATCTCACGCAGCGGTTGATCGCGATTCCATCGGAAAATCCACCGGGGAATCATTACGAGCAATGCGCCTGCACTCTCTTGGACGAACTGGATAGACTCGGCTTCGATAATGTGAGACGGGAAGACGCGTGTGTACTCGCATCGGTTGGAACCGGCCCGCGAACGCTCTACTTCAGCGGTCACTACGATGTGGTTCCCGCGCAGAGCCGCGATCAGTTTCAGCCACGTGTCGAAGGTGCAAATCTGTTCGGTCGCGGCTCGTCGGACATGAAAAGCGGCCTGGCTGCGATGATTCACGCAGCTGCTGCGGCGCGTGATGAAGGGCTTCTTAATACCGGCCGTATCGGAATCGTACTAGTGCCGGACGAAGAAACCGCCGGCCCGCGCGGGTCTCGCGATCTAGATGCACGCGGGCTGCTTGGGAGAGACGCAGTCGGTATGCTCACGCCGGAGCCTACCGGCGGTGTCATCTGGAACGCCAACCGCGGGGCCATTTCGCTGCGCGCCACCATGCGTGGGAAGGCGGTGCACGTCGGCCGGCAATTCGAAGGTGTGAACGCGTTCGAACGCGCGCTACCGGCGATCATGCGGCTAATCGCCATTAAGAACGAAGTCGAGCTCCGCGAAACGCAACAGAACATCGCTCCGGCGGCAGCGCGAAAGTCCATTCTGATGCTCGGCGGGCGGGTCGAGGCGGGTACGAATTTCAACGTGACTCCCGATTTCTGTTCCTTCACGGTTGACCGCCGCATTAATCCCGAAGAAAACCTTGAAGAGGAAAAGTGCCGGTTGCGCAAAGCGCTGGAAGGCTTCGAAATCGAGACGCTTCAGGAGGAAGCCGCGGCGGCGACTCCGGCGGGAGATCCGCTCGGCGTCGTTCTGTCGCGGCACATTGCGAGCGTGACCGGCAGATATCCCGCGTTCGAGATGTGCCCAGGCTTACTCGAAACGCGATTCTATGCCGCTCATGGCGTTCCCGCCTTCGCCTATGGACCGGGATTGCTGACCGTCTCTCATGGACCGAACGAGTTCGTTCCCATCCGCAATATTGTCCGATGCGCTGAGATTTACGCGCTTACGGCGGCCTGGATGTTGCGGTAATGACATCCCCTATCCTTGGTCGTATGGTCGTCGTCTCGTAGATGCGGACTCGGTCCGGCCGGAAGAGTTCCCGGATTACGCTAGTGCTTTTTCGAACGCGCGCCCCCACCTTCTGTTCCGCTCCACTCGGCTCACAAAGGGCGCGCCTCCGAAAAAACACTAGCGTCATTCTGGAGGAACGCTGATCCTGCATTCCTGAGCTGCTCTACAAAGTGACTGTTAGGCGATCGCGTCCGTTGACCAGATAGGCATCGTCGCTGCTGTCGGCAGCGGTCGCTTTCATCTGTCGATGAATTCCTGAACGAGATCGGCCACGATCATTCCGCCGCGGTTGTTCAGATGAACGCCGTCGGTGTGAAAGCGCCAGCCATTAATCCGGGCCACCTCGTCGGGACTCTTGTGCAGCACCAGAACGCGGAAAGCGTCACGATAGAACGGAAGGAATCGGAAGCACGTGAAAGCACGACCGGGCGATTTCATGATTTGCGCAAGCATCGCTTCATGGACGGCAATATAGCCAGGAGCTCGCTCTGGAACGGGTTTGCAGACGCCGAGTCTTCTCCGATCGGAGGCAACGAGCAGAGCCCGACGGTGGCCGAGCTTTCAGTTTTCAGGGAGTGCGCGATCGCCCGAAAGTTCTCGCGGAACCACTCGGGCGATGGCTCGCATGGGAGATGCTTCCAGATTCTAAAGAAGCGCCTGACCTTCCTTGAAACCAACGCAAGGACATCATTGCCACCGACCAGAACCACGACCTTGTCAGGATGGCAAGCGAGCACGGCTGGCAGACGTTGGAGTGTGTTATACGCGAGATCTCCACCGACGCCGAAGTTGAGAAAACAAGAGCGCTTGTTCCGGGGCCTCCGCTCCAGTTCACCGATCCAATCGAAAGCTTGCCCTTTGCCCGCCGTACTACTGGACCCAAGACAGGCCACGATTGTCGCCTCCGCTTTGACCAGCGGGGCTGGGCAAACGGGGTCGGACGACAGATCAGGTCTAGTCATGGTGTCACGATTTAGAGTTTGTCAGAGATGCCGTTGATAGCAAAAGGCTAGGGCCCTGGTACGGCCATCGATCAGCGTCGCATTCGATCATAGTGCGGCCTGTGGCGGTTCGCAAATTTCTCAAACAAAGAGTGAGTACTGCCCATCAATGGCACCCTCATAGCCATGACACATCAGGGCTCTCGCGTCGAAAATAAGGTTCGATCAATGGCCGATAGCCGATCCTCTTCGGCGCAGCTCGATTAGAAAGCACCCTAGCGAGTTAACCTACACGCAGACGCTTGGTAGTAGCCGACGCGCAATCGTCGAAAGAGTATTGACGCGCCTGCGACTTTCTTCGGACATTCAAACCCAGCCTGCCCCATGAGCGTGAGAATTCTGCTTTCGGAGTTGTCCTTCAGGTGTGGCCTCGAGGCATCAGAGGAAATGCCTATGCGGTCAGCTTGTGTTTTGAGCTGGAAGCAACTCCCAGATCGATTAGCCACTCATTGACAGTAGCGCCGATGACCTCAGCATGATCCTCTTGCAAGTAGTGACGGCCAGCTCCAAGCTGCACA
>WNFD01057746.1_pt1 | contig 10129 bp, 15 predicted proteins | sample 5400491 | NCBI WGS metagenome assembly WNFD01 (sample SAMN13153343, study PRJNA577476) | soil metagenome | isolation source: 120 cm saprolite under Douglas fir tree site 2 hole 2 replicate 2 | place: USA:California | collected 2015-04-18
TGATGGAAGAAGCACGTGCCGGGCGCAGTTACGACGAGGTGGTCGCCCACGGCATGCAGGTGCTCACCGAGGAAGATGTGATGGAGGGCGTTGCAGAGCTGGCATCTACCATCTCTGTCGAACCACTCTTCGATGATGGTACCAAACTAATCATACTGCACAGGCCGATTCGAAAAGTAGCGTCTGCAACACACGAGCCGGCTAGTTTTTCAGATCCCGCGCTTCCAGGCACAATCACTATTAATGCAGGCAAACCCACCATTACACTGACGGTGACCAACACCTCAGATCACCCGGTGCAAATCACCTCGCATATGCCATTCTGGGAGATCAACAAGCGCATGCAGTTTGATCGCGAACGGGCCAGGGGCTACCATCTCGATATCCCGGCAGGAGGTGCCATACGCTGGGAGCCAGGAGAAACGAAGGAGGTGCGGCTATGCCTTTCGAAATGAGCCGCGACGAGTATCACGCCCGCTACGGTCTCACCTTGGGCGACACGCTGCGCCTGGGCGATACGAACCTGTACATACGTATCGAACGCGACTACACCTCCTATGGTGATGAAGTGCTGGCGGGCTTCGGCAAGACGGTCCGTGATGGACTGATGGCAAATTCACGCCTCGGGCGCGAGAGCGAACTTGACCTTGTACTGACCAATGCCATTATTCTTGACCCGGTGCTGGGCGTGATCAAGGGCAATATTGGCATCAAAGAAGGGCGCGTCGTTGGCATTGGCCGGGCAGGCAACCCCGATATCTCCGAGAACATTGACCTTTTGATTGGAACGAGTACAGCGGTTTTACCCTGCGATGGCATGATCGCCACCCCTGGGGGCATCGATAGCCATGTGCACTTGCTCAGCCCGCGCCTGTTTGCCGCAGCGCTTGCCTCTGGCATTACCACATTCGTAGCGATGGATGCGGGGCCGATGTGGAACGTCGGGGTCAATCCCGATTTCTTCTTACAGCGCATGTTCGAGACATTTGAGGATGTCCCCATCAATGTATGTTTCCTGGCGCGTGGTTGCAGCAGCCGACCACAGGGCTTGATGCAGAGCATCGAGGCTGGCGCGGGCGGCCTGAAAATTCATGAAGACCTGGGGGCATTCCCCAGTGTCATCGATTGCTGTCTTTCGGTAGCCGAGCAGATGGATGTCTCCGTTGCCATGCACACCGATGGCCTGAACGAGTCTGCGGAATTGAGCGATACCCTCGCGGCAATTGCTGGCCGCGCAGTCCACGCCTACCATGCCGAAGGGGCAGGCGGCGGTCCATACGACCTGCTCGAGATCGTCTCCCAGCCAAACGTGATTCCTTCTTCCACTAACCCAACCATTCCATACACAATCCATACAATCTTACTCGGTTTCAACCTCGGATGAGATAAAATCCCTAATTCTCTCAGTCCGCATTCTCCTCAAAACCGGCAACGGCAGAGACGCTTTGCCTAAAGGTGTCACTGCCCAACCGAACTATCGCCATCTTGCACCACCCACTACAACCACAAAGTAACCCACACAAAGAGAGGAACCGCACTTATGAAACAATTTCACACCATCGAAAAGATAGACACAGGCATATTATATTGCCTGGAACTCGCTTCAAGCGTCTCAGTTCTTCTTCTTGCCTTTGGCCTGATAGCTTCGATGGCAAACGTCTTAACCAAAGGCTCAGTTTTAACCGACAACCTCATTATGCAGCGCATTTGGGCATGGACTCAGTGTATCGCCATTGATGCCAGCGTTGCAGGAACGATTATCCGAACATTCCGCTTTCACAGTGAGGGTGAACGGGTAAAAACCAGTCTGTACGCCCTGCTTTCAGCGCTTCTTCTCTTCACAGCCGCCATTGTTTCAAACATAGAGGCGGTACAGCAAACACTCAACATCACCTTAGAGAAAGCGTACATCCATGTGTTCGTTCCGGTTGAAGCGTTAATCTGGATCAGGTCAATTGCCATTGTGCTTTTGATTGTCGCCCATGCAATGCGCCACGTACAACTGCAAAAGCGAACAGGCCAGGCGCAAGATCAAATTGACGAAAAGCAATCCTTAGTGCCAGGACCACAGACACCAACGGCCATTGCAACACAAACGTCGGGAGTAAACGTACAGGTGCAACCACTCGATTGTTCGCAGCTTGCTTTCACGCCTGAACTTGTGGCAACTTTGCGGCAGCTAATCATCCAGACAACCACTATAAGGGAAGAAACGCAGGGCAGTACGACGCTGCAAGCTCTACCCCAGCCGAAAACGAAAAAGCACTCCCCTGCCTCAAAGACAACAATAAGAGAAACGCCGTATCCAAAACGCAAAAACTCTACAAACTACCAGCGTGTAAAAGCGTACATGACTGATCACCAGAGGGCATCTGTTCGTGAAGTTGCAGGAGCGCTAAATATCGGCATCTCTACAGCGAACAAATGGATGCAGCGGGTAAATGTAAACGATAAAACCTCAGAAAGCGAACAGGCGGCGGAAACAGACGCAGAGTAGCAGATGCAACTGTTCATGTTCGCAAACACGGATGCTCTTCAAAGGGTATCCGTGTTTCTCATTTTCCTCTCACAATCCGCTTGCATAATCAACCCAAACCAAACAAGCGGCAACAACTTACTACTTTGTTTGGAGTCCTTTGAAAGCTTTTTACCTCAGTCTACCAGATAGGAGAACATAATAGATGGACGATCCACATGCGACACTTATTGTTGAAGCGGCCATAGCCTATGCTAGAGCGGGCTGGCCTGTATTTCCACTTCATGGCAAAAAACCCTTTGAGTATATTTTGCCAGGACAAAGAAGCCACGGCTACAAAGACGCGACAACCGATGAGGAGATGTTACGGGCATATTGGACATACCACAAAGGCGCGACTATTGGCCTTGCCACAGGCGAAGTGGCCGGGATCATTGTTTTAGACGTTGATCCACCGGCTGGCTACTACAGCCTCAAGAAGCTCCAGAATATGTACGGTCCCCTGCCGGATACAAGAAGAACAAGTACTGGAAATAAAGGCCTCCACTTCTTTTTTGAGTATCCAAGGGATGGACATGTCTATAAAAACGCCGTAGGACTCAACGATCTTGAAGGAGTGGATATACGCGCCACCGGAGGCTATGTTGTGCTGCCGCCCTCGAAACTCTACGGCAGACTCCCCTACACTTGGGCAAATCCGAAAACTCCAATCGCGCCACTTCCCGACTGGTTAAGAGACATGATCCTTGTTGGACAGGGGCAAAGAGAGACTATCCCGCAAACTTTGCGCTTCGCTCTCAGCCCGCACGGAAGGTGGTTATCCCGGGCGCTACAAACCGCCCGTGAGGGAAATCGAAATGAGGTCGGTTTCTGGCTTGCCTGCCAACTCAGGGACGATCAAATACCGGAGTCGCAGGCGCGGTCTATTATTCTCACGTATGCCAACCTTGCGCCAGCGGGACGGGAACAATACAGCTCCAAAGAGGCAATAGCCAGTTCCAGCATGGTTTGTTTTTCCTTCGTATATTTTATCACTTTAGTTTACCCCGGCAACCTAAACTCTTACACGCCTCTCACATTTTGGTTTGTATAATCGGGCTAAACCAGGCTAGCGGCTATTTTTGCTGCTTGTTTGGCAGCACGTTAAAAATGTTGCAGTTGTGCAACTCACAGGAAGGAGAAGGTGTGTCAGACTCAGATACGGAATTCTGGAACAAAGAATTTGTGATTACCAGCGTGACCAGGGCAGACTTGCAGGAACAAGGATTCACAACAGAGCAAATCGCTCAATTGAGCGACGAGGACATGAAGACAATTGCCTCAGCAATGGAAGACATCTACTGCGATACAGGCTATTGGGAAGACTTGGAACTGTGCACCAAGCGGACCCTGGAATGCAAGAAAGAAGATGCTGTTTTAGAGCAGAGGCCAGGAGGTGAAGATGGACTCACTTGATTGGAGCAGGAAGTTTGACATCCTGTGTATCAGCAGGCTAACTCTCCATGCATCAGGTATCCCCTCTGATCTTGTCGCTTGCCTCACTGATGAGGACATGCAGGCAATCGCAGACAAGGTAAGCGAGCTTGTTCTATGCGAACCCATTGAGAAGATTGTTGAGTTTGTGGCACGGCTTTACATTGCCGAGAAAGGAACGGGGAAACAGACAGAATGAAGGAGGAGCTGGAACAGTATCAGGTTAAGCCTGATAGATTTTGGGCTGCTTTACCGCTTCTTGGCGGCGACGGCTACGACGATATGGAGTTTGCTGGAAAATTAGGCTTCCGCGCAATTGACGGCTGGGGGAAAGACGGTTACACCCTCGGCTCATGGCCGCTTATTATCATTTTCTTTAGAGAACGGGAAGGAAAATTTGAAGTAGTCGAATACGTCGAAGGCGACGTAAACATGTGGTCATGCCCCACAGAGGAAATCCGTGAGGAAATAACAAACGAGCTTGCCTTTTTCCACTGGAAATTCAAGGGATGCGAGTGGGTCAAAGACTATGACAGCGTAGAACAGCTTCCAGAGGAATTGAAAGGCCCTTACCGGGACTAAGTGAAGCCGCTAGAAAAGGAGAACCTATTGGAAGACTACTATCAGGCAGCGCATTTTACTGGCCTGGATATTGCAGGCGTAACGTATTTCCGGCTTCAACAAATGGTTTTTGAGGCAAAGGACGATGTAGACCTTTCGGTCTACCGCCTCAAGCTTTCCGGTATGTGGCATGTTGTCGTCCTGGGAGAGAGGCCACCACCGGAGTTACATATACGCATTGAGGCAGAGCTTACCAACGGTACGCTTGTCACACTCAGAGACGACGCAATACGCTACTTGCAGGAAAGACGGGCGCGGGCAACACTGCTTGGGCCTTGGGTTGAACGCCACTACCATCTCCCAAAGGAGGAGAAATGAGGAGGACCACATGATTGAAGTGAGGGATGTTGCAGCGCAAACTACAGCAACTGCGATCAACGAGGTTTTGAAGAAACTTGGCATTAACCAGATTGTTGATGGAGTCGCAGTCCTCCCGCTGGGAAGCGAGACGTACTACGTTGATGTGGTCATGCTTGACCTCACAACCAACGACACATGGTCTGTATCTTTCACAATCCCCCATCGCGACCAGGAAGTAAGTCACGTTGTAAAAGACTAAAGCAAGCGCCCTGTTCCTAAGTTACCACACCTATACAAAGCGCTTGCCTATTTTAGCGGAATGTACCGCAGTGATATTTTACCACTGCGGATACTCCCCTACCAACAGGAGAGGAAACACATGAAAGATTCAAAGGGTCGCCAATTTAGCAATAAAGGCGAACCCATGAGTAATTTTGCAGCACATCTGTCAAAAGACAGTGCCTCGGTACAGGGAGATTTGTTTCTTCTGCTGAGAAACAAAACCCGTCTTCGCATCTTAGACCTGCTATCCCGATATGGGGGCTTACTTTGCGTTGTTGAGATTGCGGAGGTTCTTGAGGAAGCCCCCTCTGTCATCTCAAGCCATTTGGCGCTTCTACGCGGCGTAAATCTGGTTTCACGCGAGATGCACGCTACATTCGCCTACTACACGCTCAATGTTGAGGAACTTGACCAGTACCGGCAATTCCTTGAGCAGTATTCCCCACCACATGGAGTCTCTATGTGAAGCGGGAAAGGCGAAAACGCTATCCCAAAAACTGGGAACAGCTAGCCATGCAGTGTAAGGAACAGGCAGGATGGACATGCGAGTTTTGCCATGTTAAACAGGCCAGATGGCGGAAATCCAAACGCACAGGAAAATGGTACAGAGTGCATTTGCACGCAGCCCACCGCGACCATGACATTGGCAATCCAGCCCCTCGCCTACTCTGCCTTTGTCCGAAATGCCACGGCAGGTATGACTACAAATATCGCCGGAGCCTGCAAGAAACCGACGCTGAGCGGTTAAAGCACCGCATTTTATTGTCATCTCAGAGGTAAGCACACTGCAACAAAATTGGCCTGCGTAGACTGTTAACCCGGTGATCCAATCGTTAGTTTGCGCAGGCTATACACTTGAATTAAATGGCCTGTACAGACCCTAGAAAGATATAACCATGCTGCCCCAAACCAGACGCGCAGTTGAAGCGCTGAAAGAAGCAGGACTCGAAAGATCGCAGTTTCGCATCAGAACGCCCTGGAAGCAAAGTACGAACGGGATCAGCTATGGAGACACAACCATTGTGCTGCTTTGTTCCTACGCGCAGATTTCTCCATACATCCAAAAGCTGGCGAAATCATTCAAAGTGGTTGTTACTATATTTGACGGTATTCCCTGCCACATCTCAATTGAGACCAACCACGCACCAGGATTGTACAAGTTTGAGCGTGGACAGGTAGAAGCGGTCAAAGAGATTGTGCTCAACAGCAACTACGAACAATTGTCGTTGTGGAACGACACACTTGCGCCTCGATCCTAGTATTGAGGCGCTTTTATTTTCTTCGTGATCCACCGATTAGTTTACAAACTCTATCACCACTTCCCAACCAAACCCTAGAATGCCCTTTTCACAGCTTTTCACGGCCATTTTCACGGGTTTTGGGCGGCGTAAGGCATAAAGGGCACTTGTCAGAAACAGGCTATTTTTAATGCTAAAAACGGGCAGGCTATAATTGCATCTTGACAACAAACTTTAATCTCTGCAATAATTATAGCAGTTTCACAATTCGCAGAAAAACCCCATTTGGGCTTGATGCAAATTGACTGATCTATGGTAATCTCTATTGCTTCTCAGAAAGGCGGTACCGGCAAAACAACAACAAGTATTTCTCTTGCTGCCGGGCTTGCACGTAAGAGGAAAAAAGTTCTTCTAGTCGGGCTAATTCTTCAAAGGTTCTCCTGCCCCGCTATGCCACAATTGATAAAGACCAAACCCTTTATCGAACCATTCTCGACCGCGAACCGCTTTTCGTTCATCCGAGTAGTTTAGCTAACCTGGAGATAATCCCCTCTCATATTTTACTATCCAATACAGACGTACAACTTACCGCAGCTATCGACCATCGTGAAGAGCGCTTAAAGCGCGAGCTAGATAAAATCAAGGGTAACTATGAATTTGTCCTTATCGACTGCCCGCCAGCACTATCTTGGTTGACTGTGAACGCCTTTACAGCTTCTGACAAAGTCATTGTAGTCGTTTCCCCGGGTTATTTTGAGCTTGATTCAATTATGCAAATCACTAAAGTCCTTGGAGATGTCAGAACATTTTTTAACCCTCGCCTAGAACTCATGGGATATCTCTTTACAATGAGTGACCCGACATTAAACACTTCAACTTCCCTACAGCTTCTGCGGCAGACTTACACCGATCAGGTTATTAAGACTATTATTCCACGCAATACAGATATCAGGGACGCTCACTTTAACAAACAGGATATCTTTTCATTTAACCCAAATGCGAAGACTGCGCATGCTTATGAGAAGCTAATCAATGAGATATTTTTGCCATCTGAACAAGCCTTATGAAGAAACAGCTTAATGTTACAGAAATTGCAGGTGAGTTAGCCGGATCAGTTTTCTTCCCTACTAAACAGGCGGAGGAAAGGTCTGAGGCAGAACAGGAAGATAGCCCTGTACATAAACAACCCCCCGCAACTTCCCCAGTTCGTTCGTCTAACCCAATACGAGCTCACAAAAGAGCGATCTATGATGCTAGCACGAACGCTAGCAAGCGTGCTAGCATCATGGCATCAGAAGAAGATTTGGAATATGTTAGGAAAATATTAAAACGCTTGGGGAAAGAAGTTTTGTATGTCCGATTAACGCCGGAGGAAAAGTCGGAAGTGAGCGACATAGAGTACACCTACGAGCGCCAGGGCATCAAAACGTCTGGTAATGAGGTAGGGAGGATCGCTCTTAATTTCCTGCTGAGAGATTATAAGATTAATGGGGAACAGAGTATCTTAGCAAAAGTCCTCGCTGCATTGCATACGTGATTGCTTACAAGCTAGCGTGCTAGCACGATACCATTCAAGATACCGTGCTAGCAATTTATCCCTTGACATCAATCTAATCGCACGGTCTATACTCAGAAGGTCAGAGTAGAATCAACAAAAAGGCCTACGATAGGGAAGTGAGAGAAGCTAATTTGTATTGTCTCAAGCTTGGAAAATCAATAATTTTTACTGCCTTATGGAAAATATCAGAAACATTCTTGAGAAGCATACCATTGTGGTTGTCAATGAGTCTCTTAAGCATGGATTTACGCAACTTCCGAACTATGTGCTCAAGGATAAACGGTTATCGTTTGGTGCGCGACTAGCGTATGCAGTCTTATTATCTTATGCGTGGCAGGAGGATAGTTGCTTCCCTGGACAAGAACGTATGGCAATGGACTTAGGAACCTCAGACCGATCTGTTAGAACTTTCTTGAATGAGTTAAGAGAACATGAATATATTTCTTGGAAGCAACAGGGGTTGAATAAACCGAATGTCTACTATATTCTTGACTTCAAACCGCTTAAAATTGAGGCGGACCGGAAGTAGGCTTCCGGTCAGGACCGGAAGTAGATGTCCGGTCAGGACCGGAAGTAGGCTTCCGACTAATAATACACAGTTTGATATACTCAGCATTAAAAATACTCAGTTAGGGGACGGCAAAAAAATTTGCAAAAGGAAAGGGGAGAAACGAAGTAAAATCCATACCAACTCAGTCAAACTATTGCTATCTACATCAACATGCCAAACCCTGTGTTATAAGAAGCCCACCGCGAGACATGTGAACCAACGAATCTACAAAGTACCCATTTTTGATCGTGATTGTATCCTCTCCGACCTGATTTTGCACAAAAATATTTTCCGGTTGTTGCACAATTTTATTTTCCTATTCTAATACCCCTAGTACCCTAGAATAGCATTTACCATATTCTTACCTGATTCTTGCTTGAGTATGCAAAACGCAATTGTTAGCATGAAGAGTCACTTCAATTTACTGCTGGCAATATGGCGAACAACGAACAACCCCAAAGTTCACAGGACAGTTTACCCCGACGGTCGTACACGGCAAACGCGCAACAACCGCAGGGGGGTGTACGGCAAGATAAAGGCGTTCTTACAAACGCCCGCACAGCCTCCCGCCAGCCTGCACCGCAAAAGGAATACATGCGGGCGCATGAAACGAACAGTAATAATCCCCGTTCACAAAACAGACCCGCCCCCAAGCGAAAAACCGTACACCTTACTCTGTGGGTAAAACCTGTAGTGAAAGCAGAACTAAAGCGGATAGCGGAGAGTGAGGGATTAAGCGTTTCCTCAGCAGGGGGAACATTTCTTGAGGAAGCAATACGCCAGAAACTTCATGTCCAGCATGCCGTACTATTGCAGCCAATCATCGAACAGGCCATTCGCCGCCAGATGCGCACAATCAGTACCCGCCTTGCCTATCTACTTGTACGTGTTGCCTATGACGGAGGTCAAACACGCCAGCTCGTGACAAATATTCTCAGCAGACAACCGGGGATGACTCCCGGTGTACTTAACCAAATTCTTGACAGCAGCAATAACGCAGCAAAACGTAATGTTCTGCGCCGGACACCTCAGATTGCAACGCTCATTGCCGAAGTTGAGAAATGGCTTAGTGAGGAAGAAACCACTCTCACTTAATGGCGATTGTCAAAGCCACATACACCAAAAGGGGACAGGGCGCAAAGGCCTCAATCCGCTACATCCAGCACAGAGCGGGGAAAGAAGGAGCAAGAATCAGCCGTACACTTTTCGGAGTTGATGGACTCATGGGAAGATACGAAGCCTACCGAATGATTGATGAGGCAGAGAAGGGGAGTGTCTTTTTCAGATTTATCATTAGTCCCGATCCGCAAAAAGAGGACAGCGAACAGGACTTACATTTAAGAGAAATCACGAACAGAACAATGCATACACTCGAACAGCGTTTACAAAAGCAGGTTCAATGGACAGCAGTTGAGCACAGTGACCACGCGCCACACCGCCATGTGCATGTAGTGGCTGTTGTGAAAGGACGCTTGCAGCCACAGGATTTTGCGGAGCTTCGCGCAGAGGCGACAAATGCTTGTTTAGAGCAGAGACGCGAGCGCGATCTTGTACGCGAACATGAGCAAACGCATGGGGAGGAGGAACAATGGGAACTTGGACGATAAATATACAACGATTTTTTCTGTTTT
>WNFD01008419.1_pt1 | contig 10126 bp, 9 predicted proteins | sample 5400491 | NCBI WGS metagenome assembly WNFD01 (sample SAMN13153343, study PRJNA577476) | soil metagenome | isolation source: 120 cm saprolite under Douglas fir tree site 2 hole 2 replicate 2 | place: USA:California | collected 2015-04-18
GAGAAACCAGCGGTGGGATAAAGGTCGGGGGGGTAAACGCGAGTTATTAGGAGGGTACAATGAATCTAGAGAGATGTAGTGTTCAGGTCCTGGAACTTTTTGTGTGGTTTTGAGGATGGCGAGGGGACACTGGGCAACCAGGCTCTGCGGGGTGTCACTGCAGAAGGGGCGGAGATGGTGCTGTTAGAACCGGACGGCACACCGCGTGTCAGTACCGTTCTATGCTCCTAGGGTGAAAGGATGAGAGCAGAAGAAGGGCTGGACCGACGAGACGACGACGGCAAGGTCGTTGTTTGAGGACAACCGGTGGTGTCGGGGACACTTGGAACTCCGCCCGAACTTCATTCCGCAAACCAAACCGGTGCCGCTTCATGAGTCGCTCTGACTTGTTTCATCCATGGCTCAACTGGTTCACGTTCTCCAAGTCACACGACTTCAATGTCTGACACCTGTTTTTGCTGCTACCTTCGTGCCGCTCTGGCATCTTGTTTAGGCCTCCGGGATGTGATACGCTTCGGAGCATGTGTCAGCTAGCCAAGTAACAGACACCGCCTTCGAGTCACACAACACCAGTCACCCCACGAAAACACGACGTAATGAATGCCAAATAAGAGAGGTAATTCGCACGTGTCCATCACTCGGTGCACTTGTTCATAGGTGCCCTCGTAACTGCGGATTGCATTGCAACATGCCCAGGCGTACTTATGATTTTGTCATAATATCACGTGATACACGGTTTATAGTTTACGGCGCGCACTTCTGACACTTGGGCGGGGCGTGACGCGTGATGGCTCATCTATCAAGGTGATGGACGTCAGGCGAAATCTGAAAAGATTGTTACTTGCTGCGCTGCAAGGCGCTGCGCAGCGTGTATGCTGACGTTGCCTAATTCCAATTCCTGATTACTTAATGAAGGATCGGAGTGTGAATTGTCCTCTCTGTCATCGCATCGCAGTTGCAGTCTGCTCGCCGCAGACGTCAGACTGATCAACTTGACGAGTAACTTTCTCTCTTTTCATCCACCATGTCGACATTGAGTAGTTGGCTTTGGGGGACTAGTCAACTTGACGACGCTATCGGTAAAGTTCCCCCTGTATTTCTCGCCTGATTTGGGCGTGACGGACACTTATAGACAAGGCCACATCCGAGCTACTTCCAGCTGGTTCGGATGATATGGCCCTCAATCTCGAAATATGCGATCAAATACGGTCCAAGAGTACGCAGCCGAAGGATGCTATGCGTGCATTGAAACGTAGATTGAACCATAAGAACCCAAACGTGCAGCTCTTGGCGATGAGCGTAGGCGACCCCCAGAACTTTGGAATTGTTTCTTACATTTTCCATGTCTAGCTGACTGATGTATGCACCAAGAACGGTGGAGACCACTTTCTCGTGGAGATAGCCTCCAGGGAATTCATGGATAACCTTGTTTCGATCCTGAAAACGCCTTCACTCAACCGTGACGTCAAGAACAAGATACTTCGTTGCATACAGACCTGGGCAATCTCATTTAAGGGGAAATACAACCTCGGCTATGTCGAGCAGGTCTATAAAACGTTGAAGGCAGAAGGTAAGATTCATGCAGAGTTTTGGGCATCCATCCATTGCTACAACCCTTTCTAGGATTCAATTTCCCTCCAGAGGACCTTGTCATTGCGGGCTCGGCTCTTGTCGACACACAGACTGCTCCGGAATGGATAGACTCGGATTTTTGTCTCCGTTGTCGAGATCCGTTTTCATTCACCAATCGCAAGCACCACTGTCGCAATTGCGGACGCGTATTTGACCAGAAGTGTTCTTCAAAGTCCCTCCCTCTTCCTCATTTCGGTATAACACAGGAAGTGCGAGTCTGTGACTCATGTCACAAGGACCTCACACGACACAAGGACAAGATGTAAGTGCTCGTTGTCTGGATTCCGGCAACCTGCTTACGCCTCCCCAACTTTGAATAGCAGACATCACCGATCTTCACACGGCCCACCTCACCTTGAGCATCGCTCTGCGCGTGATCTTGCAGATGCGGACCTCCAACGTGCAATACAATTATCACTAGAAGAAGTTAATGCGCAAGGTCAACACAGGCGTCCGGGTTATGTCCCGTACGAACCTGATTCCTGGCAACGGTCTGAGCCTCCGTTGGTTGAGCACGCTTCACGACCATCAATCGGGGCTGATGAAGACGATGATCCCGACCTCAAGGCCGCCATCGAAGCCAGCCTTCGTGAGGCTAACGCCCCAAAGCCAAGTGCACCAACTGGCCTCGAGACTCCCAGAGCCGAGGGACCTTCGCTCTCATCGGGCACCCCAGAATCTTCATTCCCTGCAGCCACACCCACCCAGCCGTCTGTGCCAGCTCTTACGAATTATGACCTTGCGCCGTTGGAGTCGGACACGATTATGACGTTTAGTCAGACGATTGACCAGGTGCAAGCACAGGGCGGCGGTGATATTTCACGGTTTCCGGCTGTAACACAGCTCTTTGACAACGCAAATAGTCTGAGACCAAAGCTTGCCAGGACTTTGGATGACACGGGCCGCAAAGAAGGTACGCTTACCCTTGTTTTACAGCGTTACCCTCTGACTTCAGCGGTCTCATTAGAGCTGCTCACTGAGATGAATGACAAGCTCGCTCAGGCGGTGAAGTTATATGACAACATCTTGACACGGCAAGTTTCGCACCCGACATGGCGTCAGCAAACTGCATCGCCTCCAGCCCAACCTCTCAGCCAATGGAACTACGTGCAACCCCCCACTTCCACTCAACCCACCTATACTCCTATCACTGAGCCATGGCATCAACCCTCTTCCACCTATGCATCCCCGCGAACCTACCAACCCCCTGCTGGCATTGGTCCATCCTACGATCCGCCGTCACACTCACCTCCACAAACCTGGACTCAATCCTCCTATGTATCCTCCGTTACCGGCCCCCCTCCCATCGCCACCGCATCTCAACCGAGCCAGCATTACCATTCGGGCCCCGCTCCGCAGTCCTCGGTGTCCCAACAATACCAGTATGCACACCCAATTCAGCCGGTATCGATCCAGCAAACTCTCCCACCAGTGCGCGCACCCACGAAAGTGATGACTCTTCCACAGCAACCCCCCGTTGCTGCCCAACCCCCACCTGTACATCACCATGGATCGTCAGCTCTGTCCGTGCACCACCGCCAGCAGTCGCTGTCGCAACCGCAGCAGCAGCCTTTGTCACGACATAACACCATCGCGCAAGTGACACATGTCTCACCGCCACCCCTGCAGCAACAATATCCTCCCTCCTCTGTCCCCGTCCCTGCTCCTTTCCCTGCCTCTGCCCCCGCCCCTGCCCCAGTTCTTCCGAATTTCCCGTCGGTCCCAACGGTACCGCCAACTATCCCATATGGCTCCTACGACAGTGTACCGTCGGCCGTAGAGCAGCCGAAGAAAGAGGCACTTTTGATTGAGTTGTAATGCTGAGTGCGTAGTCATGGGGCGGGCGTAACTTCGGTTGCTGTTCTACTGTTTTTTATCATTCATACTCTTGATGCACTGATCGAGTACTGAACGTACTGATCCCTTGAGTCGGGGCGTGCAGCTTGGCTGATGATGCTAGTCCCGCAGTTGACGTCACTGACGTCTTCCGAGTGCTCTCGCTGAGCGAGTGCGATCGTTCGTTTTATTATTACCGTTCGCCGATGCGTTCACCTTCACTTCCACATCGAGTCGATCAGGTATCCACCGCGACGGTCTTCGCCGCCTGCGCTTCACCATGCGCCACGACCAGCATCGTAAGGAACGTGGACAGCGCTAAGCGATTCGAACTTACGTAATCACCGTAAAATCTTATCCCGCGACTTTGCTCCGTCGAGCAAGTTTCATATCCATTCAATCTAATGATGTATATGATGTATGGCAAGCGTATGTTGCATGGGCGTTTGATACAACGATTGAGTCCCATCTAAGTAACTTGAATAACAATGCCTCATCCGGGTTGAACATACCGGTTCCCTGATGGTAAACCTAGGAAGTATCTGGAATGTGCTCACATCGCTATCCATTCATGGTAGAGTAATGGTTAAAGTCAATCATATGTTCTGTTATGTCTAGGTTGTAACGTGTTGTAACACAAGAGGAATAAACGTAGCCTGTTTTTTCACAAAAGCACTACGTACACACTCGGATTTATTTCGTCGCTCGAGTCGTGAGTTATCGCCATTTGTTGTAACACCAAATGTGGATGGGGGTGATCCACGGCTCATTGGAAAAGATGCTCTTGCATAACACTACGAAAACAAGGACTCTCATTTTTACATAATTCCTTTCAAGGGATGTAAGAAATTTCGTAGTTGTATGTGTGTTCATAGAAAGATTGATAACAAAGCTGGTCAAGAAAATCTGGAAGGCTCCAGGACGAAGTACCCATGAAAATGAGTAACCAAATCATGTCTGCAATGAGGAAAAGGTTAACCCTCCTTCCACTTGGCATCAGACGATACGAGGAAGGCGTAAAGCTGGAGCTGTGTCACTGAAGGCCTGAATAGGCCTGAATCACCGAATTGAGTTCCTGTGGCCTTTCCAGGTGCGCTATTTATTAACGCCTTGGCCTTCTCCGTCGCACGAAAGTCGACACTCCCCATCTGGTTGCAGCGACTGCGAGTGGCCCATGTCCACAATCCGCCGAATGGACGAATGCGACCGCAACTCCGCCGGCACAGTCAACCGTTCGTGACCCCCTTCGTCTCCAGTGTCGTGCTTGGTGTCCTCCTTGGCCTTGGTGTAGGCCTTAGCCTTGATATCGATGGGATGTGGCGCAAAGGTGGAGACACCGTGAGAAAAAATATTTCACTGGCCTGGCCGGTTTGCGGTACCGAGACAAAGCGACGGGAGATAGCGCATGAGAATTGGCACAGCGTAATATATACCGATGGCGGAAAATCGTCCTATCTCATCTTTCGTGGTTTAAGGTGCCCGCCTCGAAATGTAGATGAGAAGATTGTCTTGGAGGACACACATCTCGGCAAAGAAATGGCGAGCCTTTGTGTCGTCAGTTCCAGCGCGCCGCGAGCTCGGGTTCTTGTGCAGTACCTTGCGCAGGCAGTTGTCAAGTGATTGTGTTTCCCGCATTTGTTTTCCTGAACTTAAGCGGCTCAAGAAGCACACCCGAGATGATGGCCCCTTAGTAGAAAATGGTAACTAAAACCTTTCTGTCACTGTCAATTGAATGCGGCACGTGGGGTAAGCGGGGTAAGTCTAACCCTTCCTGTAAGCGTGGCGAAGATCACGATGCCCATAGCCCAGAACTCTGGCCCATACTTTCCGGGCAATCTCTGGAGCACAAAAACCCAAAACCCTGCACGCGCAAGTTGTGAACTCAAAAGGGACGCTTACGCCCTCGTCGACGTGTACAGATCCGGTGGGTTTCCGGTCTGTACCTGACCCGCCAACCACTTCATCAGCACTGAACACGCGAATCGAACTAATATTTGCGAGACGTAAATGGCTGGCACAGAGGAAATATTCTCTGGTACAATGTTTTGGAGAAAAGCGTATAATTCTTCCGATACCAACTGAGACAGGCGAATCATTTGGTCCAGGAAGAGACGCGAAGATAGAAACTCACTGGGTTAGTGGCCAGCAATGTCGCCCACTTTGGTGGAGTCCTGTTCAACTGGTCGATGTTGGAACGTAGCTCACGGTTGGGTAGTATACCTAACCCAATATACACTGGTATCGTACCAACTCGCATGTAGCACCGACGCTCTCTCGTAGTAGCCGCAGAGAACAAAGATCGTCTTCTGTTCAGCATGTCAATAATCTCAACGAGGCACCGAGTATAGAAGTCTTCCTTGGGGATCAACCTAACAGTAACGTCGAGACCTATCATGATACGGTCCTTCATGAGGCAGATGGTTTCAAAACTTTTAACCGCTAATTTATTGATTGCCTATGAGGTATCTGCGCTTGCTTCAAGGACAGGCAGATAAATCAGGATTCAGAGACAGTTGGGAAAAACCAGTGATTGAAAGATGTTGATTGAAAGATGACACTAAGAAGTGGTCACGGTCACGATAGTGCCTACCAAAGTGGCAGCGGAAGATGTCCGGTAAATGGCTCACGAAAGCGTCGGACTGTTGAAAAAGCGACGGATGTGCTCAGGGACATATATGGATTGCGGATTGCAAGCATCAGGTCAATAGAAAGGAAAGGTTATAAGTGGGAGCTTGCGTGTCGGACGAGCGTCTGCCAGTGGGTAGCCAAACTTTGGCCAAACAAACACTGGGAAAGGTGACGGCTATCGTCCATCCCGAAGTGCCCTTAATTCCTCGACTCGCATTCCCCCGTCGCCCAAGCTACTTCGGTGTAAAATGGCCGAAATGGTCACCGAGGAAGCAAAGCTTCTGAGCGAAGCCCTCAGCACTGTCAAAATACAGGTTCAGCAGATGAAAAGACACCTCGTATGTCTTCCGATCGGCACCAATACGCTTCCGCTCGAGTGACTGCGTAGCGATATTTACTGACTTATTGACTATCCGGCAGGAGTTGGACTTGCTTATGGATGCGCTCAAGAGCGCAAGCCTGATGCTTGCTGAACTGCGGACATCCTCCCTTTCCCCGAAGCAGTACTACGAACTTTGTCAGTTGTCCATATTCTACAGCATTGAATAGCACATTCACATGGCTGCAGACATGGCCGTATTCGACGCTCTTCGCCATCTATCCAATTACCTCTACGATGCCCATACCGCAGGTCGCCACCACCTCGCTGATCTCTATGAACTCGTCCAATACGCTGGGAACATTGTTCCCCGGCTATACCTCATGATTACAGTTGGCTCAGTCTACATGTCCGTTCCTGAAGCCCCCGTAAAAGAAATCATGAAGGACATGATGGAAATGTCTCGCGGCGTTCTCCATCCCATCCGTGGTCTCTTCCTTCGGCACTACCTGAGCGGCCAGACCCGCGACCACTTGCCAATCGGCTCGGACACTGGGTTCTTTTGTTACCTCTGCTCGGTCGTGACTTCGCTTCTGACGATCCCCCATTACAGGCCTTCCGGCAATTTACAAGATTCAATCAGCTTTGAGCTTACCAATTTCATCGAAATGAACAAGCTCTGGGTGCGACTTCAGCATCAGGGTCACTCGCGCGATCGCGAGAAGCGTGAGGCTGAGCGCAAAGACCTTCGCATTTTGGTCGGCACAAACCTCGTTCGTCTCTCTCAATTGGACGGCGTCGATCTGGAGCTCTACCAAAATAGCATACTCCCCGCTATTCTAGAGCAGGTTGTTCAGTGTAAGGATGTTATTGCCCAGGAGTATCTCATGGAAGTCGTGATCCAGGTCTGTTCCTCTCTCTCATCTCCCTCCGATTATGCCGACCAGGGACCCGCGAAGGTCTTCACGGATGAATTTCACCTCCACAGCCTTGGTCCATTCCTCTCCGCAACAGCACAACTACAAACCAAGGTCAACATCAAGCAAATAGTTATCGCACTCATTGACCGTTTGGCCGCGTATGCTGCACGCGAGGCGGAAAATGAGGATGCTGAAGAAGTAAAACGGCAAGAAGAAGCTGCTGCGCGGCGACTTGCGGAACGTGTCAAGGCGCAGCGCGCGCGGGCGCGAGCAAATGGCACCACGAGTTCGGTACACGAGTTCAAGAACGAAGCTGGGTGGGGTGAAGCGACAAGCCCCACCTCACCAGTACCTCCCGAGGAGAAGAGGGAATCGTGCAGTGATGCAGAAAGCGAGAAGTCTGATAAGGGGAAAGAGAAGGAGGGCGAGGCTGTGCGCAAGTTCCGAGGCATTCCAGAGAATGTCAAATTGTTCGAGGTATTCTGGGAACAGGTGGTCGAGCTTATCAAAGTATGCCTTATCCCTGTAACTCCGTATGACACTTCTCACACTTCTCAGGCTCGACCCGATTTGTCGATTCAAGATGTCACCGCGTTACTGGTATCGCTGACCAATCTATCGCTCAGCTGCTACCCCGACCGCCTCGAGTATGTGGATAAGGTTCTTGGTTTCGCCCGTGATAAGGTCAAGGAATTCGCGGACAGGTTTGTCAACAACAACAAAATTCTATTATGGCCATGTTAACAGATAACCGATCGGTTCCCACACAGCCCGGATCTTCACAGCCAACAAACAACGTCTCACCTCGCCAGCCTCCTTCTCGCCCCAATCAATTCCTATCAATCCGTGCTCACCCTCCTTGCATTACCAAATTACGTACCTCTCCTCTCGGCGCAGCCTCATACCACACGTCGCATGCTCGCCCACGCAATAGTCTCCAGTGTCCTCAAAAACGAAACCGTTGTTGAGGATCCTGAAGACGTGCATGGCATTCTAGAATTATGTCAAGTTTTGATCCGCGAGCAGTCTGATGCCGCACCCTTACCCCCAGGAACTGGGGGACGCCGCGGGACATTTGGCGGAAGTGAAAGGGAGGACGTGGCGGAGGAACAGGGATGGATTGCAAGGATGGTGCACTTGTTCCGATCAGAATCACTGGGCACTCAATACGAGGTGAGAATTCGATTGTCAATGGAGTCAGTTGGAATCTAACGCTTATGTCAAGATCCTACAAACCGCGCGGCGGCACCTTGAGGCTGGTGGAGACCGTATGCGTTTCACCTTTCCCGCTGTCATCACGTCTGCGATCAAGCTCTGCCGCAGATACAAGAACCGTGAACACCTCGAAGATGACTGGTCCTCGAAGGTCGAAGCGATTCTCAAATTTGTCCGCCAGCTTACCTCGATTCTCGCCACTCAAGTCGACGCTCCAACCATCGCGCTCCGGCTCTTCCTCCTTGCGGCCCAAATCGCCGACGAGTGTGGTTTCGAGGACCTCGCGTACGACCTGTATGTTGAGGCATTTACTGTTTATGAGGAAGGCATCTCCGAGTCCCGCGCGCAATTGCAGGCGATCACGCTCGTGATTGGCACATTGCAAGGAGCTCGGGTATTTGGTGTCGATAATTACGACACACTTATCACCAAAGCTGCCCTTCATGGTGCGAAGCTGCTAAAGAAACCGCATCAAGCCAGCGCAGTACACCTAGCGAGTCACCTGTGGTGGCAGGAGGCGTCTACGTCCGCTCCAGAGAGGACAGATTTGACTACCCCGGCAGGTCCTGAGAAGCCGCCCACATTACCGCAAACAAAGGATGGGGAGGATGGTGCGGACGCACCGAGGGCGGTGAGACAGCCGGTCCTTGCAACGTACGGCCAGCTTACGGATCTTACAGTACCCACATCAAGACAGTAAGCGTGTCCTGGAGTGCCTTCAAAAGTCACTCCGTATTGCCAATTCTGCGACGGAAGAAATCGTTACTGTTCAGCTATACGTCGACACACTCGATCAATATCTTTTCTACCTAGATCGGGGTGCGACAGCGGTACGTACATCGTTTTCGGACTTGTCGCCGCTCATGCTGACGCCCTTGCTCTCAGGTGATGGCAAAGTTTGTGAACTCGCTCGTAGAACTCATTACAGCATCGATCGACAACATCAGTACACCTGATATACATCCTGCTCAGCGCGCGCCTCCAGGCCTATTGGAGGGTGTTCAGACCCCCGACATGATCACTCGCCATTTCCGTAACACACTATCATATATCCAGGCAAAGAAGCTCACCGGCGACGGTACGCCGAGCACCCGTTGGGATGATGTAGACATTGTCGGAGCGCTGTTGAAAATGGGACTTGGTGCCCGATGAGTGGTTGCACTGGGCCGATGTAGGTGTACCTATCGTGGAGTTGCCGTGTTTTTTTTTTGCCAATCTTGTTTATCGTCTTACGATTTTCTTTGGCTTCTGGCTGCGTATAATGCGCATCACCTGCCGTCGGAGTCTGAAGCAGCACTCCTCCCAATGGAGGCATTAGGCTATTATCACAGTCGTTTGGAAAGAGGCAATGCACACCACTCCGACAAACACCGGCAGTATAAACCATACATATCCTCGACTGTATGCCAGTGATCGAGAGGATTCCACATACGGTTGCTTGATCAAGCTCCGCACCGCCGGCGCCGACCGACTTGAGAGATTTCAGTTTCCTTCTACTAGGTTCGCGTGTGTGCTCGTCCCCGTTAACACCGTTCATACGTGCCGCCGTCGCTTTATATCGTGCAATATCGCCGAT
>WNFD01009356.1_pt1 | contig 10126 bp, 6 predicted proteins | sample 5400491 | NCBI WGS metagenome assembly WNFD01 (sample SAMN13153343, study PRJNA577476) | soil metagenome | isolation source: 120 cm saprolite under Douglas fir tree site 2 hole 2 replicate 2 | place: USA:California | collected 2015-04-18
AGCGCCGGCTGCTCCTGCGCCGTCTGCGGCGGTCCGAAATCGACGCGGAACGGCCGGTCGGGATCGCCCGCGCGCGCGGGCCCGTTGCCGAACTCGTCGTAGGCCTCGATGTAGTACTCGATGACGTTCCCCGTCGGGGAGGGGAGGTTCCCGCCCCACTGGCTCTTCTGACCCTTCACCGGCTTCATGTCGATCGGTTTCTCGTAGCCGCTGTCCGGGCCGAAGCGGAAGAAGATCTGCGGGAAGATCTTGCTCTCGTCGGCGATCCTCGCGAACACCGGCGTCTGCCTTCCCTTGTCGCCCCTGGAGACGGGCGTGTGCGAAATCACCGGGGGACTGGTGTCGTCGGCGCGCGCCGCCGCGCCGCAGAGGAGAAGGACCGCGGCAGCCGCGGAAGAGATGGACCGCATCGGGCCGCAGAGTAGTGGACTCGGCCGCCTCCGGACAATGGTAGAAGGCCCTCGTGCGAATCATCATCGACGGCAGCTCGCTCACGCTGGAGCAGGTGGCGCTGGCGGCGGCGGGAGGCGCCCGGGTGGAGATCGCAGACTCCGCGCGCGAGCGCGTGCGGGCCGCGCGCCGGCTGGTGGATCGGATCGCGGAGAGCGAGCTGCAGCGCAACCTGATCCATTCCCACGCCGCCGGAGTGGGCGCGCCGCTGCCGCCCCCCGCCGTGCGCGCGCTGATGCTGCTCCGCGCCAACGTGCTCGCGGGAGGATACAGCGGGATTCGCGAGCGCACGCTGGACCTGCTCGTCGCCTTGCTCGAGCGGGACGTCATCCCCGTGGTCCCGGAGAAGGGCTCGGTGGGCGCCAGCGGCGACCTCGCCCCCCTGGCGCACCTCGCGCTGGTGCTGATCGGCGAGGGCGAGGCGTTCTTCCGGGGCGAGCGGATGCCGGGCGGCGAGGCGCTGCGCCGGGCGGGGCTCGAGCCGGTGGTGCTCGAGGCGAAGGAAGGCCTGGCCCTGGTCAACGGCACCCAGGCGATGGAGGCCGTCGGCGCGCTCGCGCTGCTCGACGCCGAGCAGGTGCTCCGCATCGGCTCGGTCGCGTGCGCGATGACGGTGGAGGGGCTGAAGGGTTCGCACCGGCCGTTCCTCGCCGCCATCCACCGGATCCGCGGGCAGCGGGGCCAGATGGAGGTGGCGGCGGAGCTGCGCGCGCTGCTCGCCGAGAGCGAGATCGAGCGCAGCCACCAGGGGCCGGAGTGCGACAAGGTGCAGGACCCCTACTCGCTCCGCTGCGCGCCGCAGGTGCACGGAGCGGCGCACGACGGCCTGCGCTTCGTCCGCGAGGTGCTCTCGATCGAGGCCAACGCGGCGACGGACAACCCGCTGGTCTTCGCGGAAGGCCACGGCCAGCCCGACGTCGCGGGCGAGCTGGTGGTGAGCGGGGGCAACTTCCACGGCCAGCCCGTCTCGCAGGCGCTGGACCTGCTCGCCATCGCCTGCGCGCAGCTCCAGGCGATCAGCGAGCGGCGCGTGGAGCAGCTGGTGAACCCGTCCCTGTCCGGCCTGCCGCCGTTCCTGGCGGAGAACTCCGGCCTGAACTCGGGCTTCATGATCGCGCAGGTCACGGCGGCGGCGCTCTGCGCGGAGAGCAAGGTGCTGGCGCATCCCGCCTGCGTGGACACCATCCCCTCCTCGGCCGGGCGCGAGGACCACGTCTCGATGGGGATGACGGCCGCTCTCAAGGCGCGCACCGTGGTCGAGAACGCGCGCAACGGGCTGGCCATCGAGCTCTTGGTGGCGGCGCAGGCGCTCGATCTGCGCCTGCCGCTCCAGCCCGGTGTGGGCGTGCAGGCGGCGTACCGGGTCATCCGGAGCCGCGTTCCGCACATGTCGGAGGATCGCGAGCTGCACCGCGACATCGCGGCCGTGCGGGAGATGCTGCCAGAGATCGACCAGGCCGCGCGCCGCGCCGCCGGCCTTCCTTGACGGATCGGCTGGCGGGGAAGCGCTGATCTTCGTCCGAGCCGGAAGGCCGTTGTACTGTGGCCGCGATGACGACCGGGAGCGTCTCGCAGCGCGAACCGTCCGACGCCGAGATCCAAGCCGCCTGGGCCGCCCTGGAGGAGCTGTCCCGGGAGGCCGCGGCGCTGGGCGACGGGAAGGACGCCGCCCGCCTGCACTACGCGATGGGCCGCGTCTACGGCGACCGCCTCGGCGACCTGCGCAGCGCCGCCGTCTGCTACCAGAACGCCTTCCAGCTCGACCCGGATCACCGTCCGACGCTGGAGGCCGCCCGCCAGCTCTTCCTTGCCGCGGGCCGGCTCGACAAGGTGGTCGCGTTGCACGAGCGCGAGGAAGCGCTGCTGGCTTCGCCTGCCGAGCGAGCCGAGTCTCTCCGCGCCCAGGCGGCGCTACTGGCGCAGGACAGCGATCCGGCCGAGGCGGCCCGCCGGGTCCACCAGGCGCTGGAGCTCGCTCCCGACCACCCGGCCTTGCTCGCCGCGGCCGTCGAGGCGGCGCGCGGCGACAAGCCTGGTTGCGCGCGCCTCCTGCTCCGTTTCGCGGCCGCGGTGCGGGACGACGTGCAGAAGGCGCAGCTCCTCCGCCGCGCCGTGTTGCTCGTCGAGGAGGTGCAGGCGGAGAGGCCGGACGCGGAGGAGCTGGACGCGCTCCACGAGGACGCCCTCCGCAAGCTGCACTCCGCCGACCCGAAGGAGCCGATCGGCGTGCTCGGGCTCCTCCACCGCGCCCGCGCGCGCAACGACTGGGAGGCGGTGCTGCGGCTCTGCCGCGAGCGCGCCGAGCGGACGGGAGGACCCTCCGAGCGCGTGGTGGTCGCGAACGTCGCCGCCCACCGGCTCGGGAAGGTCGCCGAGGCGATGGCCGAGCTGCGGGCCTCGCTGGAGGACGATCGCCGCGACCAGGCGCTGCTCGCGCTGCTCGCCTCGCTCGCCGAGCAGCAGCGCGCCCCGGAGCTGGCCGACGCTTTGCGGGCGCGCGCCGCCGGAAGCGTCGAGCCTACCGAGCGCGCCGATCTCAAGATCGCCGCCGCCGCGCTGGTGACCGACCCCGTCGAGCAGGAGCAGCTCCTCTCGGAAGCGCTGGCGGACAACCCCGGCGACGCCGCCGCCATCGCGCAGCACGCCCGGCTGGTGGCGCAGCGCGACCCGGTCGCCGCGGCGGAGCGGTTCGCCGCCCTGGCCGAGACGCTGGGCGAGCACGCCCCCGCGGAGGCGGCGGCGAACTACCTGGAGGCCGGCGCCTGGCTGGAGCTGGGCGGCCAGCGGGAAGAGGCGGCGCGGATGGCGCGCAATGCCTTGGTGCTTGCCCCGCACGGCGCGCCGGCGGAAGGAGCGCTGCGGCTCCTGCAGCGCACGGTGCCGTTCCTCGGCGGCCACGCGGAGCTGGCCTCGCTCCTGGAGCAGGCGGCGGCTGACCTTCCCCGCGCGCCCGCCGCCGAGCTCCTCGCCCGGGCCGCGGCGCTCCTCTCCGACGTCCCAGCGCCGGCGGACGGCGCGGACAACCCGCGCGCCCATGCGCTGGCTCTGGCCCAGCGCGCGGCCGAGCTGGCGCGAGGGCTGAACACGCCTCGCTCCCTGGAAGCGTGGACCTCGCTGGCGCTGCGCTCGATGGACCTGGCTTCGCTCTCGCTCGCCCTCGAGGCCCGCGCCGAGGCGGCCCTGGGCGCCGACGCAGCCGATCTCCTGGTCGAGGCCGCCGAGCTGTCCCGCGCGACCGCCGACGAGGCGCGCGCGCTGGATCTCTTCCGCAGGGCGCGCGCGGCGGACCCGGCATCGGAGCAAGCGCGCCGAGGCCTGCTCGCGCTGCCCCGGCTGCCCGAGGGCGAGCGCATCGACCTGCTCGGCGAGGAGGCGCGCACGGCCGACCTGGCGCGGGCCGCCGCGCTGCACGCCGAGCGCGCGGCGCTCTTCGAGGCCCAGGGCCTGTTCGATGAGGCGGTGCAGGCCTCGGCGCAGGCGCTCGCGCTCGGCGGAGCGGATCTGGCCGTGCTGCGCCGCCTGGCCCGGCTGCAGATCCACCGCGGCGACCACGCGGCCGCGCTGGCGGTGCTGACGCAGATCGCGGAAGCAGTGCCGGAGGGCGCCGCCCGCGCGGAGGCGTTGGGCCGGGCGGCTGAGTTCGCCGAGTGGAGGGCTGGCGACGCGCAGAGGGCGGCGGAGCTGTACGCGGCGGCGGCCGGCGCCCACCCCGGCGCTGCCTACGCCGTGGTGCAGTTGGCGCGGCTGCACGCCTGGATGGGCCGTTTCGCCGAGGCCGCGCAGGCCTACGAGCAGCTCGCGGAGCGTTCGCCGCTCTCCACCGAGCGCGTGGAGGCGCTGCGCTGGGCCGCGGCGCTGCACGCGCACCGGTGCGCGCAGCCCGCCAAGGCGGCGGAGCTGTACCGGCAGATCCTGGCCCAGTCGTCGGGCGATCTGGAGGCCATGGCCGCGCTGCTCCAGCTCATCGGCGACGATCCGGCGGGCGAGGCGCGCATCGAGAGGGCCGACCTCCGCGGCCGGCTGGCGAGCCGCTGCCAGGATCCGCGCTGCGCGGCGCTGCTGCGCGTGGAGGCGGCGCACGACCGCCTGCAGGCGGGCGAACGGGACCAGGCCATCGCGGAGTACCGCCGCGCGCTCGCGCTCAATCCGCAGGACCGCATCGCGCTCGACCTGGTCGACCAGGCGCTGCGCGCCGCCGGGAAGCGCGAGCTCCTGGCCGAGCACCTCGCCTTCCGCTCCGCGTACGCGGAGGGCGCCTCGCGCGCCGCCCTGGCCCTCCAGCAGGGCGAGCTGCTCGAAGACGAAGGTCACCTGGACGCAGCCGCGGTCGCCTACCGGCAAGCGCTGGACGGCGACCCGGGCTCGGTGCTGGCCGTGCGCGGCGCGCGGCGCGTCGCGGACCGGATCGCCGAGCGGCACGCGCAGGCGAAGGAAGGCGGCGGCGCCGCCGAGGCGACGTTCGAGCCCGGGCGTCTGGTCGAGGCCGCCCTGCTCGAGCAGCAGCTCGGGCGGAGCGATGCCGAGGCGGCGGAAGCACCGGACGGCGGCGCCGTGGAAGCTTCGCTTCCGGAGCAGACCGCCCCGGCGGAGGAGCCGCTCTCCCCCGACTCGCTGCACGCGCTGGTGGCGCTCCGGCAGTCGGAGGGCCGGAACGACGCGGCGGTGTGCGCCGCCTCGGTGCTCGTCGCGCTCGGCGCGGCCACGCCGGACGAGGCGGAGCTGCACGCCCGGTCCGTGGCGCTGCCGCCGCGCGCCGATTTGCCTTCCGTCGCCGACGACCAGCGGCTTCACGCCGACGACGACCGCGGCGCCGCGCGCGAGCTGCTCGCTGCCGCGGCGGGGGCGCTGGCGCGCGCGTTGCCCACCGAGCTCGCCGGCCGCGGCGACCGCGTGAAGGGTGACAACCCCGTGCGCCGCATCTGCGCCGCGATCGCGCGGGCCCTGGGCATCGCGGAGCCGGCGCTCTACGTGGCGAAGGGCGAGCCCGCAGTGGTGCTGCCCGCCGCGACCGAGCCGCCGGGCCTGCTGGTCGGCCTGGAGGTGCCCAAGCGCCACCACTCGCGCCAGCAGCGCTTCCTCTACGCCCGCGCGATGGCGCACATCCGGCGCGGGACGCACCCTCTCGCGGAGCTCCCGCCGGAGCGGCAAGCCCAGGTGGCGGGCGAGCTGGCGCGCCTGCTGGCGCCGGCGGGCACCGACCTCTCCCGTCTGCCGCCGCACGACCCGGCGCTCGCGGAGGCCCTGGAACGCGCCATCCCCGCCGAGGAGCGCGCGGCCATGGCGCAGCTCGCCGAGCGCGCCGCCGCCGAGCCGGCGCCGAGCTGGGCCGCGCTGCCGCTCGCGCTGCGCGAGACGGCGGAGCGGGCCGCCCTGGTCATCTGCGGCGACCCGTTGGCCGGACTCGCCATTGTGATGTCCGAGTGCCCCGGCGGGCTGGACCGTCCCGAGGTCGCCCGGCTGGCGCGGTTCGCTGTGAGCGAGGAGTACCTCTCGCTGCGGCAGGAATAGCGCCGCTCTACTCCTCCCGGAGGAGCGCCCCGGCCGGTACCCGTTCCCGGAGGAAGTCCGCGGCCCTGCGCACCTCCGCCTCGTCGCGGCCGTCGAAGGTCACCTTCACGCGGTGGTCGGCGTCGTCGAAGCGCGGATAGCTTCCGATGGACACCGCGGGGAAGCGCCCGACCGCCGCGTCGAGGTGCTCGGCCAGCGCGCCCTCGCCGATGCCGAAATAGAGCGCGCGGGTGAAGATCGGAGCGGCCCGGTAGCGGTCGCGGATGCGGCCGAATCCTTCCTTGAATAGCACCGGCGGCCCGGGCAGCACGGCGACGTTCTCGACGGAAACGACCGGGAACAGCGATCCCGGAGACCACTCCACCGCCGCGCCCGCCGGCACGTCGGCGAGCCGGCGCAGCGCCGGGTTCAGGCGGTCGCCCAGGTGCCCGCGCAAGGCGGCGAGGATGCGCTCATCGGGCACGACGCGCCGGCCGAAGCACTGCGCCACGGCCGCGATGGTCACGTCGTCGTGCGTGGGCCCGATGCCGCCGCTGGTGAACACCCACTTCGCCGAGGCCAGCGCCCGCCGGAGCGAGTCGACGATGACGGGCACCTCGTCGGGGACGGTCTCGATCCGCCGCACGTCCACTCCCAGGCCGCGCAGCTCGCGCGAAAGCCAGGGACCGTTCTCGTCCGCCACCTTGGCGGAGAGGATCTCGTTGCCGATCACCACGATGGCGGCGGTGCTCACTCTTCGATCCCCGGATTGGTCTGCCCCGGGTCGGTCTGGTCCAGGCCGTACTCGCGGATCTTCTTGATCAGGGTGGTTCGCGACACTCCCAGGCGCGCCGCCAGCCGCGACTTGTTGCCTCGCGTCTCGCGCAGCCCCAGCGCGATCAGGTCCTTCTCCAGCTGGCAGACCGCGGTGGCCAGATCGCTGCCCAGGCCTTGCTCGACCAGGGCCGCGAACCGGCCGACCGAGCCCTCCTGCGGCGTGGCGCGCCCGGGCTGCCCCAGCTCGGGCGGGATGACCTCCGCGTCGCCGGAGAGGACCACCAGCCGCTCGATCTCGTTCTCCAGCTCGCGGATGTTCCCCGGCCAGCGCCGCTCGTAGAAGCTGCGGAGCAGGTCGGGGTGCAGCCGCTTCACCGGCCGCGCGGTCCGCTGGGCCGCCTGCTGCAGGAAATGGCCGGTGAGCAGCGGCAGGTCGTCGATGCGCGTCCGCAGCGGCGGCACCTCGATGTTGACCACGTGGAGCCGGTAGAAGAGGTCCTCACGGAACTGGCGGCGCGCCACCATCTCGCGCAGATCCCGGTTGGTGGCGGCGATGATGCGCACGTCGACGCGCTCGGCCTTGGTGGCGCCCACCGGCACGAAGGTCCCTTCCTGCAGGACGCGCAGGAGCTTCACCTGCATGGCGGGCGACATGTCGCCCACCTCGTCGAGGAAGAAGGTGCCGCCGTCCGCCACCTTGAAGAGGCCGGTCTTGTCGCGCCCGGCGCCGGTGAACGCCCCCTTCACGTGCCCGAACAGCTCGCTCTCCAGCAGGTTGTCGTTCAGGGCCGAGGCGTTGGTGGCGACGAAGGCCTTGTCCTTGCGCGGCCCGTTGTAGTGCAGCGCGCGGGCGATCAGCTCCTTGCCGGTGCCGTTCTCGCCGGTGACCAGCACCGTGATGTCCGAGCTGACCAGCTTGTCGAGGAGCGCGTAGAGGCGCTGCATCGGCGCGCTCTTCCCCACGATGTCGGCGAACCGGTACCGGGCGGTCAGCTCGCGCCGCAGCGCCTGGATGTTCCGCTCTCGCTCCGCCACCGCGTTCTGGTAGGCGGCGATCTCTTCCACGGTGGTGTCGATCAGATCGGTGAGGCGCGGCACGTCCCGCGCGTCGATGCGGGCGATGGTGTCGAACGCTTCGCTCGGCTGGACGACCGGGAGCTGCAGCCGCTGCGTGGTCTGGATCGCGTGCGGGCGCGCCGCCTCGGCCTTCTCCGCGACCACGAAGCCGCAGGCGAACAGCGAACCTTGCCTCTCGCCGCCGTAGGAGATGGGCGCCCCCACGATCTCCAGACCCATGTGGCAGGGTCCGAGCAGCCGCGCCGAGGCCGGCTCGCTGCCGAACTGCCGCACCGCCTTCTCGATGCTCTCGTTGCAGCGCTGGAAGCCCACGCGGTCGCCCAGGCAGGCGGTGCAGGTGCGGTTCGAGGGCGGGATGAGGATGCCCTTGCCGTGCTCGACCACGAACCCCTTGGCATCGGTGAAGGACAGCTCGATGCCCCACCAGCGCCGCACCGTCTCGCGGATCTTGCGCACGATCTGGAGCTCGCCGAGGACGCTCTCGCGCTGTGCAAATGAACTGGCCATCTCCCCCTACCCGAGCTGCTGCTGTACCGCCGCTCCGCATGCTTCCGCGACTTGCGCGATCGGCCGCGTCCCGTCGATGGACACCACGCTGGCCAGCGTCCCCACCAGCCGATTGTACTCGCGCTCGATCTGTTGCATCTGCTGCGGGGTCTCGTACCGCTCCAGCTTGGCCCCCCGCTGCTTGACCCGCTCGAGCGCGATGGCGGCCGGCACGTAGAGGAACAGAGTCAGGTCCGCCTTGCGCGCGTACCGGTTCGCCGCCTGGATGAAGTCGTGCGACACGCTGGTCCCCTGGTACGCCAGCGAGCTGAGGATGTACCGGTCGAGGATGACGTCCTCTCCGCGCGCGAGGCGCGGCTCGATCTGCGAGTCGAGGTGGTCGAGGCGGTCGGCGGCGAAGAGCAGCGCCATGACCCGCTCGTCCACCACGCCGAGCTTGCCGTCCGCCTGCGGCGTGGCGGCGCGGCCGGCGAGGATCTGGCGCACCAGCAGGCCCACCGGCCCTTCGCTGGGCTGGTGCGCGAGATGGACCGTCCGGCCGCGTCCGCGCAGCCGCTCGGCGAGGAGCTGCGCCTGGGTGGTGGTCCCCGCCCCGTCGAGGCCCTCGAAGACGATGAACCGCCCGGGTTGCGCGCTCACCGCCTCGCCTCCGGCGGAGGATCGATCCCGAGCTCCGCGCGCACCTCGCGCAGCCGGTATAGCGCCGCGCCCTCCACGCGGAGCTGGGCGCGCGCGCGCCGGTACGAGCGCACCGCGTCCCACAGGAGCAGCGCGTCCACCAGCGCCAGCGGGTAGAAGAAGAACGGCAGCCTCGCCGAGTCCCAGACCAGCTTTCCGCACACTCCGGTCAGGACGGCCCAGAGGAACCCTTCCAGCGCGGCGCGCGCGAACCCGTCGACCGAGCGGCGCTCGCGGGCAGCCTCCTGCAGCCGGCTCAGCTCGGCCTCGAGCTCCTCGGTGCCGTGCCGCTGGACCATCGGCGGCTGTCTATGGCGCGCGGAGTCTGGCAAGTCAATCGGTCGGCTGGAGGCTCAAGGGCTCTCGGGTTGCAGGGTCAAGCGTCGCGGACCGGGAGTGGCACGCCGCATTCGGCGCAGCGCGCCTCGGCGGCGACGCGCGCGAAGCAGGCGGGGCAGAGCACCACGTCGATTTGCCGCGGCTCCGCGTCGGGCGGAGGGAGGGGCGGGGCGGCGCGCGGATCGGGATCCTCCTCGCGCCCGCGATCCAGCTCGAGCGGGCCGGCGGTCCAGTTCTGCGCCGCCCCGTTCGTCTCGTGCGGCGTCCGCTCCACCTCCAGCCGCTCCTCCGGCGCCCGCAGCGAGCGCGACGCCAGCGCGGTCTGCTCCAGGTCGGGGACCCGCTCGTCGGGCGCGTCCACGGCGGCCTGCAAGGTGGGCTCCAGGCCGTCGATCGGCGGCGCGAAGCCGGGCACCTCGGTCGGCCTGCGGAGAACCTTTCCGCAACCCGCGCATTCGACCGCGGTCAGCGGATTGTCGGTCTCGCACACGGGGCAGGCGGCCATCGGACAAGCTTAGCGCGGCGGGCCCGCCTTCCCCAACCACGGCGCTCCGGGCCCGGGCTTGACCTACCTGCGCCTCCGGTGGATCGCGTCCACCCACTCCACCGCCTGCGGCTGCTCGACTCCCTCGATATCCAGGTTGACCACAACCGGTTCCTGGCCGCTGCGCACCAGCACGCATTCCAGCGGCTCGTCGGCCGCGTTGATCTCCTGGTGCGGCACGAAGGGGGGCACGAAGATGAAGTCGCCCGGCCCCGCCTCGGCCAGGTACTCGAGCCGGTCGCCCCAGCGCATCCGCGCCCGGCCTTT
>WNFD01008420.1_pt1 | contig 10123 bp, 9 predicted proteins | sample 5400491 | NCBI WGS metagenome assembly WNFD01 (sample SAMN13153343, study PRJNA577476) | soil metagenome | isolation source: 120 cm saprolite under Douglas fir tree site 2 hole 2 replicate 2 | place: USA:California | collected 2015-04-18
AGCGCGGCCGCGCTGGCAGCTTCGCAGTAAATACCTTCGTAAGCGGCCAGGTCTTTCACGGCAGCGAGCATTTCGTCATCGGAAACCGCCACGGCACCGCCATCCGACTCCAGCAGGGCTTTGTAAGCGTGGTAGCCGCTGACGCGATGACTGATGGGCGGCGCCAGGTTCGGTTCGATGCGCTCGAGTATAGCAGGCACTTGCTGGCGCGCCTCCCAGGCGGATAGCAGGGAAGCGGCCCCGGCAGGCTGCACAGCAAACATGCGGGGCAGCGTGCCGATAAACCCCAGCTCTTTAAAAAGCACAAAGCCTTGCCAGATGCCGAACAGGTCCGTTCCCGTGCCGGTTGGCACAAACACAGCAGCGGGGGCCTGCCAGCCCAGCTGCTCACAAATTTCAAAGGCTGTGGTCTTGTCGCCGTCGGTCTGGTAGGCCTGCACATTATGCATAAAGGACCAGCCCAGTTCGGACTCAACGCGGTCGGCCAGCGCATAGAGCTGCCCCAGGTCGCCGACAGGCGAGAGGACTCTGGCCCCATATGCACTGATCTGTACATACTTTTCCACGTTGACCGCGCCGCCTTGATCGGCCTGGCCAGCAGAGCCAAGCAAAAATACGAGAGATGGAACGCCAGCCTTGGCCGCCACGGCAGCCATGGCCGAACCGATATTGCCAGAGGTAAGGCAGGCCAGGCCGCGAGCACCCTGTTCCAGGGCCGTGCTCGCGGCTACACCGATAGGCCGATCTTTGAACGAACCGGTGGGATTGGAGCCCTCTACCTTCATGAAGAGCATGTTGCCCGCAACGCACTCGGGCAGGCGGGTCAGGCGAGCCAGGCGCGTCCCGCCCGCTCCCAGGTCGATGCGAAAGGCCGGGTCGGCGACCGGCAGCAGCTCGTGATAGCGCCATAGGCCAGCTGGGCGACGCGCCAGCTCTTCCCGGTCAAGCAGCCTTCTGAGCGCGGCCAGGTCATATTTCACGCCCAGCGTTTCATTCAGGGCGCTCTCCTGGCCAGAGTGCGCACAAACGGGACAGGAGCCGAGTTTGGTTAGAGGAAAGTCTGTCCCGCAGAAATAGCAGTGGAGGGCTGTGGCGTACATGGGGATACTCCCGCCTTTCAAAATATTTTCTTTTAGCATAGTTGCGTAGAACTATTTTCATGTATTACGGAGGAAGCTGTCAATAGTTATCGTCTATGACAGCAATATTGCTCTAAGCTCGTAAATATGCTATCCTTCTTCTGGTAATTCAGGAAATTCAAAAGGGGCACGCGTATGTTCGCAGTAGACATCGATGGAACGATTGCTGAGGGTGAGCCTGCGGCGCTTTTGGACTATTTTCGCGAGACCTGCCGCCTTGCTCTGCTAGATGTCCCGGAAGATATCACCTGGTGGGATATCTTTGATCTTCCGGAAGTGGTCGCATATCAGAAGCTCCATCGGAAGCGCTATCAACGAATACGAGAAAATGTCATGGGCTCGCTTCCGGTATTGCGGGCATGTACGCCAGTGCCGGGGGCAGTAGCGCAGCTACGCCGAGTGAGCCAACGAGAAGTAGTGAAATATGTCACGATCAGAGGCGATGATCTCCCAAGCCAGAAAACCACCCGCGCCTGGTTAGCACAATTGGGCTTTCCCAACTCCGATGGCGCTACTGCACTTGCAGAACAAGACCTCTTTCCGTGAGTGCGTACGGTGGCTCTGCCATCTTGGGATCAGTTTGACGAATGCTGTGGTGCCTTGCTCAGAGAGCCAATCGAACGGGGAGTGTAACATATGTCCGACAAGAAGAAAGGCAATCATTGGATGGGTATTCACTCCTGCCACGCTAGAGCCTTTCTGGGCTGTATTGCTCGGCGCTAGCTCAGCGCTTGTCTTCACGCTGGGCATCGCCCTGCCTCCACTGATGGCAGGGCCTGAAAGAGTAGCCCGGCTTACTGGCGTCACACTTTCGCTCAACTACTGTGTTGCCCTGGTGGGACCACTTCTTGGAGGTATAGCCAGCTCTTGATTTTGTGTAAAAAAGTGTGTTAAACTACACATATGTACACTGTATCACAATTTGCGAAGCGCGTCGGTGTGGTGGTCAAGACCCTGCAACGGTGGGATCGCCAAGGCATTTTAAAAGCAAGACGCACGATCACTAACCGACGCTATTACACGGATGAAGAGCTAGCCAGAGCCTTGCAGCTTTCGAGGAACACGGATGAGGAAGCGCGCACAAGATCAGGCTGAACCCAACGCCTGAGCAAGCCCAATACTTTACGAAAGCCGCTGGGACCGCACGGTTCTGTTTCAATTGGGCTCTTGCCGAGTGGAAACAGCACTATGAGGCTGGTGGGAAACCAAATGCGAAAGCCCTCAAGAAGCAGTTCCAGGCTATCCGTAAGCACCAATTCCCCTGGACCTATGATGTCTCGAAGTCGGTCGTAGAAGGGGCCTTCATGGACGTGGCGTCCGCCTTCAAAAATTTCTTTGAAGGGCTTAAAACAGGCAAGAAGAGGGGCTATCCCAAATTCAAGACGAAGCGGAAAGCTTATGCAGAACCGCAAGCTTGCTCTTTCCTTTGCTGATGCGGCACTGGGGCGTCTGCTGACGTTGCTCACCAGCAAAGTGACTGCTGTTGGCGGCACGGTCGTCAAAGTGGATCGGTTCTTTCTTTCGAGCCAATTATGCCATCAGTGTGGCTGGCGTTGGGAAGAGATCACGCTTGCCGATCGCAGCTTTGTGTGTCAGCATCCTCAATGTCGCTGGCAGGGCGATCGGGATCTCAATGCGGCGCTCAATATTCTGAACGAAGCCCTGCGCCTGGTTGGGCAAATGGACCAGGTGGTGTCAGCAGTGGCTGCCACGACACCTTAAATCGCCTGTGGACTTAGAATAAGACCTGGACGGCGATAGCCTAAAGGCATCCGGGGACGAAGTAGGTAGAACAAAGGGCGCACTTGGATTCACTTTCGAGTACGTTCGATGTAGCAGGAGAACTGTGGGATCTCTTTCACCTGCCCTTCCTGGCATTTCTGCCGGTAGCAATCGCTAGCCTGCTGCTCATCATATTGGGCGCGCTTCTTCCCCCGCGCACCGCTTTCGGTCTTCTAAGCAGGCTTTCAGATACCAGTGAGAGAGACCCGGCTATCCCGATCACGCCATCGCTATAGTTGCTAAGCATCTATATATCCTATTTTGTATGAGGGGAAGCGGGGTTGAGGCGTATACTTATTGTATAACATTTTTAATAGCCCTTTAGCGGGAGTGACAGTTAACAGTATGGCGGATCAGCAACATCTCAATCTCCTCAAGAAAGGTACAGATACCTGGAATAACTGGCGAAAAAAGCATCTAGAGATACGGCCTAACCTCAACGGTGCGTACCTGCGAGGAGCGTACCTCATCAAGGCAAACCTCAGTGGGGCTAATCTCATAGATGCGAACCTGAGCGGAGCCAATCTCTATGGAGCATACTTTACCGGAGCCGACCTCAGCGGGGTGAACTTCAGCGGCGCTGATCTCAGAGAGGTACACTTTAACGGCGCTAACCTTAACGGGGTGAACCTCAGCGGGGCATACCTCGCTGGCGTGAACCTCAGCGGGGCATATCTCTACCAGGTAGACCTCAGCGGGGCCGACCTCAGCGGCGCTAACCTCAACGCTACGAAGCTCAATGGGGCCAATCTGACTAAAGCTGACCTCAGCGAAGCCAATCTCAGCGGGGCCGACCTCAACGGGGCCGACCTCAGCGGCACGAAGCTCAATGGGGCCAGATTCACTATGACTAACTTCAGAGACGCTGACCTCAGGAATGCAGACTTCAGTGGAGTTAATCTCAGTGAAATCAATCTCAGCGCAGTGAACCTGAGCGGGTCAGACCTCCGTAATGTCGATCTCAGTGGGGTACTCCTCAGCGAGGCCAATCTCAGCAGTGCCAATCTTAAGGGAGCGCTTCTCAGCAAAGCAGACCTGCGGGGAACAAATTTTTCCCGTGCTGACCTGTGCGGGGCCAGGTTGGTCGAGGCTGATCTCACCAGAGCTCGCCTGGATGGAGCGCTGCTCCAGGAGGCAGACCTGCGCGGCGCTAATCTCAAGGGAGCTGACCTTCACAATGCGAGGCTGGAAGGGGCCTTGCTGCGGGAAGCGAACCTCGGCAGCGCCAGGCTTAGCGAAACAAGTTTCATGCAAGCTGACCTGACAGGAGCCGATCTTAGAAACGCATCTCTGAGCGGAGCCCTGCTCCAGGAAGCAAAGCTCGGCGGCGTGAACCTCAGCAGTGCAGACCTTCACGGCATATCCCTTGCCGGGATAAACCTGAGCAGGGCTAATCTCAGTGGGGCCGATTTTAGTGAAGCGAAGCTGAACAGCGCACTTCTCGAAGAGGCTTCTCTTTACATGACATGCCTCAGCGGAGCGGACCTGAGTGATGCCGACCTGAGAAACGCAGACCTGAGGAACGCGAACCTTAGTAAGGCCAATCTCAGCAGGGCCGATCTCAGCAGTACATCTTTCAACGGAATGCTTCTCACTGGCATAAACCTGCGTGAGGCCAACCTCAGCGCGGCCAACCTCAGCGCGGCCAACCTCAGCGGAGCGGACCTCCGCAATGCCTACCTGGGAGATGCTGATCTCTACATGACAAATCTCAGCGAAGCTAACCTCGGCGCGGCTGATCTCAGCGGGGCGGACCTGCGTGGGGCCAATCTCAGCGGGGCGGACTTCAGCGGAGCAAATCTGAGCAAGGCAGACCTCAGAGGCGCCAATCTCAACAATGCCAGTCTTAACGGAGCGCAGGTGAGCGATGTACTTTCAGACGAAGCGGATCTTGCTGATACTGTTTCACTGCTTACCCAGCGTACAGTGGGCAGCATTGCCGAAGACTTAGAAAGTACACTGCGCTGACGCAGTAATTGTTCCTTGTCGTATTCACCAACCAGTTTGCTATTCTTTTCAACCAGTGACAGCTAACCCTCAGTCATGGAGGTCAACCGTTTTTGATCATCAGTGAGCTCATTCAAAAGACCAATAGTACCACTCCTCCTGCTTACCTATTGCTCTCCGGATCAGCAGAACAGTATAATACCTGCACCATTATGGAATAATGGATATATTTTCGTAAGTAAGGAGACTTCACTGTGTCACAAGCCGACGTCTTCACACAGGAACAGGCCTTGAAAGAAGGGGTTCTCTACACCCTCCATGCGGGCATGTGGAAGGGAGGCATAGCCACCCTCACCACCGAGCGTTTCTACCGCCGGACAAGAGGTTTCGCCATTCTTCCTACTGCGCTCGGCCTGCTTGGCGGGTTAATCAACCAGGCCTTCCCCTGGAAAGTTGAGATCGACATTCCTCTGGCCTCGATTAGCGTCATCGGGCGCGGCAAAATGGGCCTGAAAACGGATGTCCTCTACATCGAGACCATGGACAGCAAGCCCTACCAGTTCACGCCTAACTACCAGCCATGGTTGGCCGCGTTGCAAGACGCCTTACGGATACACAGTCATGCCACCCTTGTACAAAGCGGAGACGAGCGCTGGAGTGTGCAAAGGTAGCTGTAATGTGACCACCTGGTTTAGTTCCTTATCGCGAGATCAGTAGATAAGGGAACCCAGTCATGGAGGTCAACCGTTTTTGATCATACCGGCCAGCTCTATGAAATACTGGATGGATTGCGGATTGCTCATGGCATCGATGCTGATTGCCTTCTCCACGGGAATGCCCGTGAAGAGTTTCTTCACCGGCACTTCCAGTTTTTTTCCACTCAGTGTGCGAGGAACCTCGCGAATAGCAAACACCTCGTCGGGCACGTGGTGCGGCGAAATGTTGCGGTGCAGGCTCTCCTTAATCCTGGCTTTGAGGGCATCATCCAGTTCCACATTGTCGCTGAGCACCACAAACAGCGGCATGTAGTAGCGCCCGCCGGGATACTCGACGCCTATGATCAGGCTATCGAGAACTTCAGGGAATCCCTCAACGACGCGGTAGATCTCGCTCGTCCCCATTCTGATGCCCATACGGTTGAGCGTGGAGTCTGAGCGGCCATAGATGACTGCAGTGCCTCTGGCAGTAATCTGAATCCAGTCGCCGTGTCGCCAGATACCAGGATACATGTTAAAATAGCTCTCCTGGTAACGCTTATTACCAGGGTCATTCCAGAAGAACAGGGGCATGGAAGGCATGGGTTCGGTAATCACCAGCTCGCCCACTTCATTCAGCAGGGGCTGGCCCTGCTCATCAAAGGCTTCCACCTTTGCGCCCAGGCTGCGGCACTGGAGTTCCCCCGAGTAGACAGGCAGGAGAATAGAGCCGCCAACGAAGGCAGAACAGACATCCGTACCGCCGCTGATACTCGCAAGCCAGATATCGCTCTTCACATGCTCGTACACCCAGCGGAAGCCTTCCGGAGGCAGTGGAGAGCCGGTAGAACCCAACCCGCGTAGTTTGCTCAGGTCGTAGGTTTTGCCAGGCTCGATGCCCGCCTTCATGCAGGAGGTTATAAAGCCGGCACTGGTGCCAAAGAAGATCATAGCGCTATCCTGGGCAAATTTCCACAGCGCGCCGATATCGGGGTAGGATGGACTTCCATCATAGAGCAGGACCACAGCGCCCACCAGCAGCCCGCTTGTGAGCAGGTTCCACATCATCCAGCCAGTGGTGGTGAACCAGAAAAACTTATCGTTGGGTTTTATATCAAGGTCCAGCACCAGGCTTTTGAGATGCTCGAGTAAGATCCCACCGTGCCCCTGAACAATGGGCTTGGGCAGGCCAGTCGTGCCGGAGGAATAGAGTACCCAGAGTGGGTGATCAAAGGGCACCTGCTCGAACTCAAGCACGGCGTTTTCCGACAACAGATCATGCCACGGCACGGTATGTGCGAGATTCGCCGAAGAGGGGTCGGCGTTTTTGAACAGGTATGGAAACAGGACCGTTTTTTCAAGAGTAGGCAGAGATTGCTGTAACTCAGACACGATAGGGCGCCTGTCGAAGGCCTTGCCATTATATTGATAGCCATCGACGGCAAAGAGCACCTTCGGCTCTATTTGTTTGAAGCGATCGATGACGCTACTCGTACCGAAGTCCGGCGAACAGCTAGACCAGACTGCGCCCATGCTTGCACAGGCTAGAAACGCTATCAATGTCTCCGGGATGTTGGGCATATAGGCCACTACCCTGTCACCCTGCTGCACTCCCATAGCGCGTAGAGCCCTGGCCACTGAACCCACCTTCTGGCGCAATTCGCTCCACGAGACCTCGACCAGCTCATGCCGCTCCGAGCGGAAAAGCAGTGCTGGCTTGTCGGAAGTAGCATTTCTAAAGACATGCTCCGCAAAATTGAGCCTGGCGCCGGGAAACCATTCTGCTCCGGGCATCTTCCGTTCGGTCAGCACCGCTGTGTACGGCTGCGAGAATTTGACATGAAAATATTCTGCGATGGATGCCCAGAAGTCCTCGAGGTTGTCAACCGACCACTGCCAGAGCTCATCGCGCGAGTGAAAGCTCAATCCCTTCTCCTGCTCGAGCCACTGCATATAGTGCGTGGTATTGGCCTGCCGCTTCAACTCTTCCGAGGGCTCCCAGAGGAGCACACCGTCTCCAGATTGAGTTGTCATTATGCGCTCTGCCTTTCAAAATATCCTGAACCATGGGGTTAAGCCTGAAACATCTTCTGTCCAGTTGTCTATTATACCACCAGTATCTCTTGTCCCCAGGGTATAAAAGGGGAGATTTCGGGGGACACCCCCGTACCCCCCGGCAGGAGGCTGCGCCTCCTGCACCTCCCTACTAGTTGTGATACGGGAGGTGAGATACTCGTAGTACAGGTATAGATATTACTGAGAGTATAAAGAGGAGAGCGATGACGCAGCAACGACCTTTCCGTTTTGGAGTGGCAGCAGAAAGCGCCCCTTCGCGTGAGCAGTGGGTGGACAAGGCGCGCAAGGTTGAGGAGCTCGGTTATGCCACGTTCCTGGTGGCAGATCACTTCGTCAATGAATTTCCCCCAATAACGGCCCTCATGGCAGCAGCCGACGCGACGAACAAGCTGCGCGTGGGCAGTTTCGTGTTCGACAATGACTTTCGCCATCCTGCCCTCCTGGCCAAGGAAGCGGCTACACTGGATCTGTTATCGGGCGGACGCCTGGAGTTTGGCATCGGCGCGGGATGGCACCGACCCGAGTACGAGCAGGTGGGTCTGCCGTTTGAAGCGGCGGGAGTGCGTATCAGCCGCCTGGAAGAGGCTATCCAGATCATCAAGCGCTTTTTCAACGATGAGTCAGTCACGTTTTCTGGCAACCATTACAAGATAACTAACCTTCAAGGCTTTCCAAAGCCAGCTCAACGGCCACATCCACCGTTCTTCATCGGAGGCGGCGGCAAGAGGCTCCTTTCGCTCGCAGCACGAGAGGCAGATATCGTGGGCGTGCATATCAAAGTGAACGCGGACGGGACAGTAGATGCGTCAGAACGCACAGAGGCTACTCTTGCACACAAGGTAGAGTGGGTTCGCCAGGCGGCAGGCGAGCGGTTCGACACGCTGGAATTGAACCTGCTCGTCTCCCTGGTAGCAGTGACTGATGACCGCAGGCAAACGGCTGAACACTATATCCGCGAGTGGGAGCTAGAAAACGCAACGCCGGAGCGACTATTGCAGAATCCGTACCTGCTCATCGGCAGTGTGGAGCAGATTACGGAGGATATTCAGAGGAAGCGCGAGCGCTTCGGTATCTCGTATTTCGTGGTGTTCGACGAACACATGGAGGCATTTGCGCCGGTGGTGGCCAGGCTTGCGGGCAGGTAATACCTTGCCTCTCTTCTCTAATACTACAGTTCCACTCAGGGTAAAGAGGTGCTCGCTGTCTCCCAACGAACCACTCGTCGCGCCAACCAGATCAGCCCGATGAGAGCCACGAGATCGACCAGAGTCAGCCCTGTCATATGCAGATCGGGCCGGTGGGGGATGACAAACTCGAAGAGCGGGGAAAAGACAATGAAGAACCCCATCACGCCAGAAGCGAGCGCCAGCCGGTGTCGCATGTCCCAGCCGGGACGTTTGCTCCACTGGCGTACCACCAACACGCTGACGAGATCAACCCCGGCCACGATCCCGATGGGAATGAGCGCCACCGGGATGATTGTGCGCAAAAGGAACAGGTTCACCAGCACTGCAAAGGCAGCAGCGAACGCGGCCAGTCGCAATGTCCACAGGCGCGGGGCAGGACGTAGCATATCACGTGGTCCCGTGGCACTCGAGGCAGATGCCTTGCGCCGGTGCAGGCCCAGCCAGAGGAGGAGCGCAAAGAGGACAAGCACCATCCCATAGCTCAGGGGTGGATGGTCGTAGCCTTTGCCTCGAAACAGCAAGAAGCCATAGGAGAAAATGTACCACACCGTAATGACAAAGAGCCCGAGGGTGAAGCCAACCACTCCTTTCCGGCCCAGCCAGGGGCGATCGGCCTGCCGCGGAAAGAGCGCCTCCGTAACCACCACCGAACTCATTACACTCAGAGCCACATGAATAGTCGTGAATATCACTGCTAGCGTCCAATTGACTCCCAAAAAGCGGGCGGCGTCAGGTGGATTTGCCCAGGTGGGATTGAACCAACTTTGCAAGGCCAGCCCTTCTTCCAATACCCCATAAGCGGCACCCAGCAGTGCCAGGTTGCTCCAGCCCAGCCCACGCCGCCGGATCAACTCGCGTGCCAGCAAGGCACCTGAACCGTAGAGTCCAGTCGTCAGAATGACACCACCAACGTTGTTCCACATCAAGGGCGGCGTGGAACCGGTCAACATCTCGGCGATGAGAGGAGCGAGCAGGTAGAGGGTGAGTACGGGGAGCCAGGTGTGCCGAACCTGCTGAAACGCTCCGGCGGCGATGGAGCGTGCAGACGACAGCGGGACGAAGGCTTCACGCTCTTCTTGTGGCACTGGTGGCCAGGGATCAGTCCCAAATTGTTCTGCCATCACAGAGGTCCTTTCACCATCAGCCCTCGTTCGTCTTACTCGCTGGTGGCTGCTCAATCAGGGATAGGAGGCGCTGTTGCGCCTGGTCATGGCGTGCCAACTGTTCTGTCAGTCGCGCAGTTGTTTCCATGAGACGTTCGATCTGTTGCTCTTGCCGTTGTAGTCGCTGTTGCGTG
>WNFD01008421.1_pt1 | contig 10123 bp, 8 predicted proteins | sample 5400491 | NCBI WGS metagenome assembly WNFD01 (sample SAMN13153343, study PRJNA577476) | soil metagenome | isolation source: 120 cm saprolite under Douglas fir tree site 2 hole 2 replicate 2 | place: USA:California | collected 2015-04-18
AGGGAATCCTGTGCTTCCTGCGGCAATGCACGGAGCATCGGCGTGCCAAAAATGCCGGGCGCAATTGCCAGCACACGAATACCGAACTGGGAAAACTCGCGTGCGGCGGGCAACGTGAGTGCGGCGACGCCGCCTTTGGATGACGAATAGGCCGCCTGTCCGATCTGGCCCTCAAAGGCGGCGACGGAAGCGGTCGAAATAATCACACCGCGCTCGCCGCCGGCGAGTGGCTCCGCCGCCTGCATGGCGTTGGCGACCAGCCGCATCATGTTGAAGGTGCCAATCAGATTGATACGAATGACGCGCTCATAGTCGGCAAGCGGCATTGGTCCGTCGCGCCCCACGATGCGCTTTGCGGGGCCAACGCCCGCGCAATTGACCAGGATGCGCGCCGGACCATGCGCGGCGGCGGCCTTCTTCACTGCCGCTTCGCCGCTGGCGCTGTCGGCGACATCGCCGATAGCCGCGACGCCTTTGAGCTCGCCTGCGATCTCGTTAGCCGCCTTCTCGTTGACGTCGACGATCGCGACTTTAGCGCCGGCAGCGGCCAATGTGCGTGCCGTGGCGGCACCCAAACCCGATGCGCCGCCGGTGACGATCGCCGCCTGTCCCTTGATGTCCATCAACGGTTTCCTTCCGCCGAAATCACGCGAGAGGATAAAGGCATCGCGTAGAGTTCGTCTACCAACGCGGCGCGGTTCTTCAACACTGCACGCTGGTTGATCGAGCCCTTGTCCGTCGCCTCGCCTTTGTCCATGGAAGGAAGATCGGCCATCAGAATGGCGCGTTCGATGCGCGTCGACGAGCCGGGGCTGATAGCGGCGAGTTTTGCAAGCAGGTCAGCGAATTTTGCACATACCGGAGGTGACGCCACAATCGCTGCAGGCAATGCGTCGGCGGCGAGATTGGCGAGTTTGCGGCAAGCCTCGATGTCCGGGAATACCAAGACTGCGATGTCGTCGCGGTCGGCGCCGGCAAACACCACGTCGCGAACATACGGCGCAAAGTGATCTATCAGGCGCGCGCGCAGCGGGCCGACGCTTACCCATGTCCCGGTGGAGAGCTTGAAATCCTCGGCGATACGCCCATCGAACAAAAGACCTTTGCTTGGGTCGTTCGGGTCGACGAATTTCAGCGCATCGCCAATCTTGTAGAAGCCTTCTTCGTCAAATGCGTCGCGGGTCAAATGCTCTTGCCGCCAGTAACCCGGCGTGATGTGCGGTCCGCGCAGCCGCGCTTCCAGCTTTCCTTCATTTGGGACCAGCTTGAGTTCGACGCCCGGTGCCGGAAGTCCGATATTGCCTGGACGATCGAAATCCCATGAGCAGGCGAGCGCCAGCGGCGCAGTTTCGGTCGAGCCGAGCGAAGACAAGAAGATAATGCGCTCGCCTGTGGTCTCGACTGCGAGCTGCGTGAGCTCGTCCCACGTCGTCTGATTCAATCCTGCGCCGGCATAGAACAGCACTTTCAGCCGGCTGAAGAAGTTGCGGCGTAACGTATCGTCGGCGCGGAAATATGGAATCAGCGCTTCATAACCCTTTGGGACATTGAAATAGATCGTTGGCGCAATCTCGCGCAGGTTTTTCGCGGTTTTCGGTACGCCCGCTGGCGTCGGATTGCCGTCGTCAATATAGAGCGAGCCGCCGTTGGCCAGCACCATATTGAAATTGTGATTGCTGCCAAACGTGTGGCTCCACGGCAGCCAATCGACCACCACCGGCGGTTCGTCGGCGACGAAGGCGAAGCCGGATGCGAGCATCGCCTGGTTTGAGCACAGCATGCGATGCGTATTGATCACGGCCTTGGGGTTTCCGGTCGATCCCGAGGTAAACAGGAATTTGGCTATGCTGTCGGGCACGACGCGCGTGTGTGCGTCGGCAACGCCCGTTGCATCCTCGGCGCCTTTAAGCTCTGAAAACATTATCGTCTTGCGGTCGCCGAGCTGGTTTCGCGCAACCACCAGTTCGATCTCATCCGGCACGGTTTCATAGAGCGCCCGTGCAAATGGGCCGCCATCATTGGCAAACACCAGACCGGGCGTAAGGAGCTCAATGATCGCGCGCAACTTTCCAAAATCGGTCGACATCAGCGAGTAGGCCGGCGAGATCGGGGCATAGGGAATACCGACATACATCGCTGCCAGAGCGAGCAATGCATGTTCGATGTCATTGCCGGAAAGGATTACGAGCGGACGTTCCGCCGACAATCCGCGCCGCAGCAGCGCTCCGCCGATTCGTTTGACGTCGGAAAGAACTTCCGCGTAGGTCAACTTGCGCCACTGGCCTTGCAAATCGCGCTGCGCGAGGAATATCCGGTCTGGCGCAACCTTTGCCCAATGTTCGAGCGGTTGACTGAGTTTGTCGTAGTAACGCCCGAGCTCTTGTGTTGCGCGGATATGGATGATGCCTCCGCCGCGCTGTTCAAGCACAGGATCGAATTTACCGAGTCGCACGACCCGCAGCGGTGCAGCCGTGTGACTTTCAGTTTCTCTGACGACGCTGGTCATGGGTTAACTGCGCGTCACTTTCGGCGCGCGTTTCTCGAGAAAATCTTTCAAGCGCTCCTTTGCATCGGGATCGGCCTGCGCGATCGCAGACATTAAGGCTTCGACCGCGTAGCCGCTGGCCGGACCCATTTCGGCGATGCGCGGCAATGCGTGCATGACTGCGAAATTTGTGAGCGGCGTATTTCCCGCAATGCGTTGGGCCAGCTCGAGCCCTTTGGCGAAGCCGTTGCCCGCTTCGACGAGATACGTCGTCAGCCCGATGTCCTGGCCTTCTTCCGCCGAATACGTGCGCCCCGTGAGCATCATATCCATCATACGCGCAACGCCGATCAGCCGAGGCAGCCGCACCGAGCCACCACCACCGACATAAATGCCTCGGCTGCCCTCGGGCAGCGCGTAATAGGCCGACCGTTCGGCAACGCGCACATGTGCCGCCGCCGCAAGCTCCAGTCCGCCCCCGACCACTGCACCGTGGAGCACCGCGACCACCGGCACCTTGCCAAACTGAATCTTCTCGAAAGCACGGTGCCATAGGCCGGAGTGAGCGATGCCCTCTGTCACATCGCGCTCCTTGAGTTCGGACAAATCCAGACCGGCGGAGAAATGCTCGCCCTCGCCTGCAAGCAACACGGCGCCGATGCCGTCCGGAAGCGAGGTAAAGAATTGCTCGATGCCAATGATCGTCTCGTCATCGAGTGCATTGCGTTTGTGCGGGCGGTTGAGCCGCAGGACCGCCACCTTGTCGTGCTGCTCGGCCCTGAGCGAAGGCGGTAAATTGAAAGCAGAACTATTTTGCGAACGATTCATCATGTGGACAGAATCGCGCCGGCGGTCACGACCTTTATCCCCGAGCGCGCGAAACTCTCGCGGGTTTGGTTCACAGAGCCATTGATGTCAATGCCCCGGCAGGCATCCTCGACGACGGTCACCTCGAAGCCCTCGCGACATGCATCCTCTGCGGAGTAGCGCACGCAGAAATCAAACGCCAGCCCCGCGAGCACGATGTGCTTCAGTCCGCGTTCGCGCAGGTAGCCGCCCAGTCCGGTCGCGGTTTTGTGGTCGTTCTCGTAAAAGGCGGAATAGGAATCGATGGCGTGTTGGTAGCCCTTCCGCAAGATGAGTTCGGCGTGCGGGATTTGCAGGTCCTTGTGAAATGCGGCGCCCGCGCCACCCTGAACGCAGTGGTCCGGCCACAGCACTTGCGATCCATAGGGCAGCGAAATGACGTCGAACGGCTGCTTGCCCGGATGTGTGGAGGCAAACGACGTGTGACCGGGCGGATGCCAATCCTGCGTCAGTACCACGTGCGAAAATCGCCGCGAGAGACGATTGACGAGCGACACCACCTCGTCGCCTTTCGGCACCGCAAGGCTTCCGCCCGTGCAAAAATCGTTCTGGATGTCGACGACCAGGAGAACGTCACTGGCGCCGATCGCCGGAGTCGCAGCCACTGTGGTCTCCTATGTGCGCTCGCCCAGAGCTCTCGCTCCAATATCTGTATTTGACCCTGCTTGGCACCAGCCGTAAATACGGGATCGCAAAGGCATTTTTGGACAATAGTTCGTATGGCGCAGATCACGTCCCTCACGGAAGCTATTAAATCCGCCGTCCGGGACGGCGACACCGTCGCGCTCGAGGGCTTCACTCACTTAATTCCCCACGCCGCCGGTCACGAGATTATCCGCCAGGGCCGCAAAGGGCTCACGCTCATCCGCATGACGCCGGACCTTATTTACGATCAGCTCATCGGAATGGGCTGCGTAAGCAAACTGGTTTTTTCGTGGGGCGGCAACCCCGGGGTCGGGTCGTTGCATCGCTTAAGAGACGCTATCGAGAACGGTTGGCCACACAAACTCGAGCTGGAAGAGCATTCCCATGCCGCCATGGCCAATGCATATGAAGCCGGCGCCGCCGGTCTGCCCTGCGCGATATTCCGCGGCTACATCGGCGGTGACCTGCCGAAGGTGAATTCAAATATTAAACGCGTGAAGTGCCCCTTCACCGGCGAGGAGCTGGCTGCAATTCCGGCGCACCGCCCCGACGTCGCGGTGATCCATGCCCAGCGCGCCGACAAAGCCGGCAATGTGATGATCGAAGGCGTGCTTGGTGTGCAAAAAGAGGCCGTGCTCGCTTCCAAGCGGTCGGTGGTGACAGTCGAGGAGATTGTCGACGAGCTGCCCGAGCGTAGCCTCAATGCGGTGGTGTTGCCGCACTGGACCGTCGGCTACGTCGTTGAAGTTCCGGGCGGTGCCTATCCGTCCTACGCGCAGGGTTACTACCCGCGCAACAATGGCTTCTATAAGGAATGGGATGCAATTTCGCGTGAGCGCGATTCTTTCCATGTCTGGATGAAAGAGAACGTGCTGGCGAAAGGACCGGACGCTTTCGCTCAATATGTACGCCAGCATCGTGTGGCGGCGGAGTAAATCGAATGGCCGACTACAAGCCGAATGAAATGATGACCATCGCGGCGGCGCGCGCGTTGAAAGATGACGATGTCTGTTTCGTCGGCATTGGCCAACCATCGGCCGCATGCAATCTCGCGCGGCTCACCCATGCGCCAAACATCACATTGATCTATGAGTCGGGCACGCTCGCCACAAAACCGAATATATTGCCGCTGTCGATTGGCGACGGCGAATTGTGCGAGACCGCCTTGACGACGGTGTCGGTGCCGGAAATGTTTCGCTATTGGCTGCAAGGCGGCCGCATCAAGGTCGGATTTCTCGGTGGCGCACAGATCGATAAATTCGCCAATCTCAACACAACCGTTGTCGGTCCTTACGATAAACCAAAGGTACGGTTGCCTGGCGGCGGCGGCGCACCCGAGATTGCAACGTCTTGCGGCGAAATTTTCATTATCATGGCGCAGGGCAAACGCAGTTTCGTCGACAGGCTCGATTTCGTGACGTCGATCGGTCACGTTTCCGGTGGCGACAGTCGCACAAAGCTTGGGGTGAAGACGAAGGGTCCCACCAAACTCATCACCGATTTGGCCCTGTTCGAGCCCGATCCCGAGACGAAGGAAATGACTGTCGTTTCCATTCATCCTGGCGTGACGCGCGAGCAGATTCAGGAAAACGCTGGCTGGCGGGTCAAGTTTGCGGCCAATGTCGGCGAAACAGCACCGCCGACGCAGCGCGAGCTTGACGTCCTGCGCGAGCTTCACGCGCGCACCGAGCGCGCGCAAATGGAGGCTGCGTGATGGCTGGGCGCGATGTTTTTCTTTGCGATGCCGTGCGCACTCCGATCGGGCGCTACGGTGGCGCGCTTGCGAAGGTCCGTGCCGACGACCTCGCCGCGGTGCCGATCAAGGCGCTGATCGCGCGCAATCCCAAGCTCGACTGGGAAAAGCTCGACGAGGTTTATTATGGATGCGCAAATCAGGCTGGCGAGGACAACCGTAATGTCGCGCGCATGGCGCTGCTGCTCGCGGGGCTTCCCAGCAGCGTACCGGGAGTGACATTAAACCGGTTGTGCGCCTCGGGCCTGGACGCTGTCGGGACCGCTGCGCGTGCAATCCGCGCGGGCGAGATTGAATTTGCCATCGCTGGTGGCGTTGAATCGATGACGCGCGCCCCCTTTGTGCAAGGTAAAGCACAGGAGGCTTTCTCGCGCTCGGCTGAGATCTATGACACGACCATTGGCTGGCGTCTCATCAATCCGCTGATGAAACAGCAATACGGCGTCGATTCGATGCCGGAAACCGGCGAAAATGTTGCGGAGGATTTCCAGATTACACGTGCCGACCAGGACGCGTTTGCCGTCAGATCGCAGCAGCGCGCCGGAAAGGCAATTGCTTCGGGCTATTTCGCCAAAGAAATCGTCGCGGTCGAAGTGCCGGGCGGCAAAGCTGGGCCGGTCAAGGTCGACAAGGACGAGCATCCCCGTCCCGACACCACGCTTGAGCAGCTGGCCAAGCTCAAAACGCCGTTCCGCAATCCCGGCACGGTGACCGCGGGTAACGCCTCCGGCGTCAATGACGGAGCCGCCGCCATCATCGTTGCGTCGGAAGCGGCAGTAAAAGCACACGGATTAAAGCCGCGCGCGCGCATTCTCGGCATGGCCTCGGCGGCTGTGCCTCCGCGCATCATGGGCATTGGGCCGGTGCCCGCGACGCAAAAACTGATGGCGCACCTTCAGCATAAAATTGGAAGCTATGATTTGATCGAAATCAACGAAGCCTTCGCCTCGCAATCGCTAGCATGCTTGCGGCAGCTGGGACTTGCCGACGATGCCGAACACGTCAATCCGCATGGAGGCGCGATCGCGCTCGGTCACCCGCTTGGCATGTCGGGCGCGCGCCTGGCGCTCACGACCGCTCACGGCCTGGAGGAAAGCGGCGGCAAGCTTGGTCTTGCCACGATGTGTGTGGGAGTGGGTCAAGGCGTATCGCTTGCGATCGAACGAATAAGCTGAAGCGCTGACATAAGGACACGAGAATGACGCTGGTTTTCCCGAAAGAGAGCTTGAGTGCCTTTCCCAAGCATCTCACGCCCGGCTACCGAAGCACGGTCAAGCGTTCGCCGTCGAAGCCGCTGATCGTCGTCCCGCATACATTGTCCGAGCTGTCGGGGCCGGTCTACGGCCACGACGCAGTGCAGGAAGGCGATGCCGATCTCACCAAGCAGCACAAAGGCGAGCCGTTGGGCGAACGGATCATTGTGCATGGCCATGTGCTCGATGAGGACAAACGCCCGGTCCCGGATACGCTGGTGGAAATCTGGCAAGCGAACGCTTGCGGCCGCTATGTTCACAATGTCGACCAGCATCCGGCGCCGCTCGACCCGAATTTCACCGGCGCCGGGCGCACCATTTCCGACAAGAAAGGCTACTATCGCTTTATCACGGTGAAGCCTGGCGCCTATCCATGGGGCAACCATCACAACGCGTGGCGCCCGAACCACATCCACTTCTCGGTGTTCGGCCACTCATTCCTGTCCCGCCTCGTGACGCAGATGTATTTCCCCGGCGACTGCCTCTTTCCGTTCGATCCGATCTTTAACTCGGTGACGGATGAGACGGCGCGCCAACGCATGGTCTCGCAGTTCGATTTGGAAAACACCATTCCCGATTGGGCGCTTTGCTTCCGCTTTGATATCGTGCTGCGCGGACGCGAACAGACCCCGCAAGATACGGACAAGCACTAGCGCATGATCTGCAGAGTTCGAATTCTCCAATCCTCCGCACGTCCTCGCGAAAGCGGGGATCCAGAGCGGAACGTCGCAGGCTATGAGATCACGACCTTGGGTTCCCGCTTGCGCGGGAATGAGCGGGGCGGTGTCCTCAGAGTCCGAATCGCTCAAGCGCAATAAACGGATTTTGCCATGTCGGACATCACTCCCTCACAAACCGTCGGCCCGTTCTTCGCCTACGGTCTGACGCCGCACAGTCGCTGTGAGTGGCGGCCAGAACAGGGCAAGGACGTTTACAATTGGAAGGAAACGGCCGGGGCTAACTTGGTGACGCCGGATGCCTCGGGCACCAAGATCCGCATTGAAGGTCAAATCCTCGACGGAGACGGCATGCCGATCAACGACGCCATGATCGAGATATGGCAGTCCGACGCGCAGGGCCGCTATGCCCATCCGGGCGACACGCGGCCGCGGCCAAATACAAAATTCATGGGCTTTGGCCGCTCGGCAACCGACAAGAATGGCGTCTACAGCTTCGACACGATCAAACCGGGGTCAGTGCCGGGCCCAAATGGCAAACCGCAGGCCCCACACGTCGTGTTCTGCATCTTCTCGCGCGGCATGTTGCGGCAAATCTATACCCGCCTCTATTTCGCCGACGAGGCGGCAAACGGTAGCGATCCCATCCTCACGTTGGTCCCGGCCGACCGGCGGGGGACTCTCGTTGCCCACAAAGAGATGCGGGGCGAGCTGCCCGTCTACCGGTTCGACATCCGCGTTCAGGGCGCAAACGAAACGATTTTCTTCGACATCTGAACGATCCGAACCTGGTTCACAGGGCTTTGGCCGGATTTTCCGCGGCACCCTGGCTCCATCCTGCCCAACGTCAGGCCTTATAAGTGGGGCAGTATCCCACACTCGGGGGATAAATACGCCTGCTTGTTCAATTCCTGTTAGAGGATCGCTATATTTCAGCATATTACGTGGTGGGCAGGCGCCCACCCACTTTGCCCATCTTTCCCAACATGATTTTTGTGGTTGACGGGGGCGGGTGGAGTTTGGTTCGCTTTGAAACAACGGCCATCGAGAGCCGGTCAGGGAACGCCGCGATGAACGAACAAATCCTCCAGGAGATCAGCGAATTTTGCCGCGCGCGCGGGCTCGCCGAGTCGACCTTCGGCCGCCGCGCCGTGAACGACGGCAAATTGGCGAACCGCCTGCGCAATGGTGGCCGCATCACAACGGACACACTCGAGCGCATCCGCGCGTTCATGGCGCGCAATTTCGACGGCGCGCCGGCGCGCCGCCGCATGCTGTTCGAGCCAACTCCGCCCGGAGTGCTGCCTGTCGTAAAACCGCCTGCGCCACCCGTCGCATCGGGACTCGCCACTGACGACCCGCAGCGCAATTTTCGTTTCTTCGACAACCGCCAGAAATATCTGCTGTTCGTGAACACCTGCTCGGAGAAATGGGAGATCGCATCGCGCGTCAATCTCGAGCTCGCCAACATTCATCCACGTCCGCCTGCGGTGCGTGTGTTCGACGCCGGCGTCGGCGACGGCACGGTACTGGCGCGTGTGATGCGATCGATGCACGACCGCTTTCCGACCACGCCATTTTATATCGTCGGCAAGGAGATCAGCCTGGAAGATATCCGCCTCACGCTTCACAAGATGGCCGACCGCTTCGTCGAACATCCTTCCAGCGTGTTGGTGCTAACCAACCTTGCTTATGCCGAAGCGCCCTGGCTGGCAGTAAAGTCTCTGAGCGCGGCCACCAGTCTGGTCTGGAAAGAACTAGCAATGGAGGGCAGCACAGCGCACAGCTTCGAAAAGCAGATCACAGATCTGGAGCCATTCCTGGCTGAAAACTGGAAAGCGCGGGTGAGCGCGAAAAGCGGCAATCCGATATATGAGCGCCCTGTCATTCTGGTTATCTACCGCAACGACCACCGCTTCCTGCTCGACCAGATCGTCCCCAAACCGGGCGGCACCGTTGCAGACTATGATCTTGTGATTGCGTCGCAGCCCTATCGCGCGCGCGCTTCGCTCGAATTCAAGGCTAAACGTGTGCTGGCGCCGCTCGCGCGCGCGCTCGGGCCCGGCGGCCGCATGATTGCGATCCATTCCTATGGGCACGACCCGGGCATGGAGATCATCGAAAAGGTCTGGCCGAACGATAATCCGTTCGTGCATAGCCGCCACGACCTGCTCAAGGAAGTGAAGCACGACTTGGGTACGGCCGGCCGTGATCTCAATTTTAATGCCTATGCCGACCAGCGCTCGCTGTTTCGCTATGACATGCACACATTGCCGTCGGAAATATCGTCATCGATCGGTACCTCGACTTTGCTCGCCGCATGGAATGCGGCGATCTATGTCGCACAAGTTGAAGATGACCGTCTGTCGGACGTAAACAGTGATCGCCGCTATATCGAGGCAACACGCGAGGTCCTTCAGAAACACGGCGGCTTGTGGTTCTA
>WNFD01063679.1_pt1 | contig 10123 bp, 12 predicted proteins | sample 5400491 | NCBI WGS metagenome assembly WNFD01 (sample SAMN13153343, study PRJNA577476) | soil metagenome | isolation source: 120 cm saprolite under Douglas fir tree site 2 hole 2 replicate 2 | place: USA:California | collected 2015-04-18
GTCACGCACAAGCAAGTGGAAGACGGCCAAATCGTCCAGCAAGGCCAGGGCTTGATGGTGATTGTCCCGCTGCAAGACGTCTGGGTTACCGCGAACTTCAAGGAAACCCAGTTGCGGAAAATGCGCGCGGGCCTGATCGACTTTTGCGAGTTTCGCCTGGGCATCGGCGGAGCGCATGGCCACACGCTTGATGTCGGCATGGGCGCTGGCTATCCCGGCTTGGGCCTGAAGAACGCGGGCTTTCGAGGCTTCGAGTTGTGCATGGCTGATTTCCACGTTTCGTTGGGCTTGCACGAGCCTTTGTTCATCGGCATTCAGCGCGCTGGCGGTGGCGTCGGCATTGGCTTTCGCGGCGTCATACTGTTGCTTGGAAATTTCGCCTTTTTCCATCAGCGGAAGGTAGCGGGCGAGGTCGGCTTTTGCGAGTTGCGCGTTGGCGCGGCTTTTCTCGATGTTGGCCTGGGCGTAGGCGAGATCCGCGGTTTGCGACTGCTCGTAAGTGGCCTGGGCGCGCATCAGGTCGGCTTGCGCGCCGGCGAGTTGTGCCTGGGCGCTCGAGGTGCCGCTGGCAGTGTCTTCGCTGGTGCGCGGAACGTCCACGCCGGCGGATCGCGCTTCGCCTTCGGCGAGCGCGAGGGCGGCTTTGGCCTGGTCAAGGGCGGCTTGATAATCCGCGGGATCGAGCCGGACCAGAACCTGCCCGGCCTTCACCGCCTGATTGTCGTTCACCTGAACTTTAGCGACGCGCCCGTAGATTTTCGCGGCGATCGGCGTGATGTGGCCATCAACCTGGCCGTCGTCGGTGCTTTCGCGGTTGTGGAAGTAAAGGTACAGGCCGAGCAATGCGGCCAGAAGAATGGCGCCGCCAGCGATCAAGCGCGTGCGCAGCTTGGAACTGACCAGGGAGTCGGGCCCGAGGTCGAGCTTCTCAGTTTCTCCGTGGGCTACCTTTACGTTTGCCGCGTTTTCCAGTCCGACATCGATCTCAACACTCATGGGTCCTCACTTCGCGTAAGTTTTTTCCATCTGCCCGACGGCGCGCGCGAAGTCGGCACGGGCCTGATTGAAACGGTAGAGCGCCGCGATCTGGTTATCGTTGGCGCGGGAAAGCGAATCCTGGGCCGAAATCACTTCGATGTTGTTAGCGGGCGGATTGCAGATTCAGCAGCGCGGTCTTTACGTCCAGGGCGATCTGGTTGCGGAGATCGGCTTTTTGCTGATCGATTTTCTGCAACTCGATATCGGCTTTCACGATTTCCGCGCGGATGCGGCCGCCGGTAAAGAGAGGCATGTTTGCGGAAGCCTGGTATTGATACGTGGGGATGCCGTTGTTGGAACTGTTGCCAAGATACGCCCAGTTGCCATCGAAGCGCAGGGAAGGCAGCCGCTGGTATTGCGAAGATTGTTTCTCGAGCTTTGCCGATTTTTCCTGGGCTTCGATGGATTTCCACTCCTGGCGGGCGGAGAGCGCATCTTCGATGCTGGCTTCCACGTCGGGCTGCGGAGTGTCGAAGAAACCGAGCGAATCGGCAAGTTCGATTTTCTGGCGCGGATCGAGATTCAGCAGCTTACTGAGGCCGAAGAGAGAGGCTTCGCGGTCGTTTTCCACTTCGATGAGGCGCTGCTTTTCGTTTTGCAGTTCGACGTTGGCGCGCAACGTGTCGATACCGGTGCCTACCCCTTCTTTTTGCAAGTCGGCGGCCTGGTCGTAGAGGGCCTGCGCAAGTTCAACGCGGGATCTGGAGGCTTCGACGTTCGCCACCGCGCGCAACGTGCCGATGTATTGCGAGACGACGAGGAGAATCACCTGCTCGCGCGCGGAAAGGCTGCTGGCCTTGCTGGAATCCACATTGCTGCGAGCTGCCTGGTAACGCTTCCAGAGAGAAAAATCAAAAATGGACGTGCCGAACGCCGGGCCCGCTGAAAAAATCTGATACGGGCCGATGTGCCCAGGAAATGGGAATCCCGGGGGAAGCTTGCCGCCGAACTGGGCCTTGACGTTTTCGCGGTTGGCGGAATCCGCGACTTGCAAATTTGCTTGAGGCAGGAGATCGGAGCGGGTGATGTTCTTGTCCTGAACACTCTCGGCGGCATTTAGCACCGCGATTTGTTGCGTCGGATTCTGCTTGATGGCCAGTGCGACGGACTGTTCCAGCGTCAGCTTCAAAGTGTCTGTCGGCGCGTTGGCCGGCAGAGCGGAGTTCTTGTTCTGCGCCCGGGTGAAAGCAGGGACGAGAAGCAGGCTGAAAAAGATGACGTAGAAAATGAAGGGCGAGCCTTTGGATGGATCGTTATCTTTATCTTTGGGCTCGCGAGTTCCCGTTTTGCGGCCGGGACCGATGATTTCGGTGACGATGGCCTGGTTGAGGCAGCCTTCGGCGAGGAGCTCGGCGCCAAGCCCGTACATCTCCTTCAGAAGCACTTTGCCGGCGTTGTCGATGAAGCTGACACCGCACAGGTTGATGCAAAATCTTGGGCGCGGAGAGGCAGCGGAAAGTTCACGCCAGCACTGTTCCAGGGTAGCCACCCGGGGTCCGGAGAGTGATCCTTCCACGCTGAGGAAGACTTTTCCCCGCCTGTTTTCGGTCGTAATTCTTAACATGTGGTGTTGGTCTCGCTGCGATGGTTAGGGCAAGGAGAGTGCCAATTGATACTTATTTCTGTTCACATGTAACCTCTTTTATTACTGAACGTTAGGCAAGGAGTGGCCTGCTGGAGTTAAGGTGAAATGTCAATATATAGGCATATGCCCATTATATGGCAATAATTAATAGCCCATATATTGGCACTTATTTGCACGACGGGGAGCTCGAGGGTTCCTCTATTCGACTAGTTGCGCGGACTGCGCGGTCAATTCTCCAGGTGCCGGCTAGTGGCGAACAGCGATTGCCTGCATCTCGAAATGTCCGCCGCGGAGAATTGAGCCGGCGCCAATGAAGGCGCGGGCCGGAAAATCCTTGGAGAACTGCGTCCGGTAGGCGGCATTGAATTTGTCGAAGAGGGAGAGATCGGTGCAGAAAACCTGCACGAAAACGAGGTCGTCCATGCTCATGCCAGCGGCTGAGAGGGTATTTTTGTAGTCATCGAAAAGATTTTTGAGTTCGTCCTCGATTTTGTCAGGGGCCTTGCCGGTCTTGGGATCGAGGCCGATGCCGCCGGAGAGGTAAAGCGTGTCTCCCGCCAGGATTGCTTTGCTGAAAGGAAATTGGGATGCCGAACCCGGCAAATTGATGGCACGGCGCTTGGATTGAGCTTCGCCCTGCGAGAAAGCGCCGCGCACGGTAAAGAAGGTCGAGAGGCCGAGGGCAACGAACAGAATCCACACACGACGGTTCATGGAAAGCTCCTGATCAAAAAGATTTGCAACAGGCGGCGAGTGTAAATCGAGGACCATGCGAGGGCAAGGAAAAAGCGGCTGCGATCGATTCCACCCGGGCTGCGAGCTGACATTTGATAGAATGCCCGCGCATCAGGAGACATCAATGAAAACCCGACGAAACGGTTGGATTGGTACTGCAACGATTTTGCTGGTGATGGGTATCCCGGCGGCCGCACAGGACGACATCGACCAGAGGATCGACAAGAACATCAGCGACTGGGTGGGAACCTACAAACATTTGCACGAGCATCCGGAACTCTCGACGGAAGAGAAAGAGACATCCGCGCTGGTCGCGGCTCAACTGAAGAAGCTGGGCTATGAGGTTACCGATCACTTCGGGAAATACGATTCGGGGATGGGCGCGTATGGAGTGGTTGCGGTTTTGCGGAACGGACCTGGCCCCACGGTTTACGTGCGCACGGACATGGACGCACTGCCGGTGGCGGAAAATACCGGCTTGCCGTACGCGAGCAAGGTGCGGGAGAAGCGGCCAAACGGCGAAGTGGGCGTGATGCACGCCTGCGGCCACGATTTGCACATGACCGTATTCCTGGGCACCGCAAAGATGATGGCGGAAACCAAGGATAAGTGGAGCGGAACACTGGTGCTGATTGGGCAGCCTGCGGAAGAGACGGTCGGCGGGGCGTCGGCGATGTTGCACGCGGGCTTGTACACAAAATTCCCGAAACCGGATTATGTAATTGCGCTGCACGATTCGTCTTTTCTCGGGAGCGGATTCCGTGGATATTACGATTCGAGGGTACGGAGGGCACGGGGCCGCGCCGTACGTTACGAAGGATCCGATTGTCATCGCTTCGGAACTGGTGGTCGCGCTGCAGACGATCGTGAGCCGGGAGTCGGACCCGCTGGTGCCAACGGTGGTTACAGTGGGCTCGTTCCATGCAGGCACAAAGCACAACATTATTCCGGATGAGGCGCACCTGCAATTGACGGTGCGAACCATGACGCCGTCGCAACGGGAAAAAGTGCTGGCGGCGATCAAGCGGATCACCAACGGGATTGCTGAAGCGGCGGGAATTCCGGCGGAGCGGGCGCCCATCATCGAGATTGCGAAAGATAATGTGCCGGCAACGATTAATGATCCAGCGCTGACGCAGCGCGTGGCCGTTGCGCTTGAAAAATCTTTGGGCAAGGAGAATGTGTGGCCGGGCCAGCCGATTATGGCGAGCGAGGATTTCAGCTTGTTCGCGCTGGAAGATCCGAAGCCGCCGATTACGATGTTCTGGTTGGGCGCTACCGATCCTGCCAAGTGGAGAGAGGCGCAGGAAAAGGGGACGCGGCTGCCGGGGCCGCACTCGAGCGAGTTTGCGCCTTTACCGGAGCCGGCGATTCGGACGGGTGTGAAGGCAATGACCGGCGCGGCTACAGAGTTGCTGCACAAATAATATACGGAATGAAAAAAAAGATTTAACGCAGAGTTAGCAGAGAAAGAGCGCAGAGTACGCTGAGAAGAGAATTCCAGGCAGCTTGTTAAGACTTTGGGGATTCGACCGGAGTAGGGGAGGAAGCGGCCGCGGGAGCTTTGTCCGCGTCTTTTGATGGTTGCTTGTTTTCCGGCTTTGAGAGTTCCTTGATGAACTCAGCGGTGCGCTTCTGGCTGATCTGGCAAGCGGCGTCGTAAATGCGGCATTGCGCCAGGGTATATTTGCAACCGCAAGTGCAGGACTCCGCGTTGAATTTGTGTAGCGCGGTGTCGCGCTGTTCAGGGGAGAGCCCGGTCATGTCCACGCCGGGGAGCATCTTCGCACGGTCGGCGTGCTTCAGAAAAATGTCACCCTCATCCTGAAATGTCTCGACCTTCGCGGCAACGGGAAGGCCGAGCAATGCGCGCACCTCGGTTTCATAGAGAGCGGGATTGAAAAGGCCGACGTGTTTCTGGACGACGCGGCCTTCGGAATTGATGACAAACACGGTCGGCAGAGCGGCAATGCCTCCGTAGGCAAACCGGGTTTCTGGATCAGCCAGCGCCACAGGGTAATTGATGCCCTCGGATTCGATCACTTTGCGGATCGCTTTTTCGTCGTCGTCATCCACCACCAGGCCGATAATCTGCAGGCGATCCTTGTACCGGTTCTGCAACGCGATCAATTCGGGGATTTCTTCACGGCACGGGCCGCACCAGGTGGCCCAGAAGTTCAGCAGGATAACTTTGCCGCGGTAGACTTCGAGATTCAGATCCTTGCCTGCGAGATCCTTGAGCTTAAAGTCTGGGGCAAGATCGGGGTCCCGGACGAAGGTAATAATCGGAAGTTGGGCGCGTGCCGAGGGCAACGGGATCACCATGAGTGCGGTGATTGCAAGAAAGGCGAAAAAGAAAAAACCGGGGAGGCCTGCGCGGCGTTTGGACGAAAGAAAGGTCATGGATTGCTTCCCATATTAAGGATACGGGAGAGGCAAGCAGGAAGAAAGTGGTGCCGAGACAAGTTTGCTCGGCGACTTGTACGAGTAAGGCACCGGGTGAAGCACAAGGCGGCGGTCGAGGTCAGGCGGACTATGGGATGGTGCGAATATCGTTCCAGCCGGCGGCGGCGTCAACCGTACAGTTTCCGGCGGGGCAGACTTCGAACTTAGTGACTGGATGAATTTCCCAGATTGTAGCTCGCTCGCCGCCGCTGCGTGAGGCGTGTTCGCTGTCGAAGAGGAGATAGCCGGATACGCGCACCAGGGGAGGGTTAGCGGGGTTCGTTACAAGGCCGTTGATACGCGGCAGAGTCCACTCGGGGATGGAGGCGCGCATCTTCGGGGTCATTTCGACGACGACGGAATCACGCATGCGGTCGCCGGAGCGCTCAACAATGTTGATGTGGTAGTCGTTGTTGGCCTCGCCCGACAGTTTGCAGTTGCAGGTTTCAGGAGAACCTTCATGGGCGCCAAGCAGAAAGCCCGCGAGCATTACCGGGGTGTCCTCGCCCAGTTGCTCCGCTTCGTCGCGAACCTGGTTCTGGGTCCAGTGGCTGGGGCGCTCCTCCTCAAGGTGCAAAAAGTCCATGAAAGTCATGGACTGGAGCGCAGTGGATGGCGGGTCCAATCGGTTTTTCTTGGCGTTTAAAAGCAGGTCGCCCCCGCCGCAACCCTTCCGCGGACAATCCGCAAGAGTATTGCGGCACGCTTTGCTGGCGTGGACCGCGGTGTGTTTGTGGGTCCCCGTCTGCGGTAAGGCGACAGTGATGGTCAAGAGAAACAAGAAGGCGGCGACAGAACTCGCAATCCATTTCATAAGCTCCCTCCGGGAAAACATTCAAGCTGGGGAAGTGCGTTGACCTGACAGGAAAACGCGGCGAGGGTAGCAGATGGCAGTAAAAAGTCAAGTATTATACACAAACGCCAACAGCGGCGCGGAATTGGCGAAATTGGGCTGAGTCAAACGGGGCGCCTGATGCCGAGCTTACGGATGCGAGCCTGCAGGGTGGTGCGCTTCATGCCTAGTAAGGTTGCGGCACCCTGGGGGCCGGCGATGCGCCAGTTGGTTTGGCGCAGCGCGCGAAGAATGTGCTGGCGGTCGGCGTCTTCGAGCGTGGCTATGGGAGTCGAAGGAGAGTTGGGAGCGGCGGCTATTGCCATCGAGTTAACCGACTGTTCCGAAGCGCCGGCAGCGGCCGAGAAAGCAGCGGTGGCCGCCTTCAATTCGCCGATGGGGACGCGCAATTCTTTGCCTTTCGAGAGCAAGACAGCCCTCTCAATCAGGTTTTCCAGTTCGCGGATATTGCCGGGCCAGGAATAGTTGACCAGCGCATCCATGACATCAGCGGGAATGTATTCGACGGTCTTGTTCTGGCGGCGGCTGAATTTCTGCACGAAATAGCGCACCAGCAAGGGCACGTCTTCGCGGCGTTCGCGGAGGGGCGGGACAAAGATTGGGAAGACGTTGAGCCGATAATACAGGTCGCTGCGGAATTTGCGCTCTGCAACGAGTTGCGCGAGGTCTCCGTTGGTTGCCGCAACGACGCGCACATCCACACGTTGTGTGCGATTTCCGCCGAGGCGTTCGAATTCCTGTTCCTGCAAAACCCGCAACAGCTTGGGTTGCAGTTCCAGAGGCAAGTCCGCGATCTCGTCGAGGAAAATCGTTGACAAACGTGCGTTCACGACGGGGGCTGAGGTTATGAATCGCGCGGGCGATGATCTCTTTGCCGGTGCCGGTTTCACCCTGGATCAGAACCGTGGTTCCGGCGGGAGCCGCGAGTTCCACCTGGGCCAGGGTGCGGCGCAGGACGGGGCTGTCGCCGATAATTTCTTCAAAGTTGAACTCGGACCGAATTTCCTCTTCGAGATAGAGTTTCTCGACGGCGAGTTTGTCTTTTAGCGCGTCAATTTCCTTAAAGGCCAATGCGTTTTCCAGCGCGATGGCGACTTGTACGCCGACTTGTTGCATCAGTTCAACATCGGCCGGCGTGAATGCATCGGGATTGCGGCTGGCGAGATTGATGGTGCCGAAGGTGCGCCCATTGGTGGTCAAAGGCACACAACAGATTGCCTGGACCGCCTGTTCGCGCAAGAAACGCAAAACGTCGTGACGAAATCGATCGAGATCCTTGCCGCGCGTGATGAGTACCTGGCCGCTCGAGAAGCATTGGCCGGCGGGCGAGCCGTCGAGCGGAACGGTGATTTCGGGTTTAGCGATGGAGGAAGTTCCCGGCAGATCGAGATAATGAATTTTCAGGAGGCCGGAGGCGGTGTCGAGCAGCGCCAGGCTGGTGTAATCGTGCTGAAGAACGGGTTTGATCGAGGAAACGATACCTTTAAAAACGGTGGCGGGATCGCGGGTGCTGACCAGGAGATTGTTGATTTCGAGGAGGACCTGCAAACGGTCGCGTTCGCGCGCCAACTGCTTCTGGTAGGCTTCCGCGGCTTCGAAATTCAAGGCGTTATCCACCGCCACTGCCACCTGCGCGGCCACGCGCCTCATGAACTGGATTTCAGCTTCGCTGATGCCTTGCGGGACGTAACGTCCAAAAACCATGGTGCCCAGCCGATGATGGGCGGTTGTCAACGGAAGAATCGCCGTGGAATGCACACCGACGGCCTGCAACTTTTTCATGAAGTGGGGATAGCGCGCGTCTTTTGAGGTGTCCTGGGTAAGGAAGAGTTCCTGGTTTTCGAAAACCCAACCGGAGGGAGAATTGGCCACGGGCATCTCTTCCGGACCTTCCGGCGGGAGGGGCTCGCGGGTTTCCAGGATGTGCAAGCGCATGGTGCCGCGGGCAGGATCGTGAAGAATCAGGCCGAGAAAATCGAATTGCAGGACGGCGTGGAGGCGATTGGAAAGCTCGTGGAAGAGGAGCTTGAGGTCGCGCTGCTGGGCAATCGTTTCGCTGACTTCAAGGAGGGCCTCGAACTGCCGCACCGGTTGTGCGAGGGGCGAAGAAGGGGCGATTTCGGGAGTTGTGTCTGACAGCTTCGCCATGAAGACGAGAATAGCATCGGGTTCGGCGAGCTCACAACCGAAGCTGGGGTGTGCGGGAAGAGGGTGGTTTTCGTATACTTTGTGGTTCGATCGGGAATGGAAGGGGCAGTTGGGTGGAAAAACGCGTGTTGAAGAAGCTGCGGAATAGGGATTTCTCTCGCCTGGCGTTTGCATTGGGATTGCTGCTCGCATTGGTTTCGAGTGGCGGATGCGGATCCGAGCCACAGCGGGAGACTTCTCGGCACGAAGATCACCGGCAACAAGCTGGAGAGCCGCGGGGCGCAGCAAATCGTTATGACCTCTCGCGAGATGAAGAACGCGGCGGGCATACGCTGGCGCGCCACGTTGGCCGCACCGACGACGAACTGCGGGAAAGGCTTGCGCGCGAAAGGAATATCTCGGCGGCCTCCACGTGGACTGATCGCGCAACGGCGGAAGCGGTGGTGGCGGAGGGCCTGGCGGCGGAACGCAGTCGCCTGGAGAGCTGGATGCGACAAGGATACCCGCGGGCCAATCTGGCGCTGCACTATAATGCCGGGCACGCGATCGGCCGCAGCCTGCGGCGCGGCGATTCGCATTCGGTGGACTGTTCCAGCGCGGTGATTGTGTTGCGCGCGGATGGGCCGGAGAGTTTCTACGTTTTGACCACGTACCCGGAGGCGCGTGAATGACAGCAGACGAGAAAAAGGCGAATCACTTTGACCCGGAAAGTTATCCGGCGCTGATGGAGTTCCTGCCGGCTTATCTGCACGAAGATTTCGGCGTTGAGTACGGCTCCGCAGCGCGGGCATTCGCGGCGCTGGTTTCGGACGCGAGCGGCGATCAGATTCGCAACGTAAAAGAAGAGTGGCAGGCGCTGCGGCTGGCTTTTTCAGGGCGGACTTTGTCAGACATGCAGAGCGGCCTGGCGCAACTGGGAGCCGCTTGGCAACCGCAATCCGAGCAGGAGTTGCAGGCAGTGGACGAAATTCTCCGGCAGGCCGAGGCGTGATATTCTTAAAAGGTTGCAGGCCCGTAGCTCAGTTGGTTAGAGCGCTACCTTGACACGGTAGAGGTCTGGGGTTCGAGTCCCCACGGGCCTACCATTCCTGCCATGGCCGCTTTTCTTTACATCCTTCAAAGCCAGACTTCCGGCAAATTTTATGTTGGCTCGACAGATGACCTCGACCGCAGGCTTTCCGAACACGCGCGAAACCATACTCCCTCCACTCGCGGCCGCGGCCCTTGGACATTGGTGCACAAGGAGGAGTTTGCGTCCCTACTCGAGGCCCGTCGGCGCGAACTGGAAATCAAACACTGGAAGTCCTCTCGGCTGATTC
>WNFD01008422.1_pt1 | contig 10122 bp, 12 predicted proteins | sample 5400491 | NCBI WGS metagenome assembly WNFD01 (sample SAMN13153343, study PRJNA577476) | soil metagenome | isolation source: 120 cm saprolite under Douglas fir tree site 2 hole 2 replicate 2 | place: USA:California | collected 2015-04-18
CTCGATAGAGCTCCAGGTCGCGCACCCAGATGCCATCGGCGCGAGCCTGCCAGCGGTCGAGGATCTCGTTCGCGCCCGGCCACCAGAAAACGGCCGCAACCCCCATGAACTGGGTCGCCTGGGTGTAAGTCCACTCCTGCTCGAGCGTCGCCAGGTCGAGGTCCGGTATCCCGTCGGCCCGCATCTGCGCCCAGTGCTGGTGGAGAGCGACTGCGCGCGCCTGGAGGCTGAGAGGGATGCCGTTGTTGGCGAGGCCGCCGCTGGCGCCGAGCGTGAACAGGATGGTCGCCACGAGCCCGACCGACGAGATCCTGCTCCCAAGCCGTGTCAGCCTCGGCCGCCGACGGATCGCTTGGGGACGCAGGAGCGCCGGACCATCGGCCGGCTGCCTTTCAGGCACCTCGAGCAGCTGCACAGCCGCCCCGGTCTCGGGCTCGGGTCGCTCGACAGCAATCATTTGGCGGTGGCTTCCATGTCAGTCATCGCTGAAAACGCCCTCACTTCTCCTCTCGGTCGCCGGCGCGAGCATACACCTCGTCCGCCGGAACCAAGCGTTCCTGGCGGGTGCCTGGAAAATGAACCCGTACGCCGGGTCGGCCCGGGCTCCCGAGCTCCCAGCCCGCGGCGTAGAGCTCGGCGGCCTGGGCGAGGTCGGTCGCCTGCGCGGTCTTCATGCCATCCGTGAAAGCCAGGCTCTGCGACCGCGCCCCGGGAAAACCCAATCTCACGGCTCCTCCTGTCTTCAGGTTGAATCCATAGTCGTCAAACGATCCCGTGTCGCTTCCGGCTACGAGGTCGGCCACAGTCGGAAGCTTGCCTTCCTTCATCGCCGCCTTCAGATCCGACCGGGAGATCCGATGCGCGCTCCGCTCGCGCCGCCGAATCTCGGTGAGGAGGACATCCCGTTCAACGCGAAGCGCCGTCAGATCCTGTTCGAGGGGCCGCATCCGCTCCCGGACGCCGGCCACCCGTCGCTCCAGCTCGGCAAGATCGAGTAGGTCGAGCGAGCTCAACTCTTCGGACATGGCAAAACCCTAAATCTCGTGCTCGGCACGGCGATTCCTGAATCCGCCGAACAGAGCGGCGTCGTACACGATCTTGAGGAGCCCGCCCGCGAAAAACGGCAGGGCGAAGGCCGCGGCTCCGATGGCGAGTCCCGCGAGGGCTGCGCCGAACGACTGAGCCACCCCCCGAACCGCGCCCGTCATCGCCACGGCGCCCGCCCGCTCCGCGGGCGCAACTATTGACACCACATAAGCCTGCCGCGCCGGCACGTCCATCTGCGACAGGGCATAGCGCGCGAGCAGGAGCGCGATCGCCCAGACAAGCGTCGGGCTGAACGGGACCAGCAGCAGGAGCACGTTGCTCGGCAGGTGGGTGAAGACCATCGTGTTGATCAGGCCGAAGCGGTTGGACAGGCGCCCGGACACTTCGTACGAGAGCGTCTGGAGGACGGCGATGCCCGCGAACACCGGACCGAGCGTGGCAGCGTCTGCACCGAACCGGACGTGCAGCCAGTAGGCGATCACAGCGTTCGCCACAAAGCCCGCGCCCAGCGAGTCGAGGGCGAAAAGGGCTGCAAGCCCGGCGAGCGGTCGGAAGGAACCGAAGGCCGGCGCCGCGGCCGGCGACTCGACCTTTCCTGTCATGAACAGCGGCAGCACGGCGGTCGCCGCCCCTATCGCCGCATAGAGAAGGAAGAAGGCGCTCGAAGCCTGTGCGCTCGTTGCCAGCGCAGCCGCCAGGCCGCCGGCCGCGTTGAAGAGTCCTCCGGTCAGCGAGTAGCGAGCGAAGGCGACGTTGCGCCTGGTGCCGGGAACGGCTTCGGCCAGGACCGCCTGCTCGACGGAGGCAAACGGGCCCAGGTCGACGCTCGCCGCACCGAGCATCCCCGTGATTCCCGCCAGGACCAGCAGCGCGGACTGGTTTGTGAGGGCGAGGTCCAGCCCGGTCACCGCCATGAGGACCCCACACGCCGCCAGCACTCGCCGGCGCCCGAAACGTGAGGACAGGCCGGCGCTCGCCAGCCCGGACAGGGAGGCGGCCGCCAGGCCGACCCCCAGGGTCAACCCGATCAGGCCCGCCTGCAGGCCGCGGCGCTCCAGGTGGACCCCGATCAACACGGCGGCAAAGCCGAAGCCAAAGGCGCGGAGACCCCTGGCAGCCAGGAGCAAAGCCCGGTCCACGGCGTCGACTCTATCTGGCGGCGGTATTTCAACGCAGGTGTTGAAAAACTCGTAGGATGAACCCGATGGAATCGAAGCGCGAGACGATCCTCGCCTTCCTGAAGATGCGCGGTCACGCCACCCTGGGCGAGATCGCCTCCCAGCTCGAGATCTCGAAGCAAGGCGCTCTGCGCCACCTCGAAGCCCTCGAAGAGGCGGGCCTTGCCACCGCGGGCTCGGCGGCGCCCCACGGTCGCGGCCGTCCCGAGAGCGTTTACCACCTGACACCTGCCGCCGGGAGCCACTTTCCCGACGGCCACCGGGAGCTGACCGGAGAGCTCGTCGAGTTCGTCTCCGACGAGCAGCTGAAGCGATTTTTCGAGCGCCGCGCGGCGAAGCTCGAGGCCGAGTACGCCCCCCGATTGGCGGGACTAGACTTTGAGGCGCGCGTCCGCGAGCTGGCCAAGCTCGCCTCGGAACACGGTCACATGGCCGAGGTGGTCGAGCTGGCGGAGGGTGGGCTCGCGATCCGCCACTGCAACTGCCCCATCCAGGACGTCGCCGCCCGCACCGGGCTGCCCTGTCTGAACGAGCAGCAGATGTACGAGCGGCTCCTGGGAGCGCCGGTCACCAGGTCGACCTGGATGGCCGAGTCGGCAAGCGACTGCACATATGAAGTGAAAGGAAACGGAGGAAAAGTTGTCTGACTTCGAGATCAAAGACCTCAGGGCCAGCGTCGAAGGCAAGGAGATTCTCAAGGGCGTCACGCTCGCCATCAACAAGGGCGAGGTCCACGCCGTTATGGGACCTAACGGTTCTGGCAAATCGACGCTCTCGCACACGCTGATGGGCCACCCCGGCTACACCGTCGACGGCGGCGAGGTGATCTTCAAAGGACAGAACGTGCTCGCGCTCGAGCCTGACGAGCGGGCTCGCCTGGGCATGTTTCTCGCGTTCCAGTACCCGGTCGTCGTGCCGGGGATCTCGATGACCAACTTCCTGCGCACCGCGCTGAACGCCAAACGTGGATACGACGGCAAGGACAAGTCGAAGCAGATTTCCCCGAAGGAGTTTCGCTCGATGCTCAAGGGCGAGCTTGAGGTGCTGCACATGGACGACTCGTTCCTGCCGCGTTACATCAACGACGGCTTCTCCGGCGGCGAGAAGAAGCGGGCCGAGATCCTGCAGATGGCGATGCTCAAGCCAGAGATCGCGATCCTCGACGAGACCGACTCCGGTCTCGACATCGATTCGATCAAGTTCGTCGCCGAAGCCGTGAACCGCATGCGCGGGCCCGAGCTCGGCGTGCTGATCATCACGCACTACACGCGCGTCCTCGAATTCATCAAGCCCGACTTCGTGCACGTGCTGGTGGACGGAAAGTTCGTCCTGTCCGGCGGACCCGAGATCGCGACCCGTCTCGAGAAGACCGGTTATTCGGAATGGGCGGAGGCTGACGAGCCGGCCGTGTTGAAGGCGGAGGAGGCGAGCTGATGGCCACCGTACCGAAGGTCGAAGTAGGCACTGACTACAAGGAGAAGTACGGCTTCTTCGTCCCCGAGGAGTACATCTTCAAGGCCAAGCGCGGCCTGAACCCCGAGATCGTCAAAGAGATCTCGTTCATGAAGAAGGAACCCGAGTGGATGCTGAAGATGCGGCTGCGCTCGCTCGAGATCTTTCGCAAGAAGCCGATGCCCACCTGGGGCGCGGACCTCTCGGTGATCGACTTCGAGAACATCTTCTATTACCTGAAGGCTTCGGACAAGCAATCGACCACCTGGGAGGACCTGCCGCCCGACATCAAGAAGACGTACGACCGTCTCGGCGTGCCCGAGGCGGAGCGCAAGTTCCTCGCGGGCGTCTCCGCGCAGTACGAATCGGAGGTCGTCTACCACTCGCTGCACGAGGAGCTCTCGAAGAAAGGCGTCATCTTCACGGACACCGACTCGGCGCTGCGCGATCACCCCGAGCTATTCAAGGAATACTTCGGCACCGTGATCCCGCCGGCGGACAACAAGTTCGCCGCGCTGAACACCGCGGTGTGGTCGGGCGGATCGTTCATCTACGTGCCGAAGGGCGTTCGTGTCGACATCCCGCTGCAGGCCTACTTCCGCATCAACGCGGAAAACATGGGCCAGTTCGAGCGGACGCTGATCATTTGCGACGAGGGATCGTTCGTGCACTACATCGAAGGCTGCACGGCGCCCATCTACACGACCGACTCGCTGCACTCTGCGGTCGTCGAGATCATCGTCAAGAAAGACGCGCGGTGCCGCTACACAACGATCCAGAACTGGTCGACCAACGTGTTCAACCTCGTGACCAAGCGCGCGCTCGCGTACAAGGACGCGACGATGGAGTGGGTCGACGGCAACCTCGGTTCGCAGATCACGATGAAGTACCCGAGCGTCTACCTGATGGAGCCAGGCGCCAAGGGCGACGTGCTCTCGGTCGCATTCGCGGGCAAGGGCCAGCACCAGGACGCCGGCGGCAAGATGATCCACGTCGCCCCCAACACGACCTCGACCATCACGTCCAAGTCGATCTCCAAGGGCGGCGGGCGCACCTCGTATCGCGGCCACATCAAGATGTACCCCGGCGCGAACAACAGCAAGTCGTTCGTCAAGTGCGACGCGCTGTTGCTCGACGACGAGTCGCGCTCCGACACGTACCCCTACAACGATGTCGATGCGGAGAACGTGACCCTCGGCCACGAGGCGACGGTCAGCAAGGTCTCCGACGAGCAGCTCTTCTACCTGATGAGCCGCGGGATCACGCGAAGCGAGGCCGAGACGATGATCGTCAACGGCTTCATCGAGCCCTTCACCAAGGAGCTACCACTCGAGTACGCGGTTGAGCTCAACCGGCTCATCCAGCTCGAGATGGAAGGCTCCGTAGGCTGACAGTGGGCTTGACCCTGGAATCCCTGGACGTACTCCAGGGGGAGCCCGACTGGCTTGGAGAGCGCCGGCGAGGCGCGCTTGCCACTTACGAGCGGCTTCCCAACCCGAGCAAGACCGACGAGGAGTGGCGGCGCACCGACATCAGCGGCCTGAACACCGCCCAGTTCTCCGAGCTCGAGCACAAGAACGGCTTCCAGCTCGACGCCCTGTCCGCGCTTCCGCGCGGCGTCATCCTCGAGCCACTGCGCGTCGCGGCCGAGAAGCACACGCAGCTCGTCGAACCGCTCCTGTTCTCGCTCCTCAAGAGCGACCGCGATCGGTTCGCCGCGCTGCACGCGGCTTTCTTCACCGGCGGCACCTTTCTCTATGTGCCTGACGGAGTGGAGATCAAGGAGCCGATCGTCGCCCAGCACACGTCGCACGCCGGCGGCACCGCCTTCCTCCCGCACACGCTGATCGTTGCCGGGCGCGGCTCTCGCTTCCACTATCTGGACGAGTACATCGGCCAGGACGACGAGCCGGCCGCCTACCGAAGCGGCTCCGCCGAGATCTTCGTCGGCGAAGGCGCCGAAGTGGGTTACGTCTCGGTGCAGAAGTGGGGACGCAACGCGTGGCACTTCGGCGACCAGCGCGCGCGGCTTGGGAAGGACTCGAGGCTCCGGCTCTTCAGCGTCACGCTCGGTGGACTGTTCTCCAAGACTCGCGTCGAGGCTTCACTCGCCGGGCAAGGCGCGGACGCCGAGTTGAAGTCGATCTACCTCGCTTCGGGCAAACAGTTCTTCGACTTCCACACGCTCCAGGACCACCAGGTGGGCAACACGCGCTCCGACCTGCTGTTCAAGGGCGCGCTCCAGGACACCGCGCGCACCGTTTACGCGGGACTCATCCGGATCGAGAAGGGCGCCGCGCGTTCCGACGCCTACCAGGCCAACCGGAACCTCGTCCTCTCCGACCACGCCAAAGCCACTTCGATTCCGATGCTCGAGATCGACAACAACGACGTCCGCTGCACCCACGGCGCCACTGTCGGACCGGTCGATCCGCAGCACCTCTTCTACCTGCGCTCGCGTGGCATTCCCGAGCAGACGGCCAAGCGGATGATCGTGCAGGGATTCTTCGGCGACGTGCTCGACCGGATCCCGTTCGACCACGCACGCAGCCTCATCGAGGCCGAGCTGGAGAAGCGTCTTGGCTAGGTACCGCGTCGCTTCGGTCGAAGAGGTGCCCGGCGAAACCATGAAACGTGTGGAAGCCGGAGGCACGCCGGTGTGCCTGGCTCACGCCGAGGATGGAAAGTTCTACGCCCTCAACGACGTCTGCACGCACGAGGAGTTCAGCCTCTGCGACGGCGAGCTGTGGGGCATGGACGTCGAATGCCCGCAGCACGGGTCTCGCTTCAACCTGGCCACGGGCAAGGTCACCGGCCTGCCGGCCGTGATCCCCGCGAAAACGTACCCGGTGAGCGTCGAGGGCACGGACATCTTTATCGAGGTGCCCGAGTGATAGCCGGGCGCGCGCAGGGCGCACCTAATATTTCATATGACGTCGCCGCGATCAGGAAGGACTTCCCCATCTTCGAGACGGGGATCGCCTACCTGGACTCGGCCAACACCTCGCAGCGTCCACGCCAGGTGACCGGCGCGATGATGGACTACTTCGAGAAGTTCAACTCGAACATCCACCGCGCCGCCTACCGGATCGCCGAGGAGGCGACGGTGCGCTACGAGGCGACGCGCGAGAAGGTTCGCGCCTTCATCAACGCGAGCTCGACCAAAGAGATCATCTACACGCGCGGCACCACCGAGGCGATCAATCTTGTTGCTTACTCGTGGGGACGCAAGCACATCAAGCGGGGCGACCTCATCGTACTCACGATCCTCGAGCACCACTCGAACATCGTGCCGTGGCAGATCCTCGCCGCCGAGAAGGGAGCGACTATCGAGTACGTCGACATCGATGAGCGTGGCGAGCTGCGCCAGGACCAGTTCCGCAAGCTCCTCGAACGGGCGCCGAAGCTCGTCGCGTTCGGCCAGGTGAGCAACGCCCTCGGCACCATCAACCCCGCCCAAGAGATGGTCGCGGCGGCGAAGGCCGCCGGAGCGACAGTGCTGGTGGATGGCGCCCAGGGCGCCCCGCACCAGGGCGTCGACGTGCGCGCTCTGGGCTGCGATTTCTACGCGTTCAGCGGGCACAAGATGCTCGGGCCGACCGGCGCGGGCATCCTGTACGGCCGCCGCGAGCTGCTCGAGTCGATGGACCCGTTCATGTCCGGCGGCGACATGATCAAGGCGGTCCGCATCGAAGGTACGACCTACCACGAGCTGCCCTGGAAGTTCGAAGCCGGCACGCAAGCCATCGGCGAGGTCATCGGCCTCGGAGCCGCCATCGACTACCTCAGTGCATTGGGAATGGATGCGGTTCGCTCGCATGAGCGCGAGATCACCGAGTATGCCTATGAAGCGCTCAGCGACATCGAAGGGCTCACCCTCTACGGTCCTCCGCCCTCGCGCCGCGCCGGCGTCATCTCCTTCTCGTTGAAGGGAATCCACCCGCATGACCTGGCGACCATCGCCGACCGCGACCAGGTGTGCCTGCGGGCCGGCCACCACTGCGCCATGCCACTAATGACGCGACTCGACGTCGCGGCCACCGCCCGCGCCTCTTTCTACGTGTACACGCAGAAGGATGAAGTCGACCGGCTCGTCGGTTCTATCCAGGAGGCCCAGCGGATATTCAAATGAGCACAGCAGCCGACGACCAGTTTTACCGGGAGTACATCCTCGACCACTACAAGAACCCGAGGAACTTCGGACGCCTCGAGCACCCGGACATCAGCCACGAGGAGGACAACCCTCTCTGCGGCGACGTGATCGGGATGGACTTCCAGATCAAGGACGGCGTGATCGAGGACATCAGGTTCCACGGCCGGGGATGCGCGATCTCCCAGGCCTCGGCCTCGCTCCTGACGGAACGGCTCAAAGGCTTGCCCCTCGAAGAGGCGAAGAAGATCGGCAAAGCCGACGTGCTCGGAGAGCTCGGCATCGACATCTCCCCCGCGCGCATCAAGTGCGCCCTTCTGTCTCTGAAAGTGCTGAAGGTGGGGGCTTACGGATTGGCAGCTAACGATGAGGACGAGGATTAGGAGATGGGCATGACAGAACAGCAGTCGGCATTTCGCGACCTGAAGCTGGACGACATCAAGAAGTTGATCGACGAGGGCTACGACGTGGTCGACGTGCGCGAGGACTGGGAATGGAACAAGGGCCATGTGCCCGGGGCGCGGCACGTCGTTCTCAACTCGTTGCTGGCCAACCAGACCGCGCAGAAGTTTCGCGACCGCACGATCTTCGTGTGCGCGATGGGTGAGCGCTCGGCAGTGGCATCTGAGATGGCGGTGGCGCTTGGCGTCAAGGACGTCGTCAACTTCCGCGGGGGGACGAAGGCGTGGCGCGACGCGGGCCTTCCTCTGGAGACCCCGTGAGCCCCTTCGCCCCTACCACCGAGGTCGCGCCGGACGCGACGGTCAAGCCCGAGGACGTGATCGAGGTTCTTCGCGAGTGCTACGACCCTGAGATCCCGGTCAACATCGTCGACCTCGGCCTGATCTACGACATCGCGATCAAGCCCGCGCGGGTCGACATCAAGATGACGCTCACCGCGCTCGGCTGCCCGATGGCGGCCGAGGTGATGTCGGACGTGCGCGACCACCTGCTCACGCTGCCCGGCATCCAGGACGCGGGAGTCGACATCGTCTACGAGCCCGTTTGGTCCCCAGAGCGCATGACCGAAGAAGCGCGCTGGGAACTGGGGATGGTCTAGCCCAGAATCCTCAGGCCGGGTGCGGCCAAACGTCGGCCACCTCCGTAATGATGGATTCCGACTCAGTGCCTGACACCAGGTCGTAGATGTAGGTCTTGCCAGTCGCAATGGTGAGGCCGGTCGCACAAGAGTCGCTTGAAGTGCATAGACGCTCTCCTCGATACCAGAGGTACCGAGACGACAGAAAGCTGGGTGCGTTTCGCGAGCTTGCGAGCTCGCGCGCCGTGCCTGACGCGGTATCGAGAAGGCCGACATGTGGCAATCCGGACCCATCTCGAATTGCGTAAACGATCTTGCCGCCGCCGGGCGAAGCCTTGGGCGCGATCCATAGCACCCCCGGCAAAACCTCAGAGAGGGTGCCGTTGCGCCAAACCTGGACCCCGCCGGCGTTTCGAAAATACAGGCCGCTGCCCGACCAGACGGACATGGTGACAGCAGATTTTGAGTCGATGCTCTTCACCAGCATTCCATCTTTGGTCCAGATCCGAAGGCGCGATACAGCGACGTTCTCGACCAGGGAGATCAAAGTGCCGTCTGGTGAGTACAAGAGGCGAAACTCCCAGTTGTCAGCGCAAGTCTGAGACTCGCACCCGCTCATCGGGAAAGGAGGCAGATCCCCGAAAACTCGGTCATTGCCGCTGTTCACTTGGCGGAGTGCCGAAGAGGATCTGTACACAGCGGTAGTTCCGTCAGGACTCCAGTCGAACAAGAAAGGTGGACATGCGGCGACAAGGGTGTTGGTGCGAGTGGCAAATGCAGTGCGGAACAGATTGTTGCGTTGGTCGCTCCAGATCCATGAAACGTCCGTGGCGCTCAGAAACCTCACATCGTGAGACGGGATGTCGAGAGTAGCGACTGTGCTGGGATGGTCGATGTCGGAGATGTCGCGAACCAACTTGTCATTGCTCCCACGCAGCCAGACGATCGCCAAGTTGCGGTTGGACTGCGTCGACGGTGCGAACCGTGGCGGCTGCTGAACTGGCCAGCACTCGGGCTGCACAGGGTTTGCGGTGGCGGTGGTCGGGGGGGACGTCGTAGGTGTCGCCGTCGCGGACGGTGTCGGGCTGAGCATCGCCGGCTCTGACGGGGTCGGGCTGAGCGCTGCAGTCGGCCTGGCCGCGGTGCAAGGTGTTGCAAGCAACACGGTCAGCGCCAGCACCCGACACCAGCTTCCGTTCGGCATCGTTCTGCAATCCGTAACGGCGGCTCGGCGGAACTGTTACTACTCGGGCACG
>WNFD01008424.1_pt1 | contig 10122 bp, 6 predicted proteins | sample 5400491 | NCBI WGS metagenome assembly WNFD01 (sample SAMN13153343, study PRJNA577476) | soil metagenome | isolation source: 120 cm saprolite under Douglas fir tree site 2 hole 2 replicate 2 | place: USA:California | collected 2015-04-18
CTGGACACCTGCTACAGCGGAACCGTGGGCGGGCGCACCTTCACCCGGCAGCAGACCCGCTCCGCCAACCTGAGCGACCAGTTCCTCGAACGACTCACGCGGAGCCGCGGGCGGGTCGTCATCACGGCCAGCGGGCCCAACGAGGTGGCCCTGGAACTGCCGGCCCTGGGCCATGGGATCTTTACCTACTACCTGCTCGAAGGCTTGAGCGGGAAAGCCGACCGCAACGGTGACGGGATCGTGACCGTATCGGAGCTGTACGAATACGTCGAGGACCAAGTGGACCGCCGGGCGCGCGCGGCAGGGGGCCGCCAGCGGCCAATGATGAAGGGGGAGATTGAAGGGACCTTGCCCCTCGTGCAGGCGCCGCGGTAAGGCAAGCGGGCGCCGGGTCGGCCGCCGGTTTTCTTCTGCGCCATCTCGCACCGTGACTCGAGAGAGTCATGCCGAGCGAGGCACAGGTGGCGGCGGGGTTCGGCGGCGACGAGGCCTTCGTGGTCTCGGTCGACGGCCGACCGGTGGACGGGCCTGAGTCCACGGTGCCCGTGACCCCGGACAGCCGCGTCGTGCTCACTCGGCGGCAGGGGCCCGCCCTGGACGTGCTCACCCGGGGCGTGGTCCGGCGGATCTGCTTGAACTAACTCAGTGCAATGGCTTGCCCGAGACGAGCAGCTCTCATATAGTCAACACGCAACAGTATCCAGAGAGGCGCAGAGGGTTCTGGCCCTGCGAAGCGCCCGGCAACCTGGTGGCTCGCCGCCAAGGTGCCAACGCCAGCCCGGTAACGGGGACGATACGGCTCGAGCCGAGCAAGCTGCGGCGCGCCGACCTCTTCCTCTGGAGGGGTGTTTCGTTTCCCCACCCGGGCGCCGTGGCCAGAACCCTCCCGCAAGGGAGGACACCATGGCGTTGTCGTTGCCCGATCCCACCTACGAGTCCGAGTCCACGCGGCGGCTCTACCCGCGCCTGCCCCTCTTCGAGGGCTTCCCGTACCTCGTCACCCGCGTGGTGCCCGCCATGTACCACGTCATGCTGGTGCCCGCTGATGCGAGCGAGCTCGAGCTGGTCCTCCTGGCCCGAACACAATGGCGCGCCAACCGGCTCGAGACCTGCCTCGTCACCGGCGGCGAGCGGGCGTGGTTCATCAGCGCCGACGGCCGCGCCGAGTTGGCGCAGACACCGCCGCGCGGCGGCACCCTCGTCACCGGACTCCTCAAGCCCGGCAGACGGTGGGCGGACACTGCGGAGCTCCAGGCGCGGCAGGGGCGCCTCGACGCGCTCGTCGAGGCGCATCGCCGCAAGGGCGGGTACATCCTGGGCGACCTCACCAAGGGCGGACGCGAGGCCACGGCCGACGAGGTCGGACGTCTGGCCGGGGCCGGGCCGGAGGGACGGCCGCGCGGCCTCGAGTGCTGCGCGACGTGCGGGGAGTGGCGCGGGCGCTGCCTCGACCCGTCTTCGACCTTCGTCTGCAAGGTCATGACGGTGCACTGTGGCTGCCAGAACGACAATCGCTGCGCGGCCTGCGGCGGGTTCCTCTACGAACGCAAACTCAACGCGAACTACTACAACGCTGGCGATGGCCAAATCTGGCATGTGCCCGGCTTCGCCGGCTTCCGGCACCAGTGCCCCGACCCGATCGGGGACGGCGACGATGCGCACGCACGGGGGAACCGATGAGCAAGCGATCTGACGTGAAGAGCTATATCGGGTATCCCGATGCTCCGGAAGCACCCGACTCGATTGGGGGCCGTCAAGGACTCGAACCTTGGACCAGCTGATTAGGAGTTGCCCTGAACCTCATACTCAGGATACCCAAATCGACCTAAGCCTGTCAGACCAAAGCGATCCGGACTAGCTGGATGTCTTCCTGGATCGTCCTGATACGAGGTGTTCTAGTAGCAACCTGATAGCACGACGTCTATCGGATGGCGGCACGCCGCGAGATGTGTCCTGGCAAGCTCAAAGGCTCTCCAATGTCTTCGGCCACGGCGCGATGCTACGCAGTAAGCACACGGACCCGTTGACGTGCCCATCGGCTATTCCATAGATTTCGCACCGCCCCTGAAGGCGGCGCCTTGGCTTCTGGCCCGTGCGACCGCTGGAAGGCCTTCGCCGACTCTCCTGCATGGCCGAGTACGACCTCGGCTGGGCCGCGAAGAACCTCATGACGCCAAGCGGAGTCCCTAACAATCCACGTCGCCCTCGCCTGGTTTCTCGCCCAGGATTCGACAGCGGAACCCCGCCGACCTTTCGACACCAGGCGCTTCAAGTGCCCGGAATGACGAGACGTCTGCCCTGGCCCGTCGCATGCAGCCCATCCCCGCTGTGATGCACTGCACGACTCACAAGCCCGAGGTTGGTTCCACCCGGATCCTCGGCGCCGCCGCCGGAGGGGAGAAGATCATGGGCGCACACCTGCTGGGCGAAGATGCAGACCCCCGTAGCACGCGAGCGCCACTCGAGCCCGGCCGGGTCGACCACGCGATCGTCGACGGTGAGGTTGTCGCGGTGTCCGTACTCTTTGCTGATCTCCGGGGCTTCACGTCGGACGCCGAGCGGTTCGACCCTCGACACATGGCCGGCCTTCTGAACGGATACCTCACGGTCATGGTCGACGTCATCTTGGCCCGGGGCGGCATGATCCAGGACTTCGTGGGTGATGGGATCCTTGCCGTGTTCGGGGCGCCGGCTCGCGATCCGGACCACGCGTGGCATGCGGCGCTGAGCGCCGTCGAAATGCAGGCAGCCCTCCACAGTCTCGGCCAGCCGTCGAGCGTGAATGGACACCGGATCCCGGCCATGGGCGTGGCGGTTCACAGTGGTGACGTCTTCGCCGGGACGGTCGGCTCGCCGCGCCAGTGGAAGTACGCTGCGGTCGGCGACACCGTGAACGTGGCCTCTCGCCTCGAAGAGCTGAACCGGAATCTCGGCACGTCGATCGTCATGAGCGGCGAGACTCTCGCCCTGGTGACGGACCGGGTGGAGACGAGGAGTCGGGGATGGTTCCCGGTCCGGGGACGCAGCCGTATGATCGAGGTCTTCGAGCTCCTGGCTCTGAGGCCGTGGTGATGCGAACTTTCGCACCCTTGCCTCCCTGCGGGCAAAAGACTAACATCCCGCACGGATGCAGCAGTTTGCTGAGCTTGTCGGTGACAGCCCGGGGATGTCGGCCGTACGGACCCAGCTCGGCCGACTGGTCCAGCACCAGAATCTTGCTGGTCGCTTGCCGCCCGTCCTCATCCTCGGCGAGACCGGCACCGGCAAGGGCCTCCTGGCCCGCGCGATCCATCGGGCCAGTGTTCGGGCACGGGGACCGTTCGTTCCGGTCAACTGCGCGGCCATTCCCGAGACGCTCCTCGAAGCCGAGCTGTTCGGCTACGAGCGCGGCGCCTTCACGGACGCTCACCAGAGCAAGGTTGGGATCTTCCAGAGCGCGAACGGCGGCACTCTTTTTCTCGATGAAATCGGCGTGATGCCCACGTCCATGCAGACGAAGCTGCTGACAGCGCTGGAGGAGCGGACGATTCGGCGCCTTGGCGGCATCCGGAGTGAGCCGCTCGACGCCTGGATCCTGGCCGCCACCAGCGAAGATCTTGTGACCGCGGTGCGAGAGCGACGGTTTCGCGAGGACCTTTATCACCGCCTCTCGGCCATCACCATTGCGCTGCCGCTCCTTCGCGAACGCGGCTCGGACATCACCGTGCTCGCCGAGCACTTTCTCAGCCAGCGATGCGCCGAGTGCGGAGTGCCGCCGAAACGCCTGACGCCGGAGGCTCGGGCGGCGCTGCAGGCATACGGCTGGCCCGGCAATGTTCGAGAGCTGGCCAATGTCATGGAGCGCGTCGCGGTGCTCGTGGAGGGCGCCGCCGTGACCGCGCGTGACTTAGGTCTCCAGGAGCGAGTCGCCACGCAGCGCGGCATCCTCGCCCCCCGGGAGGGAGACCGGTCCCTGCGAGAGTACGTGGGCGAGTTCGAGCGCTCGCAGCTGATTGCCGCGCTCGAGTCGTCCCAGGGCAACCTGTCCCGGGCGGCCGCGCTCCTCGGCATTCCCCGGAACACCCTGCGCTACCGTCTCGAGCGGCATGGCCTGCGAGCCGATACGGTGCCCTCGGCGGGGAGTCCGCGATCCCGGCGGACGGAGCCGTCGGCGGCGCGCCGACCCGTTACGTTCCTTCTGACCGAGGTCGACTCGCCGAACGCTGCGCTGTCCGCGGCCCAGGCCGGTGAAGCGCTGAGCGTGGTCCTGAGCAAGGTGCGGGCCTTCGGTGGAGTGCCGGCCGAGATCGGAGCCACCCGCGTCATCGCTGCCTACCCGTCGGAGCCCTCGGACGCCGCGAGCCGGGCAATCCAGACCGTTCTCGCGATCCAGCGAGCGGTCAGGCCGGCGAACATCCCCGACGCCATGCCGCTCTCGACCACAGCCGCGATCCATGTCTCCGAGTGTCGGACTGAGACGGGCGATATGGGAGAGCCGGTCCATCCCGCCGATCGGGCCGAAGCCGTGGCGGCGGTGACCCGCCTGGCCGCGAACGTGGCCCCCGATACCTTGCGCGTGAGCCAGGCGGCCGCTCCCTTCGTGACTGGCCACTTGGGCCTTCAGGAAGGTCCCTCGAACACGCCGCCGCTCCCCGATTCGGGGCTCGTGCTGCGGACCTCTCCTGTCCCGTACCGGCCGTCGATCGCGGTGCTGCCCTTTCGAAACCTGAGCGATGATCCGGGGCAGGAGTACTTCGGCGACGGAATCACTGAGGACATCATCGGGGCCCTGTCGCGCCTGCGCTGGCTCTTCGTCATCTCACGAACGTCGACCCTGGCCTACAAGACGAAGACGGCGGACATCCGTCAGATCGCCAGGGAGCTCGACGTCCGGTACGTGGTGACCGGCACCGTTCGCAAGGTGGCCTCCCAGCTGCGGGTCACTGCCGATCTGATCGACAGCGCGGGCGACACGATCTGGGCCGAGCACTACGACGGGGCCGTGACCGACCTGTTCGACTTTCAGGATCGGATCGTTGGGCGCATTGTCGGCACGCTCGAGAGCACCCTTCGCATCACCGAGGCGCAGCGGGCTCTCCAGAAGCATCCCGAGAGTCTCGACGCCTATGATTGCGTGCTGCGGGCCTTTGCGCTCCTCTATCGCCTGTCCCCGGAGGAGTTTCTGCAGGCCGGTGGCTTCCTCACGAGGGCCATCGCGCTCGATCCCGGATACGCGGCCGCCTATGCATGGCGGGCCTGGTGGTACCTCTGGAAGGCGGGTCAGGGGTGGATGACCGATCCGGAAGCGGAGCGACGCGAGGCCAGCCGGATGGCCCAGGCCGCGCTCGACCGGGACCCCGATGACGCGCTCGCGCTGGCTGTCTCGGCGCACGCGGCATCCTTTCTCCGCCGGGACTGCCAGCAGGCCCTTGAGCTCTTCGAACGCTCTCTGGCCCTCAATCCAAATTCTCAACTGGCGTGGGGCCTGAGCGGCGTCACCTTGTGCTACGTCGGCGAGGCCAGAGCCGCCCTCGACCGTGAAGCCTACGCGCTGCGGCTGAGTCCGTTCGATCCGCTCGGCTTCTACTTCACGGGGGTGTCGGGTCTCGCCGCGATGCTGCTCGGGAGGTACGACGAGGCGCTCGCCTTCGGTCTCAAGGCGCGGCGCGAGAACCCCCGCTGGTCCGTCAATCTCCGCTTCCTGGCCGCGACGCTGGTGCACCTCGGCCGTCTCGAGGAGGCGCGTCAGATGGCGCGCGAGTTCCTGGCCATCGATCGGACCTTCACGCTTTCCGCGTTCCGTCAGTGGTACCCGCTGCGCGAGCCGGAGCTCAGCGCCTACATCGAAGTGCTGCGGCAGACCGGTCTGCCCGAGTAGCCAGGCCCCCAACGCCCGAACAGATTAGGAGGCCAGCATGCCCGTATCCGCCCATTTCTTCGAGAAAGACTGGGATCTCGACTTCAAAGCCGAGCTGTACAAGCAGGAGTTCTACGCCACCGGCGCATGCGCAGGGGGAAGCATTAAGAAGCTGGTTGTTCCTCCCTGGGACCGCAGTATCACCGCGGAGCTGAGAGACCTGCGGCGGCTCAAGGACGAAGAGAGGCCCGACCACATCGGTGACATCATCCGCGAGCAGGACAGTGCGGCGCTGATCAAGCTCTGGTACGAGCTCCTCGGCATCGGACGCGTCTCGCACCCGCGGACCAGCGAGCTGCTTCACGCCACCATGTATCTGGCCGGCTCCGTCTCGACGTACTTCAAGGCGCAGTTCGACCGGGTGCGCCCAGCGAGCCTGATGCTCGATCTTGCGCCGCCGATTCCAACACCTCGGCTGCCCGCCTACCCGGGCGGCCACGCGACACAGATTTACCTCATGTCTCTCACGCTCGCGGATCTGATGCCCGCCCGAGCGGACGAGATCAACGAGCGTGCCAAGCGGGTCGCGCTGAATCGTGAGCGCGCCGGCGTGAACTATCGGAGCGACACCGTGGCCGGGCGGCAGCTCGCCGGAGAGATGTTCCGGATCCTCAGGGACGAGTGCCCGCGGTTCCAGACGACGTTCGCTCAGGCGAAGAATGACGCGCCCTGGGAATCGCCGGCGGACCCGGATGTTCTTGAGAAGAGCGGACTTCCGGTCTAGGCCTCGAAACCTGTCCGACGGTGAATGGAGGACATCATGACCGCCACTGCCACAGCAACCGCGACTGCAACTGCCACCGCGACGGCTACCGCGACCGCGACGGCCACCGCGACGGCGACCGCAGCCATCGGAGCGGCCGGATTCGCGCTAGCCCAGGCTGAGATCGAGACACCAACCGTGTTCCCCGACCTCGCGTGGGACCTCGACCTGCGCGCCGACCTGTACAAGGAGGAGTTCTACCGTACGAGGGCGTGGCTGGATCAGCGAGAACACATGGTACAGCGATGGGACGAGACCAAGGTCGACGGCGAGTTGGCCGCGCTAGCGGGCCTGCGTTGGAAAGAGAGGGACCCGCATCTGTGGGACATCATCCAGGAGCAGCAAGGGCGGGTGATGGTCGAGTACTGGTTCAAGGAGCTGGATTTTGCGCCGAGCACTCACCCGTTCACGAGCGAGCTGGTGGTCGCGTGCTTCCATCTGGCCGGCTCGGTGGTCATGTATTTCAAGGACCAGTTCATCCGCGTCCGACCCTGGGTGCTCCGTCCGGATCTGTCTCCGCCTCCGCCGATTCAGCGTCCTGGGCACCCGGCGTATCCGAGCGGCCACTCGACGCAAATGCATCTTATGGCTCTGTTGCTGAGCAATCTCGTTCCGCGCAAGGAAGAGAAGCTGATGGCTATCGCGGACGACGTGGCGGTCAACCGGGAGCGAGCTGGACTCCACTACCCGAGCGACACCGCGGCCGGCAAGCGACTCGCCGAGCGTATCTTCGCGATTCTGACGAGCCCCGACTGCCCGTCGTTCGGACGCGCCTTGGAGAAAGCCCGAGCCGAATGGGCTTCGGCACCCGCGCGCGCTGCGCGCGGTGAAAGAGACGGCGCGACATCGGACAATGACCAGCTGGGCAGGCTGGCAGAGCGAACCGCCGCCATTCTCGATCACGGCCATCTATCCGGCCAAATTCATGCGCGTGCGCGACGGCTGGAAGCCAAGAATCCGCCCGTACGATTCAACTGCGAGAAGGGTGAATTGTTCATTGAGGACGGCTCCCTGTATCTCGAAGGTTTTGGGAAACCGGAGCGGAGACAGTTGGTGGATGGTAAAGACGGTGCGGTCGTGGACTATCGTCTGAGTCCCGACAACGAAACGGTCGCATACGGACTGGCCCGAGATGGGGGCGACGTCAGGCTTTGGTACGTCAAACATATCCAGACTGGTAAGCGTCTGGGGAGAGACGCGGTCCCCGTGAGGCTCGGCAGCGTGTCCTGGAGGTCGGATTCTTCCGGCTTATACTATTCGAGCGCGCTATCCTCCGACGAATCCCGCCCGGGCGTTCGTGGCCGGCGAATCCGATTTCGTTCCATTGTTTCGGGCGAGACCGAGAATCCACAGACCGATCCCGTGATCTTCGAGAATCCCGAGTGGCCAAACTATGCCGATTGGGGCATCTGGGAGGGCGAGGGGCGGTTCATCGCCTATCGTATTCAGGGCGACGCCGAGATTCCCCTCGCGGCCTACCTCGGCAGCACAGCGGAGCCGAAGACCGCCCCGATCTCGCTCTACGCATCCCAGGAGGAGAGGCTGGGTCAGTTCGTCACAGTTGACCGTGACCAGAACGCCTTGTTCCGCACCAGCTCTTGCGATGGCGCGCCCGCCGACCGGTTTGCCATCGTGGCGATTAGCCTCACCGACCGGAGCGTGCCGCCACGGGTCGTGGTGCGAGAGCACAAGGCGGATGTGTTAATTCGTGCGCAGCGGGTCGGAAGATTCCTGGCCCTACACTACCTCACTCCGGCGTTGACGAGCGAGCTGCGTTTCGTGGACCTCGAGGACTCCAGCTACCCTGTAGTGTCGCGGTGGAGCCCGCCGGATCCCGAGATTCCGGGAACACTTTCGGCACTTACTGGTGATGAGCGATCTGGCAAGGCTTACTTCACCTACGAGAGCATCGCGCTGCCCAGGCAGACCTTCGTGGTCGATCTGGCACATCGTCCGGATGTCACCCCGCTGCCCGCCGGACGGGTGCCCTTCGATGGCTCGCGGGTCGAGTACACCCTGACGACATATCCGAGCAGGGACGAGAAACCGATCCCGATTCAGATCATCGGCCGCTCCGACGTCAAGCGGCCTGCGTTCATCTATCTCTACTACTACGGAGCGATCGGTATCCCAACGCTCCCGGGATGGAATATCACCTTCCAGCTAGTCCTGGAGCTGGGCGGAGCGGTTGCCATCGCGAACGTTCGAGGCGGCGGTGAGCGCGGTGCCGAATGGCAACTATCGGCGAAGACGAACCGCGCGTTGACTCTGCAAGATATCATCGCGGGTGCGGCGTGGCTGAAGAGCCAGTACCCCGGCGTGCAGATCGTCAGCTCTGGCCGCTCCTATGGCGGCATGCACACCCTGGCCTCGATGATCATCTCGCCCGACGCATTCAACCTGTTCGTGGCGGAGGTGCCGGTCACCGACGTCGTGGAGTTCTTGGAGAACGGAGCATTCGGCCGCTCAGCTTGGGACGATTTCGGCTTCACGCACAATCCGGCGGGCGACCTTCGGAGCACAACTTCTCAGGTCGATGCGCTGAAAGGCTGGTCGCCTGCAGAGCGTGTCGGCGATCTAGTGGCGCCCATCGCGCCAGTCCTCCTGGTGACCTCGAGAACGGACGATCGGGTCGAGCCCGATCAGTCACGGTTCATGGCGCTGGCTCTCCAGGCGTGCCCCGGAATGGCTGAGCGGGTGTATCTGCGTGAGGAGCCGACGGGGGGCCACACGGCGCCCACTGCCGCGGTCGTGGCGACGTTCATTGCCAGCAACTTCGGTATCACGGAGCTTCAGCATATGCAGTGACTGGAGGCGTGCCGGTCCACGCACGCCAAGCCCTCAATGCCGTGGTATGGCGAGGTCGCATTCGTCCACGAGCTTCACCTGCTTACCCTCGGCCTTGAAATAGCCCTCGGCGATGGCGTGCGTGGCCCGGCGTTCGAGCCATACCTTCCTAGCCGTTCCGTCATCAACCAGCCCGAGGGGCTTGCCTCCAGGGAGGAGTCAGCAGTGCTTGAACGTCATTGAGCTGAAAACAATCCTTCGGAGGTCCGATGCGCTGGACACCTCCGATTCGACCGGTGGGCTGTCAAGGACTCGGTTCCTGCCCAAGCACGGACCGCTACTTACCGAGTGATCGCATCGACCGGAACAATCGGCACCACCACCCGCGACTCCCGCCCCCGCTCGTGGAACACGGTATTGTCCGCCACCACCCGCCGCCGCTCCCGCCCGATCGCCTCGCCCGTGTTGGGATTCACGTCGAACCGCGGGAAGTTCGAGCTCGACACGTCCAGCCGGATCCGGTGCCCCGGCATGAAGAGGTTGCTCGTCGGATAGAGAGTGAGCGTCACCTGCACCGCCTCGCCCGGCTTCACCATCTCCCCCCGCTCCCGCCCGTTGCGGTAGCGGAGCCGCGCGATGCTGTCGGTCAGGTTCAGCGCATAGCCCTGCGGGTACC
>WNFD01008428.1_pt1 | contig 10120 bp, 8 predicted proteins | sample 5400491 | NCBI WGS metagenome assembly WNFD01 (sample SAMN13153343, study PRJNA577476) | soil metagenome | isolation source: 120 cm saprolite under Douglas fir tree site 2 hole 2 replicate 2 | place: USA:California | collected 2015-04-18
ACCTCGGCGGCATCCGCCAGATCGTCCAGATCGACGCCTCGCCGATCGGCCAGAACGCGCGGTCCACACCCGCGACCTACTCCGGGGCGTTCGACCAGATCCGCCGCGTGTTCGCCGAGTCCGCGTACGCCCGACGGCGACCGCGGCGAACGGGTTAGAAACGGCCGCGACACGACATCTCCTGACACCAGACCTTCCCGGCAGCCTTTGCCCGCATAATCCCCCCAGGGCCAGGTCAGGGCAAGGCCGAAGGCAGGACCGCGGCCAGCGGCGGGCAGTAAACGTCCAGGAACCGCCGCTGGCACCAGCCAAGACACAGCCATCCACGGCGGATATGACACATACCGGGCCAGAACCCCGCAGCGCCCCTGCCCGCCGCCCGCCCGCGGCATGTGCAAGAAGGGGGCCGCCGAGGCCATGCCGGCGCGGCTGCGGTGCGGATCGCCTCTGGCGCTCGGCGCACCGGCTCATACTGCTGCGTGCGCTTGCCACCGCCGGTAGTGCCAGGCCGAGGGGAAACCAGCCATCTGCGTGGCCGGCAGCGACAGCCGGCCCCGCGCCCCGGCGGGCAGAGGCTTGCCGTCCAGAACGCCGCTGGTGCCATGTGGGCAAGGGTCTCCGTCCCCAGCCCGGACGGTGCCAGAGCTTCTCTCGGCGGGCCGGCCGTGTTTACGGCGAGCGGCTGCGCAGGCGGCTGGGGCGGGAGCGTCTGCCCGGCTTACGGTGAGTTCAGGGCGTTTAGCACCTCTTCGGCCGTGCGCTTGCCGGATTGGACCGCGCCGTCCATATAGCCGCTCCAGTGCGTTGCGGTCTCGGTACCTGCCCAGTGCAGCAGACCCGCCGGCCGGCGCAGCGCGGGCCCGAACTGCGTCCAGGTGCCCGGCGGGAAGTGCGCGCCGTAGCAGCCGCGGGTCCACCGGTCAGCGGTCCAGTCGTGCTCGATGTAGTCGGCTGGCCGGGTCGCGGCGAGCCCGAAGTAGCGGCCGAATGAGGCGAGCACCTCGGCGCGCCGCCGGGCGGGATCGGCCCGGGCCAGCCGCCGGGCCTCCGCTGCGGTGACGAACCCGAGCAGGATGCCGGGCGCGCCCGCCAGCGGGCCGGTGTCGAAGGTGACCCGGGCGGCCGGGCCGTCCGAGGTTGCCTGGCCGTTATACCCGGCGTCCCGCCAGAACGGCTCGTCATACACGGCCAGGCACTTGATCACCGAGCCCATCGGGGCTGCCTGGGTCAGCTGGTCGCGGTCACCCGGCAGCGGCGGGTCATAGCAGATCCGCCCGGCCAGGGCGGGCGGCACCGCGATCACGGCGCGGCGCCCAGCAGCCACTACACCGCCCGCGTGTACGGTGACCCGCGGCCGCCCCTGCTCGATCCGCGCCACCGGGGCGCCGAGCCGCACGCTGTCAGGGCCGAGCTGCTCCGCCAGCCTGATCGCGATCAGCTGTGATCCGCCGACGAACCGGTCCTGCTGCGCCGCCCCCGACGTCTCGGTGAGCTGCCGGAACCCGCCCGCCGAACGCAGGTAGAACAGCACATGCAGCAGCGAGACCTCGCCGGGCTCGCAGGCCAGGACCCCTTGGCTGAACGCCTCTATCGCGAACCGCCCGAGCCGCGTCCTGACATTTCGCCGGGCCCACTCCGCCAGCGTCCGGGAATCAGCGGCCGCGGCGCCGGGCGCCTGCCACGGCGCCTGCACCGGGACCCGCCGCGCCATCCGGTCCAGGGTGAAGATGGCGCGGCCCGCATCGGCCAGCTGCACCGGGCTCACCCGCGGGACGGCCCGGTAGCCGTAACGCCTTCCGCCGAGCTCCAAAACCGTCAGCCCGCCGGTGAAAACCGGATGGGTGGCCACGCCCAGCTCGGCGGCCAGCCCGAGAATATGCCGCTGGTCCGGTCCCACGAACTGGCCCCCCACCTCGGCGACAAGGCCGCCGCCCAGGCTGTGGTTCAGCACCCGCCCGCCGACCCTATCCCGTGCCTCGATCACAAGAACGCTGTACCCGGCTCCCTGCAGCTCCCTGGCTGCGGTCAGGCCAGCCAGGCCGGCGCCCACCACGATGACATCGGCTTCGGCACGACGGGCCATGCCTGCAGTTGTAGCAGCCGCCAAGAGCCAGCACCGGCGACCAGGCCGCCAACGCGATGCGGCATCCGGGTGCAGCGTGTCCGCCTAGGCCTGGACATCACCCGATCGCCTCGGAGACCATCCGATCTGCCTATCACGCCCCGTCACGAGCGCTCGCTGCCTTCGGTGCGCCCTGAGCCGCCGCTATGGGCGGCAACTCGCGCGCCACCGTCGGCCGCCGGTGTAGCGCCGAACAGGGTGATCTGCGTCTTCCGCCGTTTGGCTGGTAGGGCTCCGCAGATGCACGTCATGCGGGATGAGTGTGCGTCGCGTATGGATAAATGTTCCCGGAGGCGGTTCGGATCTGATCCGCGCTTGTCCGGGCCGCCCCGGTTCTGGTCTGACTGGCGCTTATCGGGGCCGGGCTGGTAGCGGTAGCCCATGCCGGGCTCGGTGAGGAGCCAGTGCGGACGTGCCGGGTCGGGCTCGAGCTTGCGCCGCAGTTGGGCCATATAGACGCGCAGGTTGCCGGTGGCATCGTAGCCGGGGCCCCATACATCGGCCAGCACGACGCCGAGGTCCGCGAGGCCATCGGCGCGTTCGTCCACGAGGTGACCTGACCCTTCAAATGCCGCAGGTTAGGCCCAACGGCCGTCTTCGACGGCCACTCGGTCCACGCCATGCCGGCGTTCAGGGAGCCAGCAGACCTCCGGGCCGCGGGCATCTCGGCCGCCTATGCCCTCACCGACGTCGAACCGGACCTGCCCTGGTGCCTAGCCGAGCCGGGGCGCTTCTGCGCCGGCTTGCCTCGGCGATCGATCTCAACCCACCGTGAAGGTCCCGCTCAGCGGGGTGTCGCGTTCCGACGTCCCGACGAAGACGCGGTAGGTGCCGGGGGCCGTGAGCCACGCGTGCGTAGCCTCGTCGAAGTAGCTCAGTGGGTGGTTCGCCGCCGCCGGGTCGATCTTGAGGTGCACGATCGCCGAGCCGCCGGGCGCCAGGCTCACCTGGGCGTAGCCGACGAGCCGCTTCGGCGGCTCACCGGTGCTGGCCGGCAGCCCGACGTAGACCTCGGCGGTCTCGGTGCCCGCGCGCTGACCGGTGTTCGTGACGCGGAACTTGACCTGCACCTTCTCCAGCCGGGAGGCGTGCGCATTCGGAGCGTGCACGCCGAGCTGGCTGTAGGCGAAGGTCGTGTACGACAGGCCGTAGCCGAACGGGAACTGCGGTGCGATACCCGCGGCGTCGTAGCCCTTGTACCCGACGTTCACGCCCTCGCTGTAGGTGATGTTGGGGTCGGCGATGCCGTCCCAGGGGTTCACCGGGCTGGGCGGAACTACTTGCTCGCTGGCCGGGTACGTCATCGTCAGCTTGCCCTGCGGCGTGACGTCGCCCCAGAGGACGTCCGCGAGCGCGCTGCCCTGCTCCTGCCCGCCGAAGTACGTCTGCACCACAGCGGCGGCGGACCCGAGCCACGGCATGATCACCGGGCCGCCCGTAGCGAGCACCACGATGGTGCGGGGGTTGACGGCGCTGACGGCGCTCACCAGGAGGTCCGCACTCTCCGGCAGCTTGAGCGAGACCCGGTCGCGCTCCTCGGTCTCGAAGTCGCGCACGTAGACGACTGCGACATCGGCGTCCTTCGCCGCCGCGACGGCCTGGGCGATGCCCGGCGACTGCACGCCAGCCGGCGTGCGCCACTGGAGCAGCAGCGTGCCGGGCTGCAGGTTGGTCAGCGGGTGCGTCGCGCGGTACTCGATGTGCAGGGCATACTGCTGTCCGGCGACCAGGTGCAGCACCGGGGACGTCACCACGCGCCGGCCGGCCTGGCCGGTCATGTCGATCAACGTGGTTCCGTCCAGGCTGAGCGTCGCGTCTCCCCAGCCGGTCAGCGCCAGTTGGTAGTCGCCGGTCGCCGGCGGCGTCAGGAAGCCGTCGTACTTCACCGACTGCTGCTCGAGGAAGAAGTTAAACGGCGGCACCGGCACTTGGGTGCCCGCGCCGAGCCAGCCCGGGAAAGTGCTGGCGAAGCCGAGGTCGTAGTTGACCTGCCGCTCGGCACGGGTCATCGCGGGCGCGCCACTGAACGTGGTGTTGTGCCAGTACTGCGCGGTCAGGCCTGGGCCCGTCCCGCTCGCCGGGGACAGCACCGACGAGGGAACGGCGGTCATGTCCTCCGTCTCGATCATCGACGCCGCGTTGACCGGGTCGTTGCCCGGCGTGAACGTGACGGTGGCGCCCGACCCGGCGCGGGCGGTGATGCCCTGGAGAGTCGGCGTGCCGGTGGTAGGGGACACGTACGCCGAGCCACTCTCCGCCGCGAGGATGTTCGCGTCCGCGCCGATGACGGCGATGGACTTCGTCGAACCGGTCAGCGGCAGCACCCCGTCGTTCTTCAGCAGCGTGATGGCCTTGTCCTCGACCGCCCGGGCCACCGCGTCGTGCGCCGCGACCGGAATGGAGGTCGGCGTGTAGTCGGTGTCGAACACGCCGATGCGGAACATGGTGGTCAGAATGCGCAGCACCGCGTCGTCGACCAGCGCGAGGCTGGCCTGCCCGGACTGGACCGCGGCCAGCAGCGCGCCGTCGTAGACGGTCGTGGTGCCGGTCTCCATGTCGTCGCCGCCCGACAGGCCCGTCAGCGTGTCGTGCAGGGCGCCGAAGTCGCTCATCACGAAGCCGCTGAAGCCGATCTGGCCCTTGAGCACGGTGCGCAGCGTCATGGCGTTCTGGCACGAGTACTGTCCGTTGATCTTGTTGAACGAGCACATGACGGCGCCGGGGCCGGCCCGCTTGACGACCATCTCGAACGCCAGCGCGTACACCTCGCGGAGCGTGCGCTCGCTCATGATCGAGTTCTGTCCGGAGCCGCGGTTGGTCTCCTGGTTGTTTGCCGTGTAGTGCTTCAGCGTAGCGATGACGTTGTGCGCCTGGAGCACGTCGGCATAGACGCTGTTCAGGTCGCCGTTGAGGAACGGGTCCTCACCCTCGCTTTCGCTGACGCGTCCGCCCCAGGGCACCCGGTCGACGTCGGTGTCAGGGGCGAGGAGGACGTTCTGGCCGGTCTCGCGCACCTCCTCGGCCACAACGGTGGCGAACTCTCGCGCCACGCCGGGTGACCACGTGGCGCCCAGCGCCATCTCCGACGGCATCGCCGTCGCGTGTCCGTCCGTACCGGGCAGGGACCAGCCACGCGGCGCGACCCCACCGCCGGCGTCAGCCATCTTCAACGCCGGGATGCCTAGGCGCGGGATCGGCGCGTTGTAGAACGCATACGGTGCCTCGCCCTGATTTCCGGTCATCAGGTCGATCTTCTCCGCGAGCGTCATCTGCTGCATGAGCAGGCGCGCGCGCTCCTGCGGCGAGAGGTGCGTGTTGAGCCACGGCTGCGAACTGGCCGGCTGCGCTAGGCTGGCCGGAGCGGTCACCACCCCAACGGCAAGAACCACCGCCACCACAAGAGCCGCACCACCGAACGCCCGCCGCCCTGTCGCCATAGCGCCTCCCGCATCCGGCCCGGTATGGGTGATATTACAGAGGATCGCTCGTTCCGGCGGCAGGCACAGACGGCACCTTGCAGCTCATTGGGCTGCCTGGCTTCGGCGCTGTCACCCAGAAGCGCGAGCTTCTGAAGGAGGCGGGAGCCATGCCGGCCGCCGGAATCTCCCATGAGCGCGGCGACGAATCTTTGCTGGCGCACCGAGTCGGCGATCCGGTGCCAGCGGTACGTCGGGAGTTGCTTACGTATCTGCCACGCTCTGTGGCCGGCCCTGCCCACCACAGCGGCAACTGCAGGGCTGCACCGGTGGCCGGTGTGCCCTGCGGGTTGCCGACGGGGGCATCCGCCGATGAGTCTTTGAGCCGGCCCCGGTCTTACCATTGGCGCCACCTGGTGGCGATTCACGGAAGGACGATTCGCCATGCCTGACTCCGATCCGGCGACTCATCTGCTGGACGTGCCCGGCGCACGGCTGTACTACGAGCGCCGTGGCAGCGGCCCGCTGCTGCTCATGATCGGTTCGCCGATGGACAGCACCGGCTTCGCCGGACTCGCCAGCGCGCTGGCCGGCATGGCCAGATGGCTCGGGCCGTGCGCTGGCGCCATGGATCCGGCCCTGTCATCGACGCCCAGCATCCCGAAGCGCCCCGCGGGGGCCGGGTCAGCCGCCCTGTGGTCTTGACCCGCTATCGGCGGCGGTCGACTTGGTGATCACAGCGTCCGAGTTCAGATTGAGCCAGGGCACGCGGCGGATCAGGTGCCGGAGCGTGACAGGAAGTCCTTCTACGCACGCGTAGTGTCACCTGGGCACGGCCTGTCCCAGTGACATCTGGGTGACAAGCGATCTTCGAGGCCTGTTTAAGAGGCCTGCATATGGCCTCTGACCTGCGGTTCTGGGTGGAGCTGAGGGGATTTGAACCCCTGGCCCCCTCGATGCGAACGAGGTGCGCTACCGGACTGCGCTACAGCCCCAAGAACGGCTGTCAGCCTAGCAAACTAAGTCAGCTGCTCGCGCGGTTGAGATGTCCGGCCCAGGTCACGGGCCACCCCCTCAGTCGCCGACGGCGCGCACCGCGGCGTCCGCGTACTGGTCGTACAGCTGGTCGCCGAGGCGGGCCGAGATGTCGATGATCTCCGCGGTCCACGCCGGCTTGGGCGCCTGGACGGGGGCGCGAACCGTCTCAGTCGCCACAACGCTGTCAGCGGCCGACTGCCGGACCGAACCGGCATGCGCGGCAAGTCGGCGGGCCCGGTCGGCATCGGTGCGGGCCGCCTCGCGCAGCAGCATCACGAACCCGCCGAACATCATCATGGGCGGGACGACGACCCACCACGCTGCCAGGTGGGCTACCGCGATCACCGCCGCTGCCGCGGCCAGGGCGGTGGTCATGGCCAGCATGCGCCGCCTGGCCCGCAGAATCGCGCCACGCCGCGCGGCGGGGGACGGGCCGGGCCGCAACGCCAGGTGATCGTGCTCCGGGCTGACGCGCGGGATCGGCTCGGTGTCTGAGTCGGAATCTTGCCAGGGATTGTCCTCGCGACGGCGAGGTTCCGTCGCGCGGACGATAACCTGCCGGGGCCGCAGCCACCTGGGCACGAGCGCTCCCAGCCAGATGACGACGATAGCCAGATAAAGGATCGCGCTGCTCAATGGCCCACCCCGGGATCGCGCCGCCGGGGGGCACAGCAGAGCAGCCCCGCAGGCGCGGATGCCATGATCGCGGGGATACTCACGTGACGCACGGTAGGGGCCAGGGCTGGTGTTGACGAGCATTCGGCCCGGTGTGTCGCAAGATCGGCTAGCAGGAACCGTGTTGCCGCGCAGCGAACGGGCCCGATTAGGGGCCGAAACGGGATCCGGCTGAAACTGGATCAGGCGACGACTCCGGATCAGCGGATCAGGCGCCGAACGGAATCAAAGACCGAAACGGAATCAACACACGCAACGGAATCAAGACCGGAACGGGATCAGGCGGCGCCGGGGCGCGGAATTCCTGTGGTCCCGGAGCGCAGTCCGGACAGCGTGCCGCGCCAGCGGGGGAGCAGTCCGCCCGGCACATCCTCGACCGTCAAGGCGTAGCACAGATGGTCCCGCCAGGCGCCGTCGATGTGCAGGTACCTGCGCCGCAGGCCTTCCTCACGGAAGCCGAGTTTCTCCACCACCCGGCGGCTGGCATGGTTCTCCGGCCGGATGCTGGCCTCTATCCGGTGCAGGCCGACCACGAAGAAACAGTGATCGACCGCGATGGCCACCGCGGTCGGGGTCAGGTTCCGGCCCGCGTACACCTCATCGATCCAGTAACCGACCTGGGCCGAGCGAGCCGAACCCCACACGATGCTGCCCACGGTCAATTGCCCGGCGAACTTGCCGCCATAGGTGATCGCCCACGGCAGCGCGAGCCCCTGCCGGGCCTCGCGGCGCATGGTGCGCGCCATGGACACGTACGGGCTGATGGTGGACCGATAGAGCGGCGTCTCCGGGTTGGTCGGCTCCCAGGGGCGGAGCCACTCGGCGTTGCGCACCCGGGCGTCGCGCCAGACACCGGCGTCCCTGACCCGCACGGGACGCAGGCCAATGGGGGCGTCAAGCAGCGCCGGCTCGATGATGGTCACCGGCCATCCGCGCATTCGTCCCACGTGGGCCATCATTCCCTTGTTCCTGATGGGGATGCTACGCCGTCATCGGACGAATACGCCGCATGGCGCAGATTCGTCATATTCTCGCCGGGCCCCCGAGCAATGTCACGCAGGCCGCGGATGGTCCCCGCCGCGGGCCTGGTCCACAGCATGGCCCAGCACACCGGCGAGCACGCGCATGCCGTCCCGGACACCGCCCGAAGACCCGGGCAGGTTGACGATGAGCACCGGCCCCGCCAGCCCAGCCAGGCCGCGGGACAGGATCGCCGACGGGATCCCGGCCGCGGCGCCGGCGGACCTTATCGCCTCCGCGATCCCCGGTATCTCCCGGTCCAGGACCCGCCGGGTCATCTCGGGGGTGCGGTCACCCGGGGTCAGGCCCGTGCCGCCGGTCGTCACCACCACGTCGTAGCGAGCCACGATCGCCTCGCGCAGCGCGGCCTCGACGGCCTCCCCGTCCGGCACCACCAGCGGGCCGTCCACCGAGCACCCGGCGGCGCGCAGCAACTCCGTGAGCACCGGCCCGGACTTGTCCTCATACACACCCGCGGAGGCCCGGTTCGACACCGTGATGGCCAGCGCCCGGATCTGAGCCGGCCCGCCCGCTGCCAAATCGCCCGCTGCCAAATCGCTCGCGGCCAAGCCGCCCGCGGCCAAATCGCCCGCTGCCGCACCGTCCACTGGCAAACTGTCCGCTGGCTCCCCGTTCATGGCCGCCGCCACAGGCCGGTCTTACCGCCCGTCTTCTCCTCGACCCGGACGTCGCTGATCACCGCGGCCGGGTCGACCGCCTTGACCATGTCGATCAGCGCCAGCGCGGCGACCGTCACGGACGTCAGCGCCTCCATCTCCACCCCGGTACGGTCCGCGGTCCGCGCCTCCGCCGTGATCATGACAGCGTCGTCGCGCACCTCCAGGTCCACCGTGACCGAGTGCAGGGCGATCGGGTGGCACAGCGGCACCAGGTCCGGGGTCCGTTTGGCGCCCATGATCCCGGCGATGCGGGCCACCGCCAGCGCGTCGCCCTTGGGCACCCGCCCGGCCCGCAGCGCGGCGATCGCCTCGGCCGACAGCAGCACCCGCCCGGAGGCACGGGCCGACCGGGCGGAAACGTCCTTCCCCGACACATCGACCATGCGAGCGTGCCCGCTGGCATCCAGATGGCTGAGGCCCCCAGGAGCGTCCGTCATGGCAGGCGCACCACCTCGGCCGGATCGCCGGCGTCCATCGCCACCACCTGCTCCGGCACGACGATCAGCGCGTTCGCCTGGGCCAGCGCGCCCAGCTGATGCGAGGCCTGGCCGGTCAGCGGCGTCACCGTGCCCTCCTCCGCGTCGAGAACCCCCCGCAGGAACGACCTTCGGCCGAGCGGGGAGCGCACCGCGCCGGTGAGGATGGCACGGGCTGGGGAGGTTCGTTCGGTATGCAAGCCTTGAAGCGCGCGCAGCGCGGGGCGGACAAAAAGCTCAAAGGATACGAAAGCGCTCACCGGGTTGCCGGGCAGGGTGAAGATCGGCGTCCGCTGCGCGCCGACCACACCGAACCCTTGCGGCATCCCGGGCTGCATCGCGACCTTACGGAACGTAACCGTGCCCAGCCCGGCCAGCGCGGCCTTGACCACGTCGTGCTCCCCGCCCATGCTCACGCCGCCGCTGGTCACCAGCAGGTCGGCGCGGGGAAGCTGGTCCTCTATGGCGGCCAGCACCCCGGCCGGGTCGTCGCTGATCCGGTGACGGTCCGCGACCGCCCCGGCCTGCCGCGCGGCCGCGGCGAGCATGAAGCTGTTCGAATCCCAGATCCGGCCGGGGATGATCGGCGTCCCAGGTTCCGCGAGCTCGTTGCCGGTCGAGATCACCGCCACCCGTGGCCGCGGCCTGACCAGCGCGGATCCGACCCCATCGGCCGCAAGCAAAGCCAGCTGA
>WNFD01022360.1_pt1 | contig 10120 bp, 8 predicted proteins | sample 5400491 | NCBI WGS metagenome assembly WNFD01 (sample SAMN13153343, study PRJNA577476) | soil metagenome | isolation source: 120 cm saprolite under Douglas fir tree site 2 hole 2 replicate 2 | place: USA:California | collected 2015-04-18
GCTTAGGTGTTTCAGCCAAAAAGACCCGGGATTCTTCACGCGGCAGCTTTTTGAGTGCGCACCTCGCGGACTCGTTAGCTCGGCTCCGTTGCACTTCGCCTAGTTGGCGCGAGAATTACAGAAGGCCTTCGGCCGTCAAAGATCCAACCTCAATCCAGTGTCCAGCCGCGGAGTTATGGGCATGATCAGCTTTCAGGAGGTGGAGCCCAGGCGCGGCTGTGGTTGGTCGGTCAGCCCTTCATCTTTAGCTTTTCGGCGGCTGGATGAAGGCTGGTGCTCGCGCTAGGACGGTTACCCATCCGGTTGAACCAATTGTGTAGGTTACTCAACGAAGGGTCGATCGTTTGGCCGACCCCGGCGGCAAAATCGAGACAGCAATAGAGAATGATGTCGGCGGTTGTGAAGCGGTTGGGGACGATGTAATCCCGCCCGGCAATCAGTTCATCAAGCCATTTCAGCCGCGCCTGGGCGATACGCTTGAGAGCGGGTGCGGCTTCCGGTTCACACGGCAGCCGCTTCCTGAACATGTCGAGCCCTTCAGCAAAGCGGAACCCATTGTAGATATTCTCGGTGATGTTGAGTTCGACACGGCGTTGCCATTGATGAGTTTCGGCGCGCTCCTCGGCGGTCGCACCAATCAGCGCGGGGGCCGGATTTCTCTCCTCGAGGTAATCCCAGATGGCAACTGTCTCGCCGATGCATTTGCCATTATCGAGTTCGAGTGCCGGAAGCTGGCCCCCGGGATTACGCTCGTTGTAGGGCGCCTGCCGATTCTCGGCTTTCATAATGTCGACATCTTTGGTTGGAATCGTGATTCTCTTCTCAGCAAGAAACATCCGCATAGCCCGCGGATTGGGACCGAACGAGTCATAAAGTAGCATTGCCGTCGCACTCCTATACCAGGTCTCTGATGCGCGCCGCGGTCATGGCGCTGCTCAGGCATACAACTGACGCCGGGAATATAGCGAATAAGGCCGGCCGGTTGGAACCGCGCCTGAGCGTTGTTAAGAGCTGCCGGGCAAACGCTCTGGCGGCCAGGCGCTTTTTTCAATACTGTGGTCGCGCAACCGCGGCTGACGACGCGCCACTATGGGAATTGCTTCAGCCGGATTGATTGCCGCGGGCGAGACATTTTTGAGTTGAGCAGGAGCTGGAGGTGCCGTCACGCGGCGGCCAGGGTTTTAACGTGCGTTTCTGTCCACAATGCGGCGCGCCTGTACTCGCCGCCGCTCGATTTTGCGTCGAATGCGGCATCCGTCTTGATGCCGTTGAGATCGCGGTCCCGCTTTCAACACCCGGGCCTTCCCATACCGCTACTGCAATCGCGCGCGAGAGAGCGCCGGCGCGGCTACTGTCGTCGGCACTCGTCCCGTTCGCTGCAACCTTTAGTGCTATTCTGGCGGTCGGAATTCTGGTTGCGTACGGCGTGATGCGTCAAATTCCGCAGCGTGAGGCGCTGCTCGCCTCGGCGTCTCAACAGTCTCCGCAGGCCTCCCCGGTGCGGGACGCGCGCCAACTCCCACCCGGCCATCCCGCGATCCAACTACCCAGGGAGGCCCGTGAATTTATCGCGACCATCGCGCGCAAGGCGGGGGCGAATCCCGGAGACCGTGCGGCGTGGGACAAGTATGGTGACGTATGCTTGCGTGCCGGGGCCATTGATTCTTCCTACTATCCGCAAGCCGCAACCGCTTATGCTCATGTGTTGAAACTCGATCCCGATGATCTCGACGCGCTGCGCGGCGTCGGCAATATCGACTTCGATCAACACAAGTACGACGAGGCGATCGCGGCTTATGAACATTACCTGAGCAATAAGCCTGAGGACCCTGAAGTCCGTACCGACCTCGGCACGATGCTATTGTCGTCGGGCAGCGCCGATCAGGCTGTACTGCAATACCGCAAAGTGCTCGAAACCCATCCCGGCTTTTTCGAAGCAAGCTTCAATCTCGGCATCGCCTACGGGCAGATGAACGAACTCGATGCGGCGCGGGCTGCATTCGAAAAGGCGAAGGTGCTCGCGCCCGACGGCGACGCCAGAAATCGAGTAACGCAGATGCTGCTTGAGTTGGGCGGCGCCGCACCCCCAGCTTCGCCGGGAGGTTCGAAGCCGGCGCAGGCCGCTTCGGTCGTTGCGGCGGATTCCGGCAGCTTCAAAGACGCGATGGAGCGAATGTTGCGGGACTTGCCGATTGCCGGGCCCAAAGTCGCGTCGGTGCAGTGGCCATCGGCAACACGGGCCCGGGTCCTGATGGATAATTTCCCGATGGACCAGATGCCGCCGTTCGCGGCAACCAAATTCATGTCCGATCTGAAAAGTGGCATCGGTGAGGTCAAGTTGGCGCATGACGTTCGGGCGCCGGTGGAAATCGACATATGTGACGCAGCGAGTGGACGTGTCATGCAATCAGTCACCGAATAGCGCCGTAGGTGAGGCCGGCTCCGGCCAATCATGGGCCGCCTTCAAGCGATCCAAGAGTCTTTAGCGTCGCGCATTGTTTATTGGTACTCGATGCCGTTGACGCGGCGATTCAATTGGTTAAGTTGAGGCTAGCTGTCGCCGGTTGGGAGCAGCGTCGCGGAGCATAAGCGTGAACGGTGCCATACCATTATTGGAAAAAGTTGGGGTTGCGACCGTTAGCATTCATAGCCAAATTCCAGAGTCGCATCCGTCGGTCGCGATGGGACTCGGCCCCGATCGCCGCGGCACCGGCACCCTGGTCAGTGCCGACGGCCTGATTGTCACCGTTAATTACATGGTTATCGGCGCCGAGAATGTGATGGTGACCTTTACCGACGGCCGCCAGGCCGCGGCACGGGTGGTGGCACGCGACTTCACCACTAGTCTTGGCGTACTCCAGGTCGATGGCAATGATCATCCCTATCTGGAAGTGGCGTCGTCCGAAACCGCGAGCCTCGGCCAGGAGGTATTGATCCTGTCCAGCCTCGGCGCGGAAAAGCGATGCGCCGACACCGGGATTATCACCTACCTGGGTTCGTTCGATGCGCCGTGGGAATTCGTACTGGAGCGATGCGTTTGCGTGACGGCATCGGCGCTCAACATTGGCCTGAGCGGTGGTCCGATCCTTAATTCCAAGGGACAGATCCTGGCTTTCTCATACCTGAATTTCCCGGATCTGGTGCGCCCGATATTGGGGATTCCGGGTGAATGTTTCCTGTCGGGCCGTGACGAACTGGTCCGCCACGGCCATCGCATAAGCACGCCGCCACGGCTCTGGTTGGGCGTACTCTCCTACACCCTGCGCGAGCATGTGGTAATCACCGGGGTGATGCCCGGCAGTCCAGGCGAAAAGGCCGGGTTGCAGCAAGGCGACCTGGTGCTCAGCGCTGACGGCCACGAAATCCACGAGCGCCGCGCGCTCTACGACGCGATCAATAGCCATCGCCCCGGTGAACGCGTGCAGCTCAGGATCTTGCGCAAGAACCAGGTCTACAATCTGGAGATCGCCGCCATTGCCGTCGACGATTACCTCGGGTAGCGGCTCCGGCCTCGAAGCTTTACAGAAATCGCTTCGTGCAAATCCCGTCGCAGCCACCGTTCAAGACCAGCTCGTTGCCGACTGGAACGCGAAAATCTCTGTAATGGCTAAACGTCCTTGAACTCGCGTTTGGACTTGCGCGACTCCAGCGCGGCCTGGGCGGCGGCCAAACGTGCAACCGGCAGGCGGAAGGGGGAGCATGACACGTAGTCAAGTCCGAGGCTATGGCAGAACCTGACGCTCGCCGGATCGCCGCCGTGCTCGCCGCAAATCCCGATCGTTAGTCCCTTCTTCGCCTTGCGGCCGCGCTCGACCGCAATGCGCATCAGACCGCCCACGCCTTCAGTGTCGAGTTCCTGGAAGGGGTCTTTCTGGTAGATCCCCCGGGTCAGATAGTCGTCGAGAAATTTCGATGAGTCGTCACGCGACAAGCCATAGGTCATCTGGGTCAAATCGTTGGTGCCGAAAGAAAAGAAGTCCGCGACGGCGCCAATTTCCCCCGCTTCGATACAGGCACGCGGCACCTCAATCATCGTGCCGATATGGTATTGCAGGCGGCCACTGTCGCGACTGGCAACCTCACGCGCAACCTCCCGAATTTCGGCGGCGAGCAGTTCGAATTCCTTGCGCTCGCCGATCAACGGCAACATGATTTCCGGAATCCCGCGAGCCTCGATGGCCGAGCATCGGATTGAACTCCTCGAGGCGGTCGCGGATTTGCTTGAGCCGTGTGGCATCAGTCCCCATATTTTCCGCTAACTTCGCGATCTCGTTGTCATCCTGCGGCAGAAACTCATGCAAAGGCGGATCGAGCAGCCGTATCGTAACCGGCAGGCCGGCCATCTCGCGCAAGATCGCCACGAAGTCGGCGCGTTGCATCGGCACGACTTTGTCCAGGGCCCGGGCGCGTTGCTCATGGTTTTCGGCCAGGATCATCTCGCGCATTGCTTCGATTCTCTCGGGGGCAAAGAACATATGTTCCGTGCGGCACAAGCCAATCCCTTCCGCCCCGAACTCGCGCGCGAGTTTGGCGTCGGCCGGCGTGTCAGCATTGGCACGCACCCCCAGCGTGCGCTCCTGGTCAGCCCATTTCATGAACTTGCGGAAATAGTCAGATTCTTGCGGGGGGACGGTTGGAACACGCCCGGCAATCACTTCGCCGGTGCCGCCGTCCAGCGTGATGTACTCGCCGCGATGGATTACGCGGTCGCCAATCTTCATTGCGCCCTGCGCGTAATCAATTTCCACGGCGCCGCAGCCGGCAATACAGCACTTGCCCATCCCGCGCGCGACCACCGCGGCATGGCTCGTCATTCCTCCACGCGCGGTCAGGATTCCCTCGGCCACGTGCATCCCCTGGATGTCTTCGGGCGAAGTCTCGTGCCGGACCAGGATTACCGGCCGGCCGGCGTTATGCACCACCACCGCTTCGTCGGCTGAAAAAACCACCTCGCCGAAAACAGCTCCCGGCGAAGCCGGCAGCCCGCGAGCCATGACTTCTTTCGACGCCTGCGGATCAAGCCGGGGATGGAGCAGTTGCTCTAACTGTGCCGGCTCAACCCGCATCAGCGCTGCGCGCCGGTCGATCAGCCGCTCCTCGGCCATATCAACCGCCGCCCGCACCGCGGCCTCGGCGGTGCGCTTGCCGGTACGGGTCTGGAGCATGAAAAGCTGTCCCCGCTCGATGGTAAATTCCATGTCCTGCATGTCCCGGAAATGCTTTTCCAGCCGCTGCGCGATCTTGAGCAAGTCTTTGTAAACGGCGGGAAAGCTTTCCTCCAGCGTTGGGAAGCGCGATGCCCGCTCGGCTTCGGCAGTGTTGTTGGCCTCGGCCCAGCGGCGGCCTGCGGCGAGACTTATTTGCAATGGCGTGCGGATGCCGGCCACCACGTCCTCACCCTGAGCATTGGGCAGGAACTCGCCGTAAATACCCCGTTCGCCGGTCGCCGGGTTCCGCGTAAAAGCCACGCCCGTAGCGCAGTCGGAACCGAGATTGCCGAATACCATCGACTGCACCGTCACCGCGGTACCCCATTCCCCGGGAATATTGTTCAACTTGCGGTAGGTCACCGCCCGTTCATTGTTCCAGGAGCCGAACACCGCGCCGATCGCCTCCCACAATTGCTCTTCAGGATCTTGTGGCACGTCACGCCCCACGCGTTCGCGGATCAGTGCGCGGAACTCTGCCACCAGGTCCTTGAGATCATCGACCTGGAGGTCGACGTCATCACGGACCCCGCGCTGCGATTTTTTGCGCTCGATCAGTTCCTCAAACGGATCGCGCTCCTGCTTGTTTTCCGGCTTGAGCTTGAGGACCACATCGCCGTACATCTGACAAAAGCGGCGGTATGAATCCCAGGCGAAACGGGGGTTGCCGCTCCCCGCTTCCAGGCCCTGCACCGTCTCGTCGGTCAGGCCGAGGTTGAGCACGGTATCCATCATCCCGGGCATCGACACCCGGGCCCCCGACCGGACGGAGACCAGCAGGGGATTACGCTTGTCACCGAATCGGCGTCCGAGCGCTTTCTCGACCCGCGTGATACTTTTGGCCACCGCGGCATCGAGTCCCTTGGGATATTTGTGGTTGTGTTCATAAAAGTAGGTGCAGACGCCGGTGGAAATGGTGAAACCGGGCGGCACCGGCAGTTTCAGCGCCGCCATCTCTGCCAGTCCGGCCCCTTTGCCGCCGAGCAAATCGCGCATGTCCGCGCGGCCTTCGGCCACGCCGCCGCCAAAGAAATAAATCTCCGGATGAACCCGCGCCATTTTGCTTAGTCTCCTAGCCATTGTGTCTGACTGACGTGCACGATTTTTTTGCGCACCAGCGCTCACGCCTATCGATTCTTTGCAATCACCGGCAGCGTCAAAAACGAGCCAAAGCCCCGGTCATGCATTACTGTCTGCAACGCCGGGCGCATCTCCGCATCGACGAATAGTTCATGGCCAGTGTTCAGATTGCGGTCGAAGCGCGGGAAGTTGCTCGAACTCACTTCGAGCCGAATCCGATGCCCCGCCTTGAACAGATTCGAGGTTGACCACATGTCGATATTGAATTCATAAATTTTGCCGGGCGTCATCAGCTTGGGCTCCGACTGGGACTCGCGAATCCGGGCGCGGATGATTCCGTCGGTGAGATTGCGCGCGAAGCCACATTCAGTGACGTCGACCAGCTTAGCGGTGAAATCGGTATCCGGCGCGGATGATGAAGCATAAAGAGTCAGCGTAATCGGGCCGGTCACTTCGGTATCTTCGGCCAGCGGCGGCGTCGAATAGACCAGCACGTCAGCTCGATGCTCGATCATTGCCTGGTCGAAGGCACCGCCTTGCAGCGAGTTCGGATAGCAGCACAATCCACCGCCTGCGGTGGGCACCGGATGTAATGGATTGTAGAGAAACGAATCCGCTGGTTCATGTCCGGGCGGCTCGGTCGACAGTGCGCCGTCACCATACGCGCTGTTGGCATTTCCGCGGCTGTGCAGATAGTAGCGGCGCCACTCGGTGCCCGGCAACGGCCAATCTTTCTCGTCACGCCAGTCGTTGGCGCCCATCACGTAGACGCGGACCGGACCGTCGTCAGCGGCACTGTTACGCTTGCCCTTGAGCCAGTAATCGAAATAGTCGAGTTGCATACCATCGTAATCAATCGAGACGTGACTTGAGCGAAAGCCCATATCGACCTGTCCCACCAGGCTCGCCAGCGGCAGGGTGTGATACCAGGGACCCATCACCAGGCGCGGGCGGCGCGCGTTGGCGCCCGCCCCGTGGGCCTTCATGCCGGCGTAATTGCGAATCGTGCCACGCTGGAAAATATCGTACCATCCGCCGACATTAAGCGCCGGCACGTTGATCTTGCTGTAAGACTCCTCGATGCAGAGTTTGCGCCAGTAGTCGTCGTAATATGGATGCGCCAGCCAGTCAAAGAAATAAGGCGCACCAGCGCGGAACATCGGGAATTCGCGCAAGGGCAAATGTTCCGTCGTCTGGCGCATCGTATCGATTGAGCTCATCACCGCCGCCAGTTCCTTGCGCGCCTCCGGATTCTGTTCCCGCTCGCGCATCAGGCGCCCGAGGCCGAGCGAGGTCATCACCCAGCTTACATTGAAGAACAATGAAAACGCCCCACCCTGGTAGGTCCAGCCGTCGTGATAATCGCTGGCGGTGATTGACGGGACCATCACTTTAAGGCTGGGCGGCGTTTGCGTCGCGGCGAGCCATTGCGTAACACCCACGTACGAAGCGCCGAAGGTGCCCACCTGACCGTCAGCCCACGGCTGGCGCGCGGCCCATTCGATAGTGTCGTAGCCATCGCGCGCCTCGTCGACGAAGCAGGTGAACATGCCATCGGAGGCGAAGCGGCCGCGGCAATCGACGATCATCACGTTATAGCCGCGTTGCGCTGCCCGGATCGCATCGAGCATGTTATAGGAAATTTGCGGAAACTTTTTATCGTAGGGCGTGCGCGTCAGCAGCACCGGGGAGCTTCTCGGGACTGTCTGGACGAAACAGGTCGCCGCGCAAGCCGCACCCATCACGCATCGGGATTTCAAGATCCTTCTCGATAATTATCTTCGCTCCCATCGGCCGAGCCTCTCTGTTGGGTAGTGACACAGGTTAGCCTGTGCGACCTAAGCTAAACTCTATACCACCGGATTCATCGCTTATGTATCGCGCTGATGGCAAAACTTGTACAGGCGGCTCTCCAGCAGGGTGCGGAAAAACCTATTTGCTTGTAAAAAGTCTTTCCGCACGCTGCGATAAAGCTGGCTTCCTTCCTTTTTGATTCGCACCTCGCGGACTCGTTAGCTCGCTCCGCCCTCGGCTCCGCTAGTGTTTAGTTCTCCCCCTCTGGGGGAGATTACAGAGAGGGAAAGCAGGGTGCGGAAGGCCTTTTTCCGCAGCCTGCCAGAGCCGCGCTCGCGTGAACCGCCGCCGGCTGCTAATGGTGATACGCGTGCACCCCTAGCCTGGCGGGTTGCGGAAGGATTTTTCATTAAGAAATAGGTTTTTCCGCACCCTGCCAAGATACCGGTGTGCAGCACGAATTCGGTATCATCTGAAAAGCAAGAGGCCAGGCAGAAGATGGGTACGGAACGACAACGAGAAATCAAGCGTCGGCGCAAACGCCGGGAAAAACGGCTCAAGGCACGAACGCGTGAAGCGCGCGGCCGCAAAAAGAAACGCGCATAACCGCCGAGGCTGCCTGACCTCGGAGCCTGTCTTTGCAGTCGCGGCCGGCCCCTAGCAGGTTGCGGAGATGGCGGCGTTAGAGCTGCCCCAACAAGGAAGCGGAACACCGCCATGTCATTCGAGACGCTGCTTTATGAAGTCGCGGACGAGATCGCGACCATCACTTTGAATCGTCCGGCCAAGTTGAATGCCTATACCCCGCAGATGGGCCATGAAATTGTTGAAGCGATGCGGCGGGCGGACACTGATTCAAGCGCGCGCGTGGTTATTCTGACCGGCGCCGGACGCGCCTTTTGCGCAGGTGCCGATCTCAGCACCTTCGACCGCAACATCCGGACGCGCGAGGCGGGCGGCCAGCCCCATTCGGCGGCGGGCCGCGAGGCGATGGCCGATTATCCGCATCTGATGCGCACGATGAGCAAGCCCTCGCTGGTGGCAATTAACGGCTTTGCGCTCGGGGTTGGCGCCACGATGACGCTGCCGTGCGACATCAGGATTATGGCCGAAGGCGCCAGGATGGGCTTTATCTTCCCCCGCGTCGGCCTGATGACGGAACTGGGCTCGTCGTATTTCCTGCCGCGCCTGGTGGGTGTCGCCCGGGCTACTGAAATGCTGCTCACGGGACGCCACTACTCGGCGCAGGAATGTCTCACGATGGGGGTGGTAAGCCACGTTGTTGCTGCGGACACGTTGATAAGCCGGGCGCGGGAAATCGCCGCCGAGATAATTCAGGGCTCGCCAACTTCGCTCGCGCTTACCCGCCGTGCTATTCATAACGGGATAATGGGAACGCTGGAGAATGCGCTCGAATTCGAAGCGTTCGCGTTGGAACAGTGCTACACCAGTCCGGAACATAAGGAATATGTGTCGGCATTCATGGAGAAACGTCAGCCGAACCTCCGGCGAACGCGAGAATAATCAACGCGTTCAGCACTTTGCGGCGACTAGCGAGCACCAATTGGGACTGACCAAACATAAAGTGAGCAGTCAAAACCGGCCGCGAGCGCTGAGAGAATGCTCGCGATGCAGATGGTCGATAATGGAATAACATTCCGCAGCGACTTTTATCTTTCTGCCTTCGGCCTGGCAGGCTGCGGAAAAAGGCCTTCGGCACCCTGCTTTCCCTCTCTGTAATTCCCCCCAGAGCGGGAGAAATAAAGGAAAGAAGCCAGTTTTATCGCAGAGTGCGGAACGATTTTTCATAAAGAAATTGGTTTTTCCGCACCCTGCTAGGTTGCGCCATTCTGCTAATATTGGTGAGAGTGATATTTGACCATGTGTCAGTTATTTCCTTGCTGGCCCTGACCAGAAGGAGTTATGCTCTAGCCGGTCTTGTTGGTCCAATCGTCGCGGCGGCTACAGCGGCGCAAGTGAGTTCCTATGAATCGACCTCGATCAGCGGCAGCAGGCCAACGGCGGGGTTCAGCGCTTCA
>WNFD01012318.1_pt1 | contig 10118 bp, 8 predicted proteins | sample 5400491 | NCBI WGS metagenome assembly WNFD01 (sample SAMN13153343, study PRJNA577476) | soil metagenome | isolation source: 120 cm saprolite under Douglas fir tree site 2 hole 2 replicate 2 | place: USA:California | collected 2015-04-18
TCTGGTGACATCGCCCGTCGTCACGCCCCCGGCAATCGCGCGGCTCATCGCCCTCAACCAGGCGATAGCGGACCTCATGGTGGTTGTGGACCATCCTGAGAATGTTGCGGCGTTGTCCGCTGCCGCGGAGAGCAGCCGCAAGCCGCTTACGGTCATCGTGGACATCGACCCCGGTATGCACCGCACTGGCGTTGCATCGCCTGCGGGGGGTGTTGCGCTCGCGCGCGACGTCTCGCGGCGCAGCTTCTTGAGATATGCCGGCGTTCAATTCTACTACGGGAATCTCCAGCATATCGCGAGTTATGCCGAGCGGAAGGCGGCCATTGAGGACCGCACCGCGTATCTGAAAGGCGCACTCGACCAATTGCAAAGCGCGGACCTCACGCCGCGGATCGTGACCGGAGGGGGAACCGGGACGCACCACATCGACGCGTCGCTCGGCGTGCTGACCGAGCTTCAGGTGGGCTCCTACGTCTTCATGGACCGCCAGTATAATGCCTGCGATCTGCACGGATCGGGCCGGCCGGTGTTCGAGCAGGCGCTGCAGATCGACACCCGGGTGGTGAGCGCGAATACGCCCGGGATGGTCACCATCGATGCGGGCCTCAAGGCGATGGCCACGGAGGCCGGTCCGCCATGGATTCTCGAAGGCGCGCCGCAAGGCTCGACGACGCGCTTCATGGGCGACGAACACGGCATGATCGTGGTGCCGGAGGGTGAAGGCGCGCCCGATTACGGCGCGCTTGTCACTCTGGCACCGCCGCATTGCGACCCCACGGTCAACCTTTACGAATCCTTCCACGTGGTGAAGGGAGATACGCTTGTAGATATCTGGCCTGTCACGGCGCGGGGGCGGTCGCGTTAGGCCCTTCCACCCGCTGCGACAAGGGTAAGAGGGCGGCTTCCACCGGCGGCATGATCGTGCATAACTGCACTATCGTTTCGTCTAACCGCGAGTTCCCCCATGTCCCTCCAAGTCTATCTCGCCTTCGTCGCCGCCTGCATCGCGCTGGCGCTGATCCCCGGTCCGGTCGTCACCCTGGTGATCGCCAATGGCCTGCGCCATGGCACCCGCGCGGCGCTGACCAACATTGCCGGCGTCCAGGCGGGCCTTACGATCGTGATCGGCATCGTCGCCGTCGGGTTGACCACGCTGATGGCGACCATGGGCTACTGGTTCGACTGGGTGCGGTTTGCCGGTGCCGCCTATCTGGTCTGGCTCGGCATCAAGCTGATCCGCGCGCCGGTCGAAGGCGTCAACGCCGATGCGCCGCCGCCCCCGCCGCGCGGCGGATTTTTCCTGCAGGGTTTTCTGGTGCTGCTGTCAAACCCCAAAGTGCTGGTGTTCTTCGGCGCGTTCATTCCGCAATTCATGGACATGAGCAGGGACCATTTCTCGCAAGTGGCGCTGCTCGGCGTCACCTTCATGATCACGGGCGCGATCACCGATTCGATCTACGCGATACTCGCAGGCCGCGCGCGAAAATTCTTCTCGGCGCGGCGGACGCGGTTGTTGTCGCGCGTCTCCGGCGGCTTCATGATCGGCGGCGGGGTCTGGCTGGCACTGACGCGGGCGCGGTAAATCCTTTTCGCCGTCCAGCAAATTGAACCATCCGTTGCCTCCGGCCTGGGCGCTTAATCCACGTGTCCGCTTCGGGTGGCTGCTGTGGCTGGTCGCACTGGGATTGTGGGCGGCGGCGTATCTGATCGCGACGGCGGGCTAACCGGGCAGCAGCCGCTGCGCCCGCAGCGTGGTTTCGATCTCACCGAAAATCCGCGCCAGCCGATCCGCCCATTGCCGCTGGCCGGCCGGATCGGCGATCAGGTCCTGGCGGATTTCGATGCCGCTGTTCATCAGTCCGCGCGCCTCGCCGTGCACGGGAATCGTGTAGTCGGTCTCGTCGCTCACCGCATAGGGCTCATTGTCGCCGACCACCAGATCGGATTCCGCGCGCAGCAGTTTGAGTAGCAGCGGCGGCAGTCTGGTATCGCGATGGTAGAGCGTGCCGATATGCCAGGGCCGGGATATCCCGGCGTAAACCGGCGTAAAGCTGTGGAGCGACACCAGCACGGTCGTAATACCTTCGCGCCCGCGCCGGTCGATGATGTCAGCGATGCGGCTGTGGTAGGGATCGAAGATCGATCGCCGCCGCGTCTCGGCCGCATCGCGCGCAAGCGCTTCGTTGCCCGGTATCGTCGTCGTCTCGCTGATGCGCGGGATCGAACTTGGCGCGTCCGGCGGGCGATTGCAGTCGATCGCCAGCCGCGAGTAGCGTTGCGCGATCAGATGCGCGTCCAGATGCTTCGACAACGCTTCGGCGACGCCGGCGATGCCGATATCCCAGGCGATATGCCGCTCGAACTCGCTGGCCGGCAGGCCGAGATCGCCAAGGCTGCGCGGGAGCAACCGGCCGTAGTGGTCGCAGGTCAGCAGGAACGGCGAGCGGCTTGCGGCATTATGTTCCAGAACCGGCGGAACATCTGCGCTTCCAAGGAGTAATGATGCGTCGCCCGCGCTCTCTAAAGCCATTTTTCCTCAACTATTGCCTATCGAAACAGCATACCGATTTAGAAATCAGCAGCGATCGGTATAGATTAGATTGCACAAAGCCCCGATGATTGCTTGGACGATGCCCCTGCTGACTATCCATCACAAGACAGAATATCGCTATGCCCACCCGGTGGCATTCGGCGAACACCGCATCATGCTGCGCCCGCGCGACGGCCATGACCTGCGTGTGCTGTCCGGCATTCTCGAGATCGTGCCGCAACCGATGTCGCTGCGCTGGATCCACGACGTGTTCGGCAACAGCGTCGCGATCGCGACCTTCGACGAGCGCGCCGAAACCCTGTCGTTCATCTCTACCACGACGGTCGCGCATTATCCCGCCGAGGAATTTGCACCGACCCCGGACGATCCGGCATATTTCTATCCGTTTATCTACGACGATGAGGAGTTTCCCGACCTCGTTCAATTCATCACGCCGCAATATAGCGATCCCGATGGCGAGCTGTCGGCGTGGGCGCGGAATTTTCTCGATGCGGAGGGACCGACCCCGACCTTCAATATTCTGCGCGACATCACCCACGGCATCCGCGAGTCGTTCACCTACCGCAAACGGCACGAACAGGGCACCCAGCATCCGCTGGACACCCTGCAGACCAGGTCCGGCACCTGCCGCGACTATGCGCTGTTCATGATCGAGGCGTTGCGGCGGCTCGGCATCGCCGCGCGCTTCGTGTCGGGATATCTGTCCATCCCGGGCGATCGCAGTCATGGCTATGTTGGCGGCGGTTCGACCCATGCCTGGGTCCAGGTCTATCTGCCGAGCGCCGGTTGGATCGAGTTCGATCCCACCAACGGCATCGTCGGCACCCGCGATCTCATCCGTGTGGCGGTGGCGCGCGATCCGCGCCAGGCCATCCCGCTGCATGGCACCTACCTCGGCTCGGCCGACGCGTATGTCGGCATGGATGTCAGCATCAGCGTTGTTTCGGCGGAAGCAGTGGCGGAGACGTAACATGGAAATCAAGGTAGGCTTCGAGATCGCTCACACGGCGGTGCAGGCGACGCCGATGGTGATCATGCTCAGGATTCATCCCTCGCGCCGTGCCGACATCATCGGCGCCGAAACCATCGTCGCCGAGCCGAACGTGCCCATCGGATTTTACAACGACAGCTTTGGCAACATCTGCGGCCGGCTGGTGGCGCCGGCCGGCGGCGTGACACTGCACGGCAGCGCGCTGGTGCGGGATTCCGGATTGCCCGATGCCATCGTGCCGACCGCGCAGCAGCTTCCGATCGATCAATTGCCCGACGACGTGCTGCTCTATCTGATGGCGAGCCGCTACTGCGAGACCGACAAGCTGACCGATATCGCGTGGTCGCTGTTCGGCAACACAGCGCCGGGTTGGGGGCGGGTCGCCGCGATCTGCACCTTTGTGCATAACCACGTCACCTTCGGCTATCAGCATGCGCATCACATGAAATCCGCGCATGACGTCTACGAGCAGGGCGCCGGCGTATGCCGCGATTTTGCGCATCTGGCGCTGACCTTCTGCCGCTGCATGGGCGTCCCGGCGCGCTATTGCACCGGCTATATGGGCGACATCGGCATTCCCTACGATCCGGCACCGATGGATTTCTCCGGCTGGTTCGAGGTCTATCTGTCCGGCCGGTGGTACACATTCGACGCCCGCCACAACCGCCCACGGATCGGCCGCATCCTGATGGGCACCGGACGCGACGCCGCCGACGTGGCGCTGACCACGAGTTTTGGGCGAATGGATCTGGTCAAATTCCTCGTCATCAGCGATGAAGTCGTGGCGGCGTAGAGACAGGCTCGTGGCCTTTCGTCATTGCGAGCGAAGCGAAGCAATCCAGCTTTTATACGCGGCGCCATGGATTGCTTCGCTTCGCTCGCAATGACATACGAGAGACATGAACTCCAACCGACTCTTCGTTTACGGCACGCTGATGCGCGGCTTCGATCATCCGATGGCGCAACTGTTGTCGCGCAGCGCCGACTTCATCGGCGAGGCGCGCTGCCAGGGCCGGCTCTATCTGGTGAAGCACTATCCCGGGCTGGTGCTGTCGGACCACCCCGCCGACGTCGTGTTCGGCGAACTCTACCGCCTGCGCGCGCCCGACGAGTTGCTGCGCGAGTTCGATATGTACGAGGCCTGCGGCGAGGGTTTTGCGGAGCCGACCGAATATGTCCGGCAGATGCTGCCGGTGACATCGGAAGGTCGCAGCGTCGATGAAGCCTGGACCTATATTTACAACTGGCCGGTCGCGCAGCTTTCGCGGATCGTCTCGGGGAGTTTTCTGGAGAAGTAGGTAGCGCCAGCGGAAGGCTGCAATCAGACCTCCCGCATCACCCTCACATCCACCTCGCGCTCGACATAGGTCCACTCCTCGGTGGCGCGCAGTTCACCGACGAGATCCTCGAACGCGGCCGCGTGCTCGGGCGCGTATTCGAACCAGGTCAGGAAATCGAAGGGCTCGCCGAGGTCGCGGCAATGATAAAGCTGCCGCGCGATCGCCGGCAGGTATTTCAGGGTGTCGGCGATATGGCGCGACTTGTCCTCGAAAATGCTCCGCCGCTCCTCTTGCGTCAGTTCCCACCAGGCGGATGATTTCCGGATCGGGATCAGCGCCGCACAGGTGGCCTCGGCGCGGCCGAGCCCGGCCTGCACTTCCTCGAGTTTTACCTTCTCGGCGCGCTCGGCATAGCGCAGGTGGCTCGCTACACCCGCCACCCGCCACGACGTCTGCGACGGCAGCAGCGGCAACGCGATCGTCGCGCCGCTGGTGATCGAGATCGCTGTCACCGGTGGCAGCGCATCGCCCTTGACGGGCAGGAGCGCCGTGATCCGCCAGGCCCCGGTCTGGCCGCCTCTGAAGGTCGTGAACATGCGGGCATCCAAGCTTGGAACCGGGCGCGGTACAAGCGCGGTGATCGGTCGCTCGCGGCGCATGTGGACAACCTGCTTTGCTAAGGTGGCCGCGCTTGCGAGAGTTTTGGGCACGATGACGGTTCGTCAAGCACGCTTTTTCGGCTTGGCCTTCTGCTGCATATAGGAACGCAGCACGGCGTTGATGCGGCGCTGATAGCCATCGCCTTCGCTTTTGAAATAGTCGAGCACGTCTTCATCGACGCGAATGGAGATCGCCTTCTTTTTGGCTGGGATAACCAAAACGGCGTCCGACCAGTCGATATCCTTGAACTCTGCCCAATCGGGATCCTTCGCGACCGAGGCTTCGACTTCCTCGTCCGTCATTGCATCGAAGCGAACCCAGTTAGTCTTGCCCTTGCGCCGGTCGCCCCATCGACGCGTTACGATACGCTCTTTCTTCATTTGGTCTCGGATGGCGCGCTGAAATGATCCTGATCAAGTCGTTGCGGCGGGTAAAAATCACCGACACAATCCGATCATGAGATTTTCCGATCGCAATCCATCTCTCCTCGCTGTTGCGGTTTGATCCTTTGATGATAACTGGCCCATAAAAAATTTCGCTAGCGTCGTCGAAGGAGATACGGTGCTTGATTAGGTTAGCCTCGCTCTTGTCATCGTCCCACTCGAAGCCTGTTGGCGCGAAAAATTCGAAATTCTCTTTAGCCATCGCGTGTCGCTCGTTCGGATCAATGAAGGCATTGTTTCATCTCCATGTGTGCGGACCACGGTGGATGGAGGGTGTATATACAATTGTATTTCAATTGTCAACTCGCGATCGTTTGACGCAACGCGTCCGGCCCCTGTGAATAGCCGGGAAAAGGCCAATAATCTTCGTATTTTAGGCGAGCCACCCTATATCGATGATCGGTTGGCAGCCGCCCCCGACTTAACCGCAAAATCACCGAATGCGCTTTACGCCCCAATTCCTCGACGAGCTGCGCGCCCGGCTTCCGGTTTCGGAAGTCGTGGGCCGGCGCGTGAAGTTGAAGAAGGCGGGGCGGGAGTGGAAAGGCCTGTCGCCGTTTCAACAGGAGAAGTCGCCGTCGTTCACGGTCAACGACCAGAAGGGTTTTTACCACGACTTCTCGTCCGGCAAGCACGGCGACATCATCTCCTTCCTGATGGAGACCGAGGGCGTCGGCTTCACCGAGGCCGTCGAGCGGCTGGCGCAGATGGCGGGCGTGCCGCTGCCGGCAGTAACACCCGACGCCGCGCGTCACGAGCAGCGGCGCAAGACGCTGTACGACGTGATGGAGCTTGCCGCGAAGTTCTTCGCCGACACGTTGGCGTCGCGCCATGGCGCCAAGGCGCGCGGCTATCTCGGCGACCGCGCGATTTCGCCGGCCGTCCAGCTGCAGTTTCGCATCGGCTATGCGGCGAGCGAACGCTTCGCGCTGAAAGAACATCTGGGCTCCCAGGGCATTTCCGTCGAGGACATGGTGGAAGCAGGGCTCTTGATCGCGGGCGACGATATCCCGGTGCCGTGGGACCGGTTTCGTGACCGCGTGATGTTTCCGATCATGGATATGCGCGGACGGGTGATCGCGTTCGGCGGCCGCGCGCTGGAAAAGGATGTCGCGGCGAAATACCTGAATTCGCCGGAGACGCCTTTGTTTCACAAGGGCGACAACCTCTACAATCTGGCGCCGGCGCGGCTTGCCGCCCATAACGGCAGCCCGCTGGTGGTGGTGGAAGGCTATGTCGACGTCATCGCCATGGTCGGCGCCGGCTTTGCCGCCAGCGTCGCCCCGCTCGGCACCGCGCTGACCGAAAACCAGCTCGCGCTGCTGTGGAAGATGGCGGAGGAGCCGATTTTGTGTTTCGACGGCGACAAGGCCGGGCAGAAGGCGGCCTGGCGCGCCGCCGATCTGGCGCTGCCGCATCTGTTGCCGGGCAAGAGCCTGCGGTTTGCGTTGCTGCCGGAAGGGCAGGACCCCGACGATCTCGCCCGCTCGGGCGGGCGCGGCGCGATCGAGGAGGTGATCTCGGCGGCGCGGGGGCTGGCTGATGTGATCTGGTCGCGCGAGATCGAAGGCGGCACCTTTGCGACGCCGGAGCGGCGCGCGGCGCTGGAGAAGCGAATCAACGAGCTCACCAATGGCATCCGCGACGAGGTGGTGCGGCGCTATTATCGCCAGGATCTCAGCGAGCGCTTGCTGCGGACCTTTGCGCCGGAAGGCGGGCGCGGCGGCTATGGCCGAGGCAATTTTCGCGGGGGGGCGGGCAATTTCGGCGGCGAATCAGGCCGCCGGTTTCCGCCGCGCAACACGTTTACGCCGGGCGCCGCGGGCCGAATCGAGCCGCGGGGTCGCGCCCAGGCGTCGCCCGGCAGCCAGACCATCAACCGTGGGCCGTATCAGCCGATGAGCCCCCAGCTTGCGACCAGCTCGATCATGCGCGGCCAGCGCAGCGCCATCTCCCGCCGCGAGGCGCTGATTCTGCAGTCCCTGGTCAACCATCCCTGGCTGCTGGATGACCATCTGGAAGAGGTGGCGGCGCTGGAAATGGGCCACCCGGAGGCCAACAAACTGCGGGCCGGCATCATCGCCGCCTTCGCCAACGACCACCACCACGGCGCGGAGCCGGCCGAGCAAGCCGAGAAGATGCGGGGCGATCTCGAGGCGCGCGGATTTTCGCAGGTTCTTCAAAGGGTTGAGCTGGCGATCACGACCTCGGCGGTGTGGGGGGCGCAGGCCCATGCCGCACGGGAAGACGTTCTTTCCACCTGGCACCAGCTGGTCTCCTTGCATCGCCAATGGCACTCATTACTTAGGGAATTGAAGGATGCGGAGCTGGCCCTGGGCGGCGACGCAAGCGAGGTAAACCTGGCGTGGCTGCGGGACGGCGAATCATCGGGCCGGTTCCAACGAAGCGTTTGATCAAGAATCATGCGGATGGCGGTGGCCGCAACCGCGAAATGACTCGCCAAACCCGTGGTTTGGCTGCAAAAACAGGGTTAATCGAAGCTTAATGGCTTTGGTGCATTTTCTGGCCATGTGGCCGCCGTTATACTGTCAGAAAGGTGTCGGGAATCATCTGGCGCGTGTTCTGTTCGGTTAACCGGTATCCACTTTTCCGCAAACCGCATCAGGGCATTGTGCGAAATCCGGCTACACAGATTCGGGGGTGGCGACAAGTCTGCGCCGCCCTTTCCGCGTCACAATGAGTTCAGTATTCAAGGCAGGCGCGGCAGACGCATCCTGCATGAGCGCGTTTCGGGAGCAATGAATGGCCACCAAGGCAAAAACGCTGCAGGTAAAGGACAAGGAAAAAGACGACAAGGCAGCGGACGCCCCTGAGAAGGATTCTGCGGACGCGCCGTCGCCGTTGCTCGACCTGTCCGACGCCGCCGTCAAGAAGATGATCAAGCAGGCCAAGAAGCGCGGCTTCGTGACCTTCGATCAGCTCAACGAAGTCTTGCCGTCCGACACCACCTCGCCGGAGCAGATCGAGGACATCATGTCGATGCTCTCGGATATGGGCATCAACGTCTCCGAGGCCGAGGACTCCGACAGCGACGAGGAAACCAAGGAAGAGGCCGAGGACGAGACCGACAACGAACTGGTCGAGGTCACGCAGAAGGCCGTCACCGAGGTCAAGAAATCCGAGCCCGGCGAGCGCACCGACGATCCCGTCCGCATGTATCTGCGCGAGATGGGCACCGTCGAGCTGTTGTCGCGCGAGGGCGAAATCGCGATCGCCAAACGCATCGAGGCCGGCCGCGAGGCGATGATCGCAGGGCTGTGCGAAAGCCCGCTGACGTTCCAGGCCATCATCATCTGGCGCGACGAACTCAACGAAGGCAAGATCTTCCTTCGCGACATCATCGATCTGGAAGCGACCTACGCCGGTCCCGACGCCAAGAACAACATGAACCCGGGGCTGCTCGCAGCTCCGCTCGGCGCCGACGGCCAGCCGCTCGCCGCCGTCAATGGCAATGGCGCGGCGGCGATGCCGGCGCCGGCAGCGCCCGCGCATATCGCGCCACCGGCGGCACCTCCGGCGCCGACCCCGTTCCGTGCGGCGCCGGCGATGCCGGCCGCGGCCGCCGAGGGTGAGAGCACTTCCGAATCGTCCGCCGATTCCGACATGGACGACGACGAGTTCGAAAACCAGATGTCGCTCGCGGCCATCGAGGCCGAGCTGAAGCCGAAGGTGGTCGAGACTTTCGATAAAATTGCGGACAACTACAAGAAGCTGCGCCGCCTGCAGGAGCAGGACATTTCCAACCAGCTGCAGAACGAAACGCTGTCGCCGGCGCAGGAGCGCAAATACAAGAAGCTGAAGGACGAAATCATCGTCGAGGTGAAGTCGCTGCGGCTCAATCAGGCCCGTATCGACTCGCTGGTCGAGCAGCTCTACGACATCAACAAGAAGCTGGTGTCGTTCGAGGGCCGCCTGCTGCGTCTCGGCGACAGCCACGGCGTCGCGCGCGAAGATTTCCTGCGGAATTATCAGGGCTCGGAGCTCGATCCGCGCTGGCTCAACCGCGTCTCGAAACTCTCGGCCAAGGGCTGGAAGAACTTCGTCCATCACGAGAAGGACCGCATCAAGGACCTGCGCCACGAGATCCAGTCGCTGGCGGCATTGACCGGGCTTGAGATCGGCGAATTCCGTAAGATCGTGCACGGCGTGCAGAAGGGCGAGCGCGAGGCGCG
>WNFD01013187.1_pt1 | contig 10118 bp, 9 predicted proteins | sample 5400491 | NCBI WGS metagenome assembly WNFD01 (sample SAMN13153343, study PRJNA577476) | soil metagenome | isolation source: 120 cm saprolite under Douglas fir tree site 2 hole 2 replicate 2 | place: USA:California | collected 2015-04-18
CCTTGCCCTTTGTGATTACCCTGGAGCCTTGCCGCGATTCTCAACTTCACCCCGCGCTTCAGGAAATGTCCACGCAATCCTTCGCGCTCCGTCCCTGCCTCAGCCTGCCAATCCTGCGCTAGCGTGTCGTGTGGCTGAAAGCGTCATCGCGCAAGAAAAAGAGACGTTGCAAGCAACGTCTCGAAGGATTCTCTTGCCCAGGCCTTCTTACTTCCAGAATGGATTCTTCAACCCCGCCGGCGCAAGCGCGCTATCTGTCCTTGCTTCCGTGCCCGAATCATCCGATATTTTCTCATCCTGCAAGCGAGACGCTGGAGCCTGCATCTCATCGTCGCGGTACTGGGGCATGTAGGAATTAGGGTATTCTGAGTTCATCGGTACCTCCAAGATTTATGATCTAGAGCTATTGGAACACCCGGGCGACGAACCGTAGGCCGCAAAATCTCGATGCCTCGCATCGAAAAAACAGCATTCAAGAAATTCGCCGTAATTGGCCTCATTTCGAGCCTTAGGCGAAAACTGCTACGATGTCGCTTCACGGAATGCCCTTCTAAACTCACAGAACTCATACTCAAGGAAAACCCTTCATGAAATACCGCAAGCTGGGCCGAACTGGTTTCGAAGTCAGCGACATCGCCTACGGACTGTGGGGCATGAGCGGCTGGAGCGGCTCTGACGACAAACAGTCCCTCGATTCTCTGCAACTCTCCGTCGACGCGGGCTGCAATTTCTTCGACACTGCCTGGGCCTACGGAGAAGGTAAAAGCGATGCCCTGCTCGGCGAGACCATGGCGCGCAACAAGAAGCGCTTGCATGCCGCATCAAAGATTCCCCCCGCCAACGACAAATGGCCCGCTCTCCCAAAATATAAATATCGCGATGTATTTTCCGCAGACCACGTTCTCAAGTACGCCGATCTGATCCGCAAGAAACTTCGCGTTGATTCAATCGACCTGCTGCAGTTTCATGTCTGGGACGACAGTTGGACCGACGATCCCGAATTCCGCTCAACCGTCGAAAAGCTGAAAGACGGAGGCTGGATTCGCCACTTCGGCCTCAGCCTGAACCGCTGGGAACCGGAGAACGGCATCAAGGCCCTGCGCACTGGATTAGTCGACGTCGTGCAGGTGATCTACAACATCTTCGATCAGGCACCGGAGGACAAACTCCTCCCGCTCTGCCAGGAGCTCAACGTAGGAGTAATCGCGCGCGTGCCTCTCGACGAAGGCAGCCTCGGCGGCAAGATGACACTTGAAACCCGCTTTCCAAAAAACGATTGGCGTTCCGGTTACTTCGGCCCGGAAAATCTGGCGAAGACGATTCGGCGGGTTGACAAGCTCAAGAAGAGTCTGCCCTCTGGCATGTCGCTTCCAGAAATGTCCCTGCGGTTCATCCTGTCGCACCCAGCAGTGAGCACAACGATTGTGGGCATGCGCAGCCCGGAGCACGTGCGGCAGAACATCGCCGCCAGTGACGCCGGCCCACTCGATTCCGGACTGCTGACCGAGTTGAAAAAGCATCGTTGGGACCGCAGGCCGCAGCGCTGGTCAGATTAATCCCCCTCGACCTTCCCTCGGGAGCCGTTTTATTTCTCCGTTCACTTCGCGGCAGACCGCATTCGCCATTACGCGAGTAGAAGCTTGGATCGCAGAGAACGCGGAGAATAGCCGCGGAGGGGTACGGAGAAGAGGATGCCATCAACAAGGTGGCCTCGCTTGTAGTATCCTGAACTCGAAAACGCCGCCGACTTCGGACTCAATGAACGCTACACTGATTCCCCCATCCTTGATTCTGTCAACGCTGCTGTGGACGACACCCGCCTTCGCGCAGGCCGGCGCTGCCCCAGTGGGGCCTGGCCATACTGGCCCTCAATATGCAACGCAGGTAACAATTTCTTCGGCAGCGGCGCCGCAGGGCGCGGCAGTTTCATATGCGTCGGTCTCACAGGTGAATGGATTGCTGGCGCAACTGGAGGCCAGTTCGAAGGCCACGCAGGGGGATCTGACGAAACTAAGGATTGAACATTGGAAGACCGACGGTTCCTCCAAGAAGCAGGCGCTGGGAAATGTGGATTCGATCCAGCGCAATCTGCAGAGTGCTCTGCCCGAGATGATTGCGCAGTTGCGCAATGCGCCGGAGGACCTGCCCGCGACTTTCAAGCTGTACCGGAATCTGGATGCGTTGTACGACGTGATGGGAAGCGTGGTGGAATCGGTGGGCGCGTTCGGACCGAAGAATGATTTTCAATCGTTGTCGAATGATCTCAACAGCTTTGAGGGGACGCGAAGACAGTTGGCGGAGCGGCTGGCGAACCTGGCGGCGTCGAAGGAACAGGAAATTGTCCGCTTGCGCACGGATTTGAAGACGGCGCAGGCGGCGATTTCAGCGGCACCTCCGAAGAAAACTGTCGTGGATGACAACGAGCCGGCGAAGAAGCCAGCGGTGAAAAAGAAGCCGGCCGCGAAGAAGCCGACCACGGTGACACCCGCACAAAATCCGCCCGCGCAGCAGAAGTAGCAAAAGAGGCGTCCGGCGCACGGCTTCCGGAAAATCCGGAGTAGGCTGGCCGGAAGGTGGACGCCGAATCTGTTACCCTTCTTTCCGCATCAAGATTCCAACCGGCATGAGCTTTCACGTCAGCATTCCCGCGATTGTTTTCGGCCTCGTCATCATCGGCGTGGTGCTGCTGGATGCGTTTGAGACCGTGGTGCTCCCCCGGCGCGTGACGCGGCAGTTCAAGCTGACAGCGTGGTTTTACCGGCGTACCTGGGTTCCGTGGAAAAAGATTGCGCGCCGCATCTCGACGCCTGTCAGGCAGCAAAGTTTTCTGGGATATTTCGGCCCGCTCTCGCTGATTCTTCTATTGGAGTTTTGGGCGGCGAGCCTGATTGCAGGTTTTGCCTTGCTGCAATACGGCATTGGCGGGCACGAACAACTGGGCACCGAGCCGATCACTTTTAGCCGAATCCTGTACCAGAGCGGGGAGACGTTTTTCACGCTGGGTTATGGGGACATCGTGCCGACATCGCCGCTGGCTCGCGCGCTTGCGGTGCTGGAAGCGGGGATGGGCTTTGCGTTTCTCGGGGTGGTGATCGGCTACCTTCCAGTGGTGTACGCTTCGTTCTCGCGGCGGGAGATTCAGATCTCGATGCTCGACGCCCGCGCGGGATCGCCGCCGACGGCGACCGAACTGCTGGTGCGGCTGGCGGGAAGGTCGGAGAATCCGGCGATTGACCAAATCGTTCTGGACGAAGTTCTGCGCGACTGGGAGCGCTGGGCGGGGGAATTGCTGGAGAGTCACATTTCCTATCCGGTATTAAGTTTCTTTCGATCGCAGCACAGCAACCAGTCCTGGCTGGGAGCGCTGATGATTATGCTGGATGTGACTTCGCTGGTGATCACCGGCATTGAAGGCATTCATCCCGGGCAGGCCCGCCTGACTTTCGCCATGGCGCGCCACGCAGCCGTCGATCTGGCCCAGGTGGTGAATGCGCGCTACGATCCGCAGGCGGTGGAAAGAATGACGGAAGTGGATTTCCAGTCGCTGCGAGAGACCCTGGCTGGCGTTGGATTGAAATTGCGAAGTACCGATGAGGCGCGACAGAAGCTGGCCCGGCTGCGGTCGATGTACGAACCGTATGTTCATTCGACGGCGATTCAGTTGATGGTGGGTCTGCCTCCGTGGCAGCATCCCTCCAAGACCCGCGACAACTGGCAGGCTGGACCGTGGGACCGGATGATCCAGGCCAAGGGGCTGGCCGTACTCGGTCAGAAGCACGTGCAGCCGCAGGGGATTGAGGATCATTTCTAGCGAGACCGGTCTAGCGAGATCAGGTCCGGGTCGTGCGTGCTAACATTCTTTTCCCAGCTTTACATTGAATGAAAAGTATTGGCGAGAACGTGGTGCGCATTGAAGCGGAGGCGCTGCGCGCGCTGGCGGACCGCATTGCCGGGCCCATGGCGGCGGCGTTTCAGCAGGCGGTGGAGCTGATGTTTTCGTGCGCAGGTCGCGTGGTGGTTACGGGGATGGGAAAGAGCGGCCTGATTGCGCGCAAGATTGCGGCAACGTTGAGTTCTACCGGGACTCCGGCTTTATATCTGCATCCGGTGGAGGCTTTGCACGGGGATCTGGGGATGGTGGTGCGCGGGGACGTGGTGCTGGTACTCTCAGCCTCCGGCGAGACCGAGGAGATTCTTGCGTTGCTGGCGACGATCAAGCGGCTGGGGGTGCCGTTGATTGCGATGACGGGGGATGAGATTTTTGCTGGCGTGGTGCGGGCGCCCCTTCGACAAGCTCAGGGCAAGCTCTCGCCCGCGATAGCGGATAGCAGCGAAGGCGCGAGGGTAGCGGGAAAGGCTGCTTCAGAATCGCCGGCAGATCGAGTTGAATTGAGAGCCAAAGCAAAGTCAAAATCAGCGGGCGAGGGCGCCCGCTCCACACGAAAAGGTTCCACACAAGTTTCAACTTTGGCAGCGGCGGCAGACGTGGCGCTGGATTGTTCGATTGCTGAGGAGGCTTGTTCTCTGGGGCTGGCGCCTACGGCTTCGACTACGACAATGCTGGCCCTAGGCGATGCGCTGGCGGTTACGCTCAGCGAGAAGCGCGGATTCAAAGAAGAAGACTTCGCCAATCTGCATCCGGGAGGAAAGCTGGGGAAAAGATTGGCGCGGGTGGAGTCGCTGATGCACTCGGGCGAGGCGCTGCCGCGGGTTAGTCCGCAGACGAAGATGCCGGATGTGATCTATGAAATGTCGCGCAAAAAGCTGGGGGTGGCGGCGGTGGTGGAAGGCGAGAAGTTGGTAGGCATCATCAGCGATGGAGATTTGCGACGGCTGCTCGAGAAGCGGGGGAAAGACGTGCTCGATCTGACGGCGGGTGAAGCCATGACGAAGAATCCGCGGACCATTGGGGCTGAAGAGTTCGCTGCGACTGCCCTGGCAGTGATGGAAGAGAAGAAAATTACTTCGCTGATGGTGGTAAATGGAACCGGCAAGCTGGAAGGGATTGTGCATCTGCACGATCTATGGAGCACCGAATTGGTGTAGCGTAGCGCCGGCGTCCCGCCGGCTGTCGAGAGGGCGTCCCGCCCTCTCCGCGCGGGCAAGAATCTCAGCCGGCCTACGACGCGGCGCTACAATACCAGCATGTATCACTACGACCCCAATACCGCGCTGGAAGAATTGACCGAAGACGCAACCCTGCCGAACCCTGTGCATGTGCGCGACATGATTCTGCGCAAGAAGCTCACGGCGGACAAGTCGCTGGAGCTGAACCGGCTGTTCGTCGAGTATCAGAAATTTTTCGGGGAGACGCAGAAGCTGGGGAAGGAGATTCTGCGGCAGTTGACTTCCTAGTACCGAGTACCCAGTACCGAGCGACGCGAGCTTCGACTATCTGCCTGGCTAGAACGTTGATCAATTCCTCGCGAGTGAATCCAGCAGAACGAAGCCGTTCTGCTCTATAAAGCGGATGACCTGGCGCGGTTTGGTAGCAGGCAGTTTTGGCACATCACACTTATATCAAGCGCGAAAGCTATAAAACCAGCAGTAACAGTAGACCATAGGAAAAAGTGGAAAACTTCCTGAATGTGCTGTCTTTTGACGGAGTTTGCCCGATCCTAGCGCGAATATTCCAAATCCAACGATGCGACTAATGTGTTGTCGTCGGAGGGAACGGGATCTTTGTGCTTGCGAAGGCTGGCGATGTAGCCAGAGATGGCGTCCCTGGCCATCTCCCGAGCTTCGTCCACTGTGCGTCCGTAGGTGACGCAGCCAGGTAGAGCGGGAACGAGGGCAGTATAGCCGCCCTCGGGTTCTGGCCGGAGCATGATGTTGTAACGGTAATGTGCTTTAGCCATGAGACTGGAGTCATTCTAGCAGGGGCCGGGAGCAGATCAAAGAAATCCGCTGCTACAATAGCAGATTCCACAATGGGCTCAGCGAGACCCGGTTCGCAGTGCTCGCCACTTGTTACTCGGTACTTCAAAACTCTATGCATCGATGGTCAGAGCTCTTCATTCCCACCCTGCGCGAAGCGCCCGCGGACGCGGAAGTTGCCAGCCACAAGTTTCTGGTCCGGGCGGGCTATATTCGGCAACTGGCGGCGGGTATTTACTCGTATCTTTTTCTCGGTAATCGCTCGTTCAACAAGATCATGGCCATTGTCCGGCAGGAGATGGACAAAATCGGGCAGGAGTTTTTTTTGCCGGCGCTGCATCCGCGTGAGATATGGGAGGCCAGTGGGCGCTGGGCCTTGATGGGCGACAACCTGTTTCGCCTGAAAGACCGCAAGGGCGCCGACATGTGCCTGGGCATGACCGAAGAAGAAGTCATGACGGAAATCGCGCGCAAGGAGCTGCGCAGTTATAAGCAGTTGCCTCAGATCTGGTACCAGATTGCAACGAAGTTTCGCGACGAGCCGAGGCCGAAAGCCGGCCTCCTGCGGGTGCGCCAGTTCATGATGAAAGACGCTTATTCGTTCGACATCGACGCAGCCGGGCTGGATGTTTCCTACAAGAAGCATTACGAGACGTATTGCCGAATCTTCGATCGCTGCGGCTTGAGGTACATGGTGGTGGAGGCGGATTCTGGTGCGATGGGCGGGAAGGAATCACACGAGTTCATGGTGCGCACGCCGGCGGGCGAAGATCAGATCGTGAGTTGCGACAGCTGTAATTATGCGGCGAACATGGAGAAGGCAGCGTCGAAGCTGGAGGGCGTTGACGATCTCGCGGCTGCGGGCGATGGCAGGCCGCTGGAGGTGCACACTCCGGGGCAGAAGACGATTGAAGATGTGGCGCGGTTTCTCGGAGTTTCGCCGAAGAACAAGATCAAGACGCTGGCTTTGATTGCGGAGCAGAAAGACGAGAAAACCGGCAAGATGAAGGCGCGGGCGATTGTGGTGCTGATGCGCGGAGACCATCAGTTGAACGAAGCGAAGCTCAATGGCACGGTGGGGCAAGGGACCCGGCCAATGGATGAAGCTGAGATCAAGGCGCTGTTCAAATCTCCCGCGGGATACTTAGGACCTATTGGGATCGAGTGGGCGAAGGATCTGAAGAAAGATGTCACGCTTCCGGTTCTCATTGTCGACAAAGCCCTCGAAGGCCGCACCAACCTGATCGCGGGCGCAAACAAAGAGGATTACCACCTGAAGAATCTCACTCCGGGGAAAGACTTTCATCCCACGGCGTTCGCGGATCTGCGTGCAGTCACGGCGGGCGAAGGCTGCCCAAATTGCGGGAAGGCTCTCCGCATCGATACTGCGGTGGAGATCGGGCACATCTTCAAACTCGGCTACCGCTATTCGGAGTCGATGGGGGCGCGGGTGCTCGACAAAAACGGCAAAGAAGTTACGCCCATCATGGGCAGCTATGGCATTGGGATTGAGCGCATTCTGACCGCGGCAGTCGAACAGAGCAACGACGACAATGGCTTCTGGCTGCCGCCCTCGATTGCGCCCTTCGAGATTGTGGTCACGCCTACGAACGTGAAGGATGAGAGCCTGTTGCGTGCGGCGGTTGACATAGCGGCGCGCCTGGAATCCGCTGGATTTGACGTGATCCTCGACGACCGCGACGAACGGCCGGGCGTGAAGTTCAAAGATGCCGATTTGGTGGGCATCCCCTACAGAATCACGGTTGGGAAGAAGGTTACCGAAGGTACTGTGGAAGTGGTTCTACGCTCGACTCGAGAGGTGCGCGATGTTACGATCGCGGCGGTAGTGGAATATTTTCGAGGAATGCTGCCAGCCAAAGCCTGAAATCAGCGCTGCAGGCTCGCGGCCCAGTTTGAGCCTATGGCAAACCTTAAGGTACTCATCGGACTTCTGGCGATCGTTGCCGTGGTGCTAGGCCTGTTTCAAATTGCTCCCCCCATAATGGCCAATTACAACTTTCAAGACGACATAAAGACAATTGTGCTAATGGATGGGACCAGTCCGCAAAAGACGGACGAAGACATCCGCAATGATGTGCTCCGAAAGGCCAGGGAGCATGAACTGCCCATCGAAGCCAAACAGGTAAAGGGTTCTAAAACCAGTGGTCAGTGGTCAGTGACGATCAGTGACTAGTGGCCAGCAAAATCCCGGACCCTGACCACTGATCACTCTTCCGACCGGGCGATTACAGTGGCAATTTGAGCAGGGCGCCACGGCGTTGGTCTGCACAGACGCGTCCCTGACGCAGATGATGGTTCTTACCGCCAGTCTTGCGAACGGATCACTGGCACACGCCGCCGATCTCGGTTTTGCCGGGACGCCGTTCGCGCCGACGAACTAACAGTAAATAAGAATAAGGATGAGAGGATAAAGTTTGGCCATCACCCCCTTGGACAGCGAGGAACAATACCAGGGACAATACCAGGGTTGATCTCCTGGAGACCCGTACCTACCGCGGGTCTCTTTCTTTTGTACTGTGGAGTTACAATAAGGCATCCCTTTTTGGTCGCCGCATTATCAGGATATGGTCAAAGAAGCAGGGGATTCGAGGGCGGCTGAAACCTTTTCGCGCGTCCCGCCGTCTGAGTATGGAGTTGCGGTCCATCGCGGTCGATTGCCAAAAACGTGGCCATTAAGATAAAGATCCCGAAGATCGGAGACAAGCGCGGCAGGGGCCGGTACGGCCTGCCGCGCGATCCCGTGATTCGGGCCGCTCTGGTCGTCTTTCTAGTGATGGCGGTCGGCCTGGGCGGATTCTTTTGCTATTTCTACATCAAGTACGACCGGATCATTGCGCAGCGCTTCAGGTCGCCGGTATTTAGCAACTCCGCAAAAATCTACGCCTTGCCCCGGACAGTGCACGACGGCGACAAGGCCAACGCCAAGGAAATCGCAGCCCTCCTGCGCCGTGCCGGGTATTCCGACAAAGATAGCCAGTCGCAACTCGGAACTTTTCACCTGATACCTGACGGCATCGAGATTACCCCTGGGGAGGAGAGCTACCACAGTCCCGAGGCTGCGCGCATTTCGATTCTGGACGGGCAGGTCGACAAGATCAGCAGCAAGGGCACTGAACTTTCCGCGTACGAGTTGGAACCGCAACTGGTGACCTCGTTGTTCGACGCAGAGCAGCGTTCCAAGCGTCAGGTGGTCAAGTACACCGAAATCCCCAAGGTATTGGTGGACGCGGTGCTGGCCATCGAAGACCGGCGCTTCTTCGAGCACAGCGGAGTGAACTTCCTCCGCATGTTCGAAGCGGTATGGATCGATCTGACGCGGCAACGGCATGAGCAGGGTGGTTCCACGATTACCATGCAGCTCTCGCGCGGATTTTTTCTAACGCCGGAAAAGACCATCCGCCGCAAGCTCACCGAGATGCTGATCGCCGAGGAACTGGAGCAGAAGTTCAGCAAGCAGCAGATTTTTGAGTTCTATGGCAACTGGGTAAACCTGGGCCAGCGCGGATCGTTCGCCATCAGCGGTTTCGCAGAAGCCTCGCGGGCGTATTTCAACAAGGATTTGAAGGACATTTCGCTGCCTGAGGCGGCGCTTCTGGCGGGCATTATTCAAGGGCCAAGCCGGTTATCGCCTTACCGGCATCCGGAGCGTGCCCTCGACCGGCGCAACCTGGTGCTGGATTCCATGGTGGAGACCCACGCCATCAACCGAGAGCAAGCCGACAAGGCCAAGGCCACGCCTCTGAAGCTGGCGCCTCCGAACGTGGAGGCCAGCGACGCGCCCTATTTCGTCGACATGGTGCGCGACACGCTCATCAACAAGTTCAGCGAGCATGATCTGAACGACGAGTCCTATCGCATTTACACCACGCTCGATCCGGATCTGCAGAAAGCGGCGGCGCTGGCGGTCGAATCGGGCATCAAGCTGGTGGATGAGCAAGTCACCAAGCTGCGCACCAAGAAGATCAAGGTAGGAAAAGGAAAAAAGATAGAAACCAAGGTTGCCCCAGGTCCGCAAGCGCAGGTGGCTCTGGTGGCGCTCGATCCTCACACCGGCGCGGTACTTGCGCTGGTAGGCGGACGCGACTATGGCTTCAGCCAGTTGAATCATGCTTTGTCGAGGCGGCCTACGGGTTCGATTTTCAAGCCGTTCGTCTACGCGGCTGCGATGAATACGGCGCTCGATGGTTCACAAACCGTAATTACCCCGGCTTCCATGGTGA
>WNFD01008436.1_pt1 | contig 10117 bp, 7 predicted proteins | sample 5400491 | NCBI WGS metagenome assembly WNFD01 (sample SAMN13153343, study PRJNA577476) | soil metagenome | isolation source: 120 cm saprolite under Douglas fir tree site 2 hole 2 replicate 2 | place: USA:California | collected 2015-04-18
CTCCGCCGGCTCTTCTGCGAATTCATCAAGGGCAGCGCGTCAATATTTCGAATTTATGTCTCCATCAGAAAGATGAGAGTACCGAGTGGAAAGAACCAATTTGTCTCTTGCTTTTTTCCGTGACTCCGCGCCTCCGTGGTGCAAAGGTCTTGTCTTTGGTCTTTGTCGATATAATTACGAATTCATGTCCAGGAACCGTAATTTTATTCTTGTCATCGTCCTCGTGTGGGCAGTGGTCTATCTGTCCGGCATCTTCACTCCACCGTTGCTCGACGACGCCGACACGGTCCACGCCGAGGCGGCGCGCGAGATGCTGGTGGGCCACGACTGGGTCACGCTGCATATCAATCAGGGCTTCCGCTATCTGGAAAAAGCCCCGCTCATGTACTGGACCGTGGCTTCCAGCTTCAAACTGTTCGGCGTCCATGACTGGTCGGCGCGGCTGCCCATCGCTCTCGGCGTGCTGGCGCTGCTGCTGATCGTCTACCGCCTGGGACGCCGCTTCTATGGCGAAGAAGGCGGGCTCTACGCCGCGCTGGCCCTGGCCACCGGCTTTGGTCCTTTTATCTTTACGCGCATCCTGATCCCCGACATGGCCGTTGGCCTGTGGATGGCCCTGGGCTTCGACTTTTTTTTGACCACGCTCGAACAGGAAAGGCCTTCGCGTATTCTGTGCTGGGGCATCGCCGCCACCATGGCCCTGAACGTACTGACCAAGGGGTTGATCGGTCTGGTATTTCCCCTCGCGACGATTTTTCTGGTTCTTCTGCTGACCCGAAACCTGCGTCACCTGCTTCGGATGCACTTGGTTTCAAGCTTCCTGGTGTTCCTGGCGATCGGCGCTCCGTGGCATCTGCTGGCCGGCTTTCGCAATCCCGCGCACGGGCCGATCGTCTGGGTGCCCGGCGTTCTGACGCACGACCAGGGATTCTTCTGGTTCTACTTTGTCAACGAACATTTTCTGCGGTTTCTCAATAAACGCTTCCCCGCCGATTACGACACCGTGCCCCTTCTGCTCTTCTGGGGACTGATGCTGCTGTGGCTGATACCGTGGACGGTCTTCACTCCGCAGGCGCTGTTGCAAATCCCTCACAAGATCGCGGAATGGCGCGCAGGACTGGACCGCCCACAGCGGGCCACCTTGTTGTTTGCTCTGTGGGCCGTGATCATCCTTCTGTTCTTCAGCTTCTCCAGCCGTCAGGAGTATTACGTCATGCCCGGCGCCCCCGGAATCGCGTTGCTGATCGGCGGATGGCTGGCCCGCGAAACGGCTTCGCTGAGGGGCAGTCCCGAGCGCCGCAGCGGCATGATCTCCTCTTTTGTATTGATGCTGATTGGCGTTGCGGCCTGCGGAGTGGCCGTCTTCCTGGCGCTGCAGGCGCAAACGCCGCCGGCGGGGTACGACATTGCGGAGCTTCTGAAAAAAAACCCCGACGCCTATAAGCTTTCATTCGGTCATTTCCTCGACCTGACACCGCGCGCGCTGGGCGCATTCAAACTGCCGCTGCTGCTGACCGGCCTGGCCCTCGGCGTCGGAACGATCGTAAACTTCCTGCTGCGCCGCGCCGGACGCATCTTCTCCGCCAACGCAGCGCTGGCCGGCATGATGATAATCGTGCTCTGGCAGGCGCACACCGGTCTTGAAATTTTCTCGCCGGTTCTGACGTCGAAAGTCCTGGCCGACAAAATTCAGACGGTCTGGAAGCCCGGCGATCTGCTGGAAGACAATGGCGATTACGAAGCTGCGTCCACGCTGAATTATTATCTGCACATCCAGATGCGCATGCTCAACGGACGAGACTCCAATATCTGGTACGGCTCGACCTTCCCCGACGCCCCGGCGATCTTCGACGATGACCAGTCGTTCGAAAAATTATGGCGAGCGGACAAACGCATCTTCTTCTGGACCGAAGAGGACAAGATTCCTGCGTACATCACCACAGCAGGCTACTGCCAAGTCGCAAAATGGGGCGGCAAGCTGATACTGACCAATGATCGAGGGCTGTGCGGCGCAAAAAATTAGCCGCGAATCAGGGACAAAGATTTGAAATTTTAAATTTTAAATTTTAAATCTTTGTCTTAATTCGCGGCTGATCCTGCCTGCTTTAACCTGATCTTCCCGTCTTCGAGCACAAAGATCTCTCCGCGCCAGCGGACTTCATGGCCCGCCCAGGACCAGAACCACACGCCCAGCGCGACCAGATCGCGCAGCGGCAGCAGCCACAAATCGCGGACTACGTTTTCATCGTGCAGCAGGCCCCGGCCCACCACCAGCGCGAGAGCCGTGCGCAGAAGTGCGGCGGCGCCCAGCACCAGCCATGACCACCATGCTCCAAAGGCCAGCGGCACGGCGATGATCGCCCAGGGTAGTCCGAAGGTGAACAGCAGGCCGAGGTATCCGGCACGGCGGGAATCGCGGGTGCTGCGCGCCCAGCGCATCTGGTGATCGAGAAAATCGCGGAAGTGATAAGGCGGCAGATGGGTTTCAACCACCAGATCGCTCAGCACCACTTCCATGCCGGCCTTCGAGGTGCGCTTGCCCATTTCGTAATCGTCGGCGAGGTAGTCCACCAGCGGCGCAATGCCGCCGATCTTTTCCAGGGCATGGGCGCTGATGGCCAGCGTCGATCCGAGGGCAAAGTGAATGCCGCTCTCGACCTGCCGGGCCGCGAGCACTCCGGCAAAAAAATCGGTGCTGATACCGATCGATTCAAGCTTCGACCCGAGCGTTCCGGTGGCGATGCCCCGGTAGAGGGCGGTCACCATTCCCACTTCCGGCCGGGCGAAGTTGGCCATGATTCGCCGCAGGTAATCCGGGGGCACGAAGATGTCGCTGTCGTTGATCAGGATGTGTCCGTACCGCGCATGGGGCAGCATCTGGACCAGATTGCTGGCCTTGCGGTTGGTCCCCAGAATTTCCGGGCATTGCACCAGCCGGATCCCGCACGCCGGGAACTCCTTCGCCAGCCGGTCAACGGCCTGAACCGCCGGATCATCCGCTTCGGCGACGCCGAAGATGATTTCGTATTCGGGATAATCCTGAAGGCAGTGGCTGCGGAAACTCTCGTACATCGCCGGATCAACCCCGCGCAGCGGCTTGAGAATGGAAACCGATGGAGTAAAAGGCGGAAGCGGTTTGCGGCTGTCGCGCCGGAAGCTGCGCGCCCCCCACAGGCACAGGGCGTAATAACCCGTGCCGCACAAAGCGAACAGGGACGCAACCATGGCTGGGAGAAGAATCAACATGTGTCCGGTCTGTGGGATGGGTTTATTTTACGGCATGAGCGGGAAATTGCGTAATACCACGTCACGACCGATGCGCCGGCGGTTGGCGATTAACCCAGCCCCGAAAAAACGCTCTCTTTTGTCATTCCGATCCGCGCAGCGGAGAGGAACCTGCTGTCGCTCGACCGCGCGGCTCTCGTGGCCTCTGCGTGACAGCCGAATGAGGATGGGCGACATGGAAGAAAGCCTTCCATATCCGTATCTGCGAGACCCATTTGGTAAACTTGATTCATTATGAAGAAAATCACACTGAGAGCGGATGAAAAACTGATCGAACAGGCACGATTCATTGCCAGAGCTCGGCACACGACCCTTAGTGCGGTCTTCCGCGACTGGCTTCTTCACCTGACCGCTCGGGCAGGAAATGCCCGAAATGTAACGGCCCTGATGAAGCGGTTGCGCCATGTGGATTCCGGCGGCCGCTTCAGCCGGGAGGAGATGAACGAGCGGTAAGTTCTTTCTGGATACGAATCTTCGTCCGCCCATTCGACAAGACGGGCCCGCCTGGGCAAACAAGAGAGGGACCAAGCATGCCGATTAAACAAACGAAAATCTCGCTGTCCCCACAGAGAATGCAGGAGGAAGAAGCACGCAGGAAAGAGCAGGCGTTGCTCTCCGGCTTCGAGTCCCGCCTGACAAAAACGGAGTTCGATGGCATCCGGCGCGGCGTGCAACAGGGGATTCGGGACATCGAAGAGGGCCGTTCTGAAGAATTTGACGCAGACGGGCTGAGGAACCTGGGCACGAGGCTGGTTGCGACTTCCGTCAGGAAACTCTCCGGCCGTCATCAAGCCAGGTGAAGTTCCACGCAGACCTCACCAGAGCCGACAAGTTGAGCGCAAGCAGGTTCCTCTCCGCTGCGCGGTTTCGGAATGACAAAAGAGAGAGCGTCCTGAGGGCCGACTCTTTTCAGAACATCATGATTACAGACTCACTTGTCCTTCCCTTTTTCCCCGCCGTTATCTTTCCCCTTGTCTTTATCCTTATCCTTATCCTTGTCCTTATCATCATCTTCTTTGCCGGAATCCTTCCCGAAATCCATCACCTGCAACAGATTGCTGTAGTCGTCGGTCCACAACCGGACTTTAGGATTGGTTTCCGCCAAAGTGATGTTATCTCCCTCAAAGGCTTTGTCGTCGAAGACCGACGGAGTCGATGAGAGCAATACCCAGGTGCTGGCCGCCGGGTCCCAGCCTTCGTTGCCGCTGTCCTCGACCGTCACCGCCCGCTTGTCGAGGGATTCGGCGATGCGCGCCACCACCGGAACCAGATCGAGATAGCGGTTGGAAACGTGAATGGCCAGAATGCCGTCGCTCTTGAGATGGCGGAAGTATTCGACAAACGCCTCGCGGGTCATCAGATGGACAGGAATGGCATCGCCGGAAAACGCGTCCACGGCCAGGATATCGTAACTCTGTGGCGGCTGGCTTTCGAGCGTCAGGCGCGCGTCGCCCAGCAGCACCCTGAGGTCTCCCTGGCAATCGTTGAGGAAGGTGAACTGTCCGCGCGAGATCGGTTCTACCTGGGGATTGATCTCATAATAACGATAGAAATCCTCGGGGCGGCAGTAACTCGCACCCACGCCCGCGCCCAGTCCGATGATCCCGACGCGCTTATGAACGCGGGTTTCGGTGAACGCCTGAGCGAGGCCGAGGCCCGAGGTCCTGACGTAGTAGCTGGTGGGTTCATCGCGAAAGCGCGGGTCGAGCATCTGCGCGCCGTGCTCGATGGTTCCGTGCAGAAGCGATCGGGCCTTCTGGACCGTGCCGTCTTCCGCCGGGTCCATGGATTCATCCTGCACGCGCAGAGCGCCGTAGAAGTTTCGCACCCACAGATGATCTTCCGCCTTCGCTTTGTTCTCTTTGACGAACAGATAACTGCCGAGAGCCACGGCAAAGACCGGAAGGGCGATGCGTATCAGGAGTTTAGGGAACATCCCCCGCGCTCCCGAAGGACTCCACACCACAGCCGCTGTCAGCGCGGCGCAAAAGACCATGAGCAGCGGCAGCTCGGCGTAAGTATCAAAGATGTGAGGGGCGACGATGGCGACAAAAAATCCGCCGACCACACCGCCGGCCGAAACCAGCAGATAAAACCAGGTAAGGAACCGTGCCGGAGGTTTGCGCTTCGACAGTTCTCCGTGACACACCATACAGCAGACAAACAGACCCGCGAGATAGATCGGCACGGCGATCCTGATTTTCGCGTTGCCGGAATCGACAAATTTCACCCAGGCCATCGCGCCCAGGCCGATCATCATGAGCGGAATCCAGAGCACGCGCTGGTAAACACGCTCGGTCTCGAAACACAGCACAAAGGTGAGCAGGTAGAGCATCAGCGGCAGAATCCACAGCAGGGGAATCGGCGCTACGTTCTGCGAAAGATGGTTGGTCACGGCCAGCAGCAGGGCCGATCCGCAGGCCGCCAGCACGGCCACGGCGATCCAGGCGGAAAGCGGAGGCGCATCTCCCGCGTCGGCCGGAACATCCGATTCCGTCCGCGTCTGGGCCGACTGTGATGTACGCCAGGCGGTGTACCCGGCGGTGATCACACAGATCAGAGCGAACGCCCCATATCCCCAGGACCAGTCCCGGGCCTGAATGGATGAAGACCAACGAGGTTCAACCAGCAGCGGAAAGCTGAGCAATCCAATCATCGAACCGACGTTCGAGAGCGCATAAAGACGATAGACGGAAGCTTTGGGCCGCAAATCGGCATACCAGGCCTGAAGCAGAGGACTGGTAGCGGAAATCAAAACGCACGGCAGCCCAACGGTGCTAACCAGCAACCCGAGAATGCGGAACGCCGGATCGGCATGCCCCGGCTGTCGCCAGATCGGGGAAGGCAGAATCGGCAGAAAGGCCAGACTCACCGCCAGCAAAAGAATATGCACGATGGCCTGCTGTTTGGGAGTCAGCCAGCGCCGCAGGGCGTGCGCATAGGCGTAACCCACCAGCAGCGAAGCCTGGAAGTAAACCAGGCAGGCCGCCCAGACTCCGGCGGAGCCTCCGAACCAGGGCAGCACGATCTTGCCCAGAATCGGCTGGACGAGAAACAGCAGACAGGCGCTTATAAAAATGGTCGTGCCGCAAAGCCAGCCGCCCAGACTTTCCGAGGCGGCAGCAGGCTTCTCCAGTACCGCAGGATTTTGTGTTGTGGTGGACAAGCTGGACATTGTAAATCAAAAAGCACGGGGCGCTGATTTGCGCGGAGCAGTCGGTAGTTGGTAGTTGGTATTTGGTATTTGGTACTTGTATTTTTCTAAGTCCCAACCCTCAAGTCGCTCTTCGGGAATTTTCAATACCAAATACCGATTGCCCATCTGTGCAAATCAGCGGCAAAACGTCACTCGTACCGCAACGCTTCAATGGGATCGAGGTTGGCCGCCTTCCATGCGGGATAGATGCCGAACACCAGACCGATGCCGCAGGAGACCACCAGCGCGGCCAGCGCCCACATTCCCGAGAGGCTGGCCGGAAGCGCGGCGAGCAGAATTCTTATGAGCAGGGTGAGGGCCGCTCCGGCGATGACGCCGATGATGCCTCCGACGGCGGTCAGAGTCATGGCTTCGAGCGTGAACTGCATGAGGATATCTTTTTTGCGCGCGCCGATGGCCTTGCGGACGCCGATCTCGCGGGTGCGCTCGGTCACTGAGACCAGCATGATGTTCATCACGCCCACTCCGCCGACGATCAGGCCCACGCTGGAAACGGCGAACATAAAGATAAAGACCGCTCCGGTGAGCTGGTTCCAGAGCGTGGACCAGGAGTCCTGGGTCATGAGCGCGAAGTTGTCGGGCTGCTGCGAAGAGAGCTTGCGCCGACGGCGCAGCAGTTCGCGCATTTCATCCATCGCCTTTTCCATATCGGCGTGGGAGGTGGCCTTGGCGCTGATCCAGATGTCTTTTAATTCCGGATGCAGTTTTTTGAGGGACTCCAGCGGAAAATCGACGAGGTTGTCCTCCGGATTTTTCCCGCCGATGCCGCTCTTGCGTTTCTCGATCACGCCGATGACATCGAAGAGTTCGCCCTCGATGTTGATCTGTTTGCCGACCGGCGATATGGCCCCGAATAGTTCATCGGCGGTGTCAAAGCCCAGAATGATCACGGGCGCTCGATGCAGGTTTTCGGCGTCGCTGAACCAGCGGCCTTCTTTGAGCGACAGGTCGTAGATTTTCGCGCTCTCCGGCTCCACGCCTTCCAGAATCGTGCCCTTGACGACCCTGCCGTTGTACTTCACCGAGTAGGTGCCCGCGCCGAACTCCGGCAGAAACCAGCGGACACTGGCGGCCACGCCCTGCACATGGGGCAGATCGCGCATGGCATGGGCATCGTCAATGGTCAGCTCCCTGCGCGTGCGAATCTCTTCCGTAGGGCGGCCGAAGGTAAAGACATCGAAGCGAAACGCCCAGATCAGATCCGAGCCCAGTTCTGAAACCTGGCTGGAGATGCGGGTGTTCAATCCGTTGACAACCGAGGAGATCAGAATCACGGTGGTTACGCCGATCACGATGCCCAGCACGGTCAGGGCCGAGCGCAGCTTGTTGGTGCGCAGCGTGTCGAGCGCCATGCGGACAATCTCACCGTAATCTTTACTCTTCATCATAAGAGTGTTCTCTAAAGCTCAAATCTCAGCGCGGCAATGGGATTCAACGCCGCAGCCTTCCATGCCGGATACACGCCGGAAATCAGGCCGACCAGCGACGAAACAACCATGGCAGCCAGCACCGCCCACAGTTTAATCGCGGAAGGCATGCCGATCAGAAGTGTCACTGTCTTGGCCACGAAGATTCCCAGCACAATTCCTACGATGCCGCCGGTCAGCGACATGGTGCCCGCCTCGACCAGAAACTGCATCAGCACATCGTGCCTGCGCGCTCCCAGGGCCTTGCGGATGCCGATCTCGCGCGTCCGCTCGGTCACCGAAACCAGCATGATGTTCATGATCACGATTCCGCCGATGATCAGAGAGATGGAGGCGAGCGCGACGGTGGCGACGAAGAAGGTACTGCTGAGACTGTCCCAGATGGCGAGAAAAGTTTCGTTGTTCGAAACCTCGAAGTTGTCGGGCCTGCCGGGCGCGACATGCCGTCTGGAGCGCAGCACGACCCGGACTTCGTCCATGGCGCTCTCCAGGGCCGAGCCCACGCCGTAAGCCTTGGCCCATATCTCCACGGAGTTCTTGCGGTCTCCGTAGATTCTCTGCCAGCTGTTGAGCGGCATCATCACCCAGTTGTCGCGGCTCTGCCCCAGGGTCTTGCCTTCTTTTTTTCCGACGCCCACGACGGTGAACACTTCGCCATCGACCCTGATCTCCTTGCCCAGAGGATCGGTTCCGGGCATCAGGTTGTCGAGAATGTCGTGCCCGATGACCACCACATGAGAGGCGGAGTTGTTGTCCGCGTCGGTAATGGAGCGCCCGGCGACGACATCCAGGTCGTAGATCGGGGCCATGGATGCGGTCCAGCCGCGCACGCGCGAATCGGAACTGGAACGCATCTCGTACTTGATGTGCCCGTTGCCGACATTGGCGGCTGCGCCCACCATCTTGCAGCTCTTGCAGGCCTCGGCGATGGCTTCGTAATCCTCAACGGTCAGCCGCTGCCGCTTTCGGGATTCCATCAGCACATCGACGTTGGTGATCACACTGGGCGACTTGCTGGCGAAGAACACATCCGCGCCGAGGTTGAAGATCTTTTCCGAGACATATCCATTGATGCCGCTGATGAAGGTCACCACGGCGATCACCGCCGCAACGCCGATCACCACTCCCAGCAGAGTGAGCACCGAGCGCAGCTTGTTGGCCCATAAGGACTGCAGGGCCATACGCATGGATTCGAGGATATTCATGCCTGGACAGTCAGTTTAGCAGGAGGAGCTTTTGGCTGCTGGCTTCTGGCTGCTGGCCCGAGCGGCGGGTATTTGGTATTTGGTACTTGGTACTTGGTATTTCTCGACTGCCATTTACGTTGAACAGCCACCCGCCATTCGCCATTCGCTATTCGCTATTCGCCAATTGTTTTTTTCCAGACGAAACTCTCCCCGACAGTAGATACGCAGATTGAAGAAAATTTGTTCCGTGAGTGAACTGGTTTTGCCATTTGCTAATTGCGGCTAATTGCCATTTGCTATTTGCTCTATAATCACCTCAGTGGATGCCGGACCGGATGATCGCCGTCTTCGCGAGAAGAGGGAGGAAAGTCCGAACTCCGCAGAGCAGTGTGCCGGATAACGTCCGGGATGGCGGATTCAAGTCCGTCAGACGGAAAGTGCAACAGAGAATATACCGCCTCGTCCGCAAGGGCGGGGTAAGGGTGAAAAGGTGCGGTAAGAGCGCACCGCTCGCGCAGTAATGCGCGGGGCATGGCAAACCCCACACGGAGCAAGACCAAATAGGGAGGGAATGGCGGCAACGCCATGCGTGCCTGCTCGGCGCGCCCAACCTCCGGGTAGGTCGCTTGAGCCGCTCAGTAATGAACGGCCTAGAGGAATGATCGTCGCGGCGGCAACGCCGTACAAAATTCGGCTTACAGGTCCGGCATCACTTGTGGCCCTCTCGTTTCAAAAGAGCGAGAGGGCTTTCAATTTTGCGAGAGCCCCGAACCTTGCAGTTTCAGGACAAGATCACAATCCAACGAAGGCCTGTGGGTGCGCTGGTTGAAGCGCACATTCCGGGGATTCTTCACTGCGCGCTCACATGCGTTCGCACTTCGTTCAGAATGACAAGGGTTTTGCGGTAACGCGGTGATGCGGGAACCCTATTCTCCCGATCTTGCCAACTCCACGGCCCGAACCAAAGCCTGGGCTTTGTTCAGACACTCTTCGTATTCGCT
>WNFD01017927.1_pt1 | contig 10117 bp, 13 predicted proteins | sample 5400491 | NCBI WGS metagenome assembly WNFD01 (sample SAMN13153343, study PRJNA577476) | soil metagenome | isolation source: 120 cm saprolite under Douglas fir tree site 2 hole 2 replicate 2 | place: USA:California | collected 2015-04-18
CCCCACGATGCTTATCTGGCCGAGTGGATTGCGAAGCAACCAGCACGCTATAGCCCAGCTTCAGAGGAAACGACACGCCAGATTGCACAATTTGAGCACGAGACAGGTCTGCTCCCGTTGTCTTTGCGCGCATTTTATCGGGAAGTCGGCAACGTGAATTTCGTGGGGAGGCATCCTCAATGGAATCGTTTTTTTCAGTTGAGCCCGCGGGCATATGGTTTTGATCCCTTGATGGTGGTAGATTTTAGCGAAGCCACAGTGGAATTTCCCTACTGGAAAGAAGCATACGCCGGAGCAGAGGACGCCCCGCCCGAACCACTCTATATTGCCCCCGATTATATGATGAAATACTATGTCAGTGGATCTGGTGGCTATGAGATGGAGTTCCCCAATGCAGCGATTGATGGACGCTTGTTGCATGAGTGGCACAATACGACCTTTGTCAACTATCTTCGCATCTGTTTGCGCTATGGTGGGATACCTGGGTTAGAATCTATTGAACACTTCATTGAGGAGGAATTAGCCTATCTAAGAAAAGATCTGCTGCCTATCTAGTGGAAGTAGATATGTCCCCGTACCCAATAATGCATGCGAAGCAATGGGACCAGTATTGCTTCTCTGGCAGAGGCGATAAGAAGGCTGAGTATGACAGGCTCTGTACATGGAACGCGAGGTGGCAAATGATTGAGCCAGACGTGAGGCAGATCAGCTATGCAACTGGTTATTAGAACAAGACCCGAGCCTGGTTCTTCGCTGGCTCTATGAGGTCTGGGAAGGAGCACGCCAGGCGCCAGAAGGGTTTAACTGGCTTGGATTGGCTGAGATTTCTGCGGGACTGGCACACCATAAGGATGGCACGCTTTCCTCGCCTCCAGACTTGGGCTGGGCTCGTGTGGCGGTCCTGGTGAACACCTTCCTCATCCACGAAGCGAAAGCCCACGGACGGGTTTATTCTAGCGCACGGGTTGTGCCACCTGAGGCAAGGGAACGAGTGATGCGCATCCGAGTCAGGTTTCTCCTGAGACTGGGCAGCGTTCCTGGTGATCCAGTGCTGGACAGCACCCTGCTGGTCCAATCGTTCTTCGAGGGCCTGACGCTCTCGCCTGAAGAGGCCCTGAGCCAATGCGCGGCTGGTAGGAAGGTGCTCAGCCAGGAGCAGATCTGGAAACTGAATCGGATCCAACGAAATGTGGAGTTCCTCCGGCCTTTAGCTGAGCAACATCTCTTGCCAGCCAATCAGGAACTCTTAGCCTGGTACTCCATCCGGGAACGCTTGAATATTTCGTGACATGCAGAGCCAGCATGCCCAATCTGTATGCTGGCTATGATGCGATGGGCAACATGACTGCCGCAACACGGATGCGACCAGCGGCCATATCTGCAGTGGTGGCTCACCAATTCGCTCAAATGAAAAGGTGACTGAACGAGGTGAGCCACGCCGAAGAAAGTTGTGAATCTCCTCGTCCTTCCGCGGCACACGACTGCTGTCCCGAACGCGCTCAAGCCGAAAAATGGGAGGGGTGAGATCGTGTGAGGCAGAAGCGTTGTGGTATGATTTGAATGACGATCATTCCTTCAACTTATCCTCTCCTCATGAGTTGCAATGCGTGGCCGAAAAAGTGTTCAGTTCTATAGGTGCATTTCAGAAACGCTGTGGTTCAACCGTTGGACAGTCGTCAAAGTATGTAAGCGAGCAGCGATGGCAATGAACACGAGGGGGATGTGGGCTTCCGATCCCCATTATCCCAATGGCGAGTATATTCGTTTGCAAAAAGGTTACAGGCTATCCTTCTTAAACAGGGTACACTTCGACCCATTGATCGATGCGCCATGGATATTTAAAGAAAAGAAGGGAAGCGATGTTTACAAAAACAGAACTCGACGCTACCGTACATATGGTCAGTAGCAATAAACTCTTCCTTCGGCAGCCCTTTACGATTCAGTTTAGTAATGATGTCAGATCGGAGGCTGGTTTTTACTTTTTTCGCGGGGCTAAACAACACTACAAGCATGCAGCATATTTCTGGCTACGCTGCATCAACTGGTTAGAGGATAGTTGGATAGGTTTCCAGCTTCTTATGAGACAGCGATATCCTGATCGTCGTGATGCCCCCATAAATGTAAACACTAACTTTCTCCTGGATGCATCCAATTTGTATAAGCACATCTCACCAGAGAGCTTTCAAGCGACAATTGAGGAATATTCCTTGCAGTTGAAAAACGCAAACATTCCTCATGCGTATCATTGGGAGGGACAGGTACAAGAGGCCATGCAGATGAGCGATGAATGGAATGATCAGTCCTTTATTGCCGAGACGGAAAGCGAGTTTCTTGTTTTCCACTGGGAGACGAGCGCTTAATCGCTGCTTTGATCAGACTTTTTGCAGCGAACTCAACAGCACAGGTCTGCTGCCACGACATTGGCAGGAGACCTGAGGGTGGTCCAATCAGCCTGGGACTCAGGAGGGAACGACCGTGTACCTTGATGGAGTGAAAGCACGCTTTGAGCAACTGCATCTTGTGCGTAGCGAGAAAATCATCCCGTGTACAGAGCGTGAGATACAGATGCTGGAGCAGCAACTAGGACTTCCCTTGCCAGGGGCTTATAAGGAGTTCCTTCTCTGGATGGGACATGGCGCTGGTGGGTTCTTGAGAGGTTCCGACTGCTTTTATGACCATCTTCCGCGCCTTCACGCCTGGGCTATGGAACTATTGTGGGAGAATGGCTACGCTGAGCCGCTGCCAGGGGATGCCTTCGTCTTTTCTATGCACCAGGGATATGTGTTCTACTTTGTCCGTGTCGGTGAGGGCGATGACCCGCCGGTGTACTTCTACAGTGAGGCGATGGAGACTCCTGCTTTCATCATTAAACATCCGAACCTGGCTGATTTCCTCAATTATCAGATTGAGGTCGAGGTACACTATCGTGCAGACCATCTAGCACTGCTTGCTGAGGCTGAAAAGAACAATCCCAAGCGGGCAAAAGAGATGAAGGACCTTTCCAGGCGCCTTGGGGATGATTTTTGAGAAGAGATGATGAGTGGTCTGGTCACCATTCCCATGTATCACCGTCAACCGAGACGGAGAAGAACTGCAGAGATATTTACTCTCTGAAATAAGGACTGTTTCTTGGTCATCTATCGCTCTGTTCCCAGAGGAGAAAGTCGTTGAAGGCACACTTCAGGAAACTTTACCTCAACAACGCTACTGGAATCACCAAGTGTGGCTATGCTCTTATCTATGTGATCATGATAGGTATTTTCATTGTATTTGTGATAAATCAAGGTGTAGATATCAACACGACCACATTTCTTCTGATTGGTGTGACGGTGGTGGCATATACGCTCACCTATGTGCGTACCCAGCACCCCCTCGCGTATTATAATCTCATCATTAAGCTGTTCCCTAGCCGCGCCTCCGCCTACCACGAGCGTGGAGAAGTGTATAGGAAACGCAAGGAGTATCGACGAGCTCTCACTGACTATGATTGTGCAATTCAACGCAGACCGGGATATGCCGGGATGTACGTCGATCGTGCTCGGATCTATTACGAACTAGGAGAGTATCAACAATGTCTCAAAGATTACGAATGCTACCGGAGCCTGGCTTACAACCGATTGGGAGAGTATGAGCTAGCTTTGCATGATAGCACCCATGCCATCGAGTTGGACACCACATTGGCCTATGCCTATGTCTGCCGAGGACAGGCCTACCTGAGGCTGAGTGACCTGCAGCAGGCGCTAGCAGATTTCATCAAAGCATGGGAATTAGATTCAACCAGGCTGTACTATGGGTGGCTGATTGAGTGGTCTAAGATGTGCCTTCCTCATCCCGACCCTGCAAGAGCAGAGCGCTTAGAAGCGCTAGCGGCGAGAGATCCAACGCATCACCTCGCCTATGTCTGCCGGGCAGTGGCACACTGGCTCCATGAAAACTTTGAGGCAGCATTGAGAGAACTGCAACAAGCTCCGCCGCCAGAGCCGAATGACGAGGCTTGCTCTTTTTGGCGAGGGCTGATATGTGTCTCTCTGGAGCGAGATGATGAGGCACTGGCAGCTTTAGAACAAGTGGTACATCTCCCCCCGGTACTCCTGACTCCGCTCAGTTGGATACAGCACCAGAGACCAGATTTTTACGCACAGAAGGTCATACCATTGTTGGCACACTAACAACAGTGAGCCCTCCAACACCGAATTGCTATTTCAGGTTTGTAACTACGCAGGGGCACGAGAAAGCGGGGAGAACAGAATGACTGAGCAGGGCCAATTCCAAAGCGGCCACCGCTGCCATGCCTTGCTTGCGCAATGTTCAGAGCTAGCCTCCTCCCTGGCAGGATACTGATCAGGGAATCGGATGGTAGCAACAAGATGAAGCAGAACAACAAAGGAGGGACTCCCAATGCCAGCCATCCTGCACGGCCCATCAGGCCACATCACCCTGGGATCAGCCGTCGTTACCATTGGACGGGCCCCGGACAACCACCTGGTCGTCCCTGGTGCCAGCGTCGCACCCCGTCACGCCGAGATCCGCTCGGCCAGTCTCGGTGGCAGACGCAGCTACAGTCTCATTGACCTGGGCAGCAGCACGGGGACTTTCGTCAACGAGCAGCGACTGGCGGCGCATGTGCCCCACTTGCTCACGACCGGGGATCGCATACGCCTCGGTGAGGCGTTCTTCCTCTACCAGGAGAGCGAGGCTGCTGCGCGGGCCACACCTGGGTCGGCTCCGGCAGGCGCCGGTCAGGGCAGTCCTCTGGGGTACCAGGTACCACCGCCAGCGTCCTGGCCCCCATTCCAGCCCTCTGGACAGCACCCATCGAGCTCCTTCCCGCTTCCAGCAGGCAGGGCAGGCTTCTCGGGTGTTCGCTTGCTGCGACAGAGACGCTGGCTGGCGCTGGGTGGGCTGGGGGTGGTGCTGCTGGCGGTGCTGGCCGCTGTCCTGTTGGGGAACCAGCCACCGTCGGCCAGGACGCTGGATACCTATTGTAGCGCGCTGACGGGTGGGGACTACCAGGCGGTGTACCAGCAGCTCTCGCCGCGCTTGCAGGCAGCAGGGAGCGAGCAGCAGTTGGCGCGGTTGCTGGCGCTGGATAAGGTGATCTCGTGTACGCATGGGCCGGTGAGCCAGTCAGGGACGAAGGCGAAAGCGACGCTCTCGCTGGTACATGCCTCGGGGGTGAAGAGTGAGGACGTGGTGTTCCTGGTGCAGGGGAGCGATGGGAGTTGGAAAATAGACAGCATACGGCAGCAGTGAAGCCCCGCGAAGCATGACCAGAGGAGTGGGGGTGTGAGCGCTGCTCAAGGGAGTGGAGAGCAAAGTGCTCTCTTCGGTAGAGAAGGATACGGCATCCCATCTGAATGTAGAGGGGACGACCTGTAGCTTTACCCCGCAGACTGTGGTGGCCAGCGAGCACGGGGAGCAGCCAATTGGCAAGGTGCATGTCGGTGAGCGGGTCCTGGCGTCTTCGGTTGATGCCTATTGGCGCCCCCCATTTGGTGACCCGTGTATACTATATATAAGAGGCGAGCCCTCCCCGGCTTGCCCCCTGACCTCTCGTCTTCTCACACCAACCGGGGCGCCCAGCCAGCCCCCTTCGTACGGTCCCCTTTAGTCCACTGGTAGGAACGACCTCACGTTCCTCCTCATTCTCCCTTCCATGAAAGGATCCTCCCATGGACTCCCAAAAAATTGAAAAATTTCTTCGCCAGGAACAAGAGCATGAGCAACAAGGAGAATTCCTCGCCACCGCTCGCGCCGAAATGGAAAAAAACCGTAGGGGCAGAAACGCCGACTGAGGGGAAGTGATATACTCCACAAGAGAGAGAAGAAGAGTCCTCTGCGAGCAGGAGGAAAGCCCATGAAACCAGCCCGGAAGTTTACGCGGGTGAGTCGACGGTTTTATCGTCCAGAACACTATCACTGCCCGGTCTGCCAGAGACGATTACGGCGGGCAGTGACCTTGACGGAGCGCACCGTGATCACGCTGGAGGAGGTCATCAAAGTGGTGCACGCAGGCTACCGCTGCCCTGATCCAGCATGTGGGGGACATCAACGCACCTATCGCAGTGCGAGGGCAGATGCGCTGGCGTTACCATGGTTCACGTATGGAGTGGATATCGTGCTGCTGGTGGGACGGTTGCGCCTGAGAGAGCACCAGACAGTGGATGAGATCCATGGGGAGCTACTCAAGCGGCTTGCACCGCTGGGGGTGAAGATCGCGCGACGGGAAATCCTCTACCTCTTTGATGCGTACAGCACGCTCTTGCGAGAAAGCCTCGAGGCGAAAGACGACCTGGAGTGGTTGGCGCAGGTGCAGAAGCATGGGGGCATCATCGTCTCGGTGGATGGCATCCAGCCCGAGAAGGGTAACGAGACGGTCTACCTGGTGCGCGATGCGCTCACCGGGCGCGTGCTTTCTGCCGAGAATGTGACCTCGTCGGAGACGGCGGTGATGAAAGCGCTGCTCGCCCCGGTGGTGGCATTAGAAGTGAAGGTCCTGGGAACGATCAGTGACGCACAAGAAAGTGAACTGCTGGCAGTGCAGGAGTTATGGCCGGACGTGCCGCATCAGGTGTGCCAGTTCCATGTGCTACGCGACGCCTCGAAAGCGGCTTTCGAGGCGGATAAGCAGGTCAAAACAGCCATGCGCAAACGCCTGCAGCCCAAGGTACGGGAGGTGCGCAAGCAGATCAAGAAGCACCTGGCCACGGCCTCGCCCGATGAAGCCACACAGCTTGCGGTGCTCGACGACTACGCCACCGGGATCGTGACAGCACTCAACACCGACGGGCTGCAACCCTTCAAGTACGCGACGGTAGAAGAAAGCTCAATGTTAGAGGAGATCGAAGCCAGCCTGCAGCAGCTTCCCAAAAAGGGGGGGCCGTGAGCCCGCTGTGTGCGCAAAAGCTGGCACGTCTGCAGGCCATTGTGGCGGAGCGGGCCATCTGGACAGAGCAGCTGGCGCAGGTCAAACGCCTGCACAGCTGGCTGTTAGAAGTCGAGCACCTCCTAGATGACAGTCGGGCACCAGAGGGCGAAGTGCTGAGCAATGTGACGGTAGGAAACCGCCTGGATCGCTGGCGGGAACGCATGGCCACGCATCTGACGGATGGCTCGCTTGCCGAGTTGGAGCGGGAGTGCCTCACCGAGTTCTTACAGGTGCTCTCCAACTTGCGACCCCATCTGGTGCAGTGCTACGACCGTCAGGATTTTCCCCGCACCAACAACGACATGGAGCGTAGCATTCGCGGCCTCAAGACGCAGTATCGCCGCGTGAGTGGTCGCAAGAACTGGAACGCGTATCTGTTGCGCTACGGGCGTTGTGTGGCCTACGCTGCCTGGTGGGAGCAAGATACGGCCCACCAGCAGGACCTGGAGCAGCGCGCCGCTGGGCTTGACCGTGCCCGCTGGCGAGAGTTGCGACGGGAGACCACCGTCGCTCACAGCGAGCAACTCACGCGCTTTCGTTTCCGTCACAAGCGCCAGTCCTTGCTCATTTCCCTCGAAGAGCGCTGGGCCGCTGCTGCTCAGTCGGCACCTTTGCCCTGACGGATAAAAAAGGCGCCAACGAGCGTTCCATCCGTCTCGCCCTGACCGGCCTGTTCGAATACATGCAGGCCACAGCTACCTACCCTGAGCCTCCCCGTCCCGGCTCCAAGCACACCCCCGTCGCCGGGGGCTACTTCCTCAACGACTTCCCCTCGCGACCCGTCGACTGGCTCTGGCAGGACCGTATCCCTTTGGCTGCCCTCACCCTCCTGGAAGGCGACCCAGGCATCGGCAAGTCCCTGCTTGCCCTTGACCTTGCCGCCCGCGTCTCCAGTGGCCACCCTATGCCCGACGACTCTCCTGGCAAGGAGGGCAGAGTCGTCCTGGTCGCTCCCCACGATAGCGCCTCCCGTACCATCATACCACGCCTCCGTGCCGCTGGCGGCGACCCCTCCCAGGTCTTTCTCCTCACCAGCGTCCTGGACGTCGATCCCAAAAACGGCCAACTGTTCTACCATCCCTTCTCACTCCCGGGCGATGAGCACTTCTTAGAGAACATCATTACCCGGACCGAAGCCGTCCTCGTCATCATCGACACCCTCGACATCTGCCAGCCGCACCAGCGTCAACGCGCCCTCCCCCGGCTGGTCGACCTCGCCGACCGTACCGGCTGCGCCATCGTGCTCACCCGCCCGCGCACCACCTCCAGATCGGGTCAGGACGCCCCTATTCACAGCACCGCCCCCCTCGACCTGCGCGCCTTCGTCAGCAGCAGCTTGCTCATCGCCCCCTATCCTGGCGACTCCGAACAGCGCTTCCTCATTACCGCCAGGCACCCGCTCGCCCCACAGCCCAAAACCCTCTACTACGAGATCCTTGGACCTGCCGACGGTGCTCCCATCATCAACTGGCTGGGAGCAGAAGAGCACCCCGACAGCAGGCCCGAGGAGGGACCTTCCGGCAGGCTCGGCATCATACATATCTTGACCCTGGCGGCCCTGAAAGATGCCTCCAGTGCCCTGAGTGCCAGGGAGTTGAGCTGTGACGATGAGGAGTACAACAACGTCCGCAAATTGCTGAACCGCATGCTCCATGCCGGCCAGGTCGTCTCCCCGGCTCGCGGCCTCTACACCCTCCCGGACCACCCCTGCCTGGCCCAGTACCCAGTGCTCGACACCTCCACCGCAGCAGCATCCCCTGTCCCAAATGTCTCAAGTGTCTCAAGTATTCCAACTACCCAGGCAACCCCTGATACCGCAAACAACCAGGATACCAATCCACAAACAGCACCTGTCTCAATTGTCCCAAGTGTCCCAACTACTCCAGCAGACCCTGATCCCGCAGACGACCAGGATACTGACTCACAAACACCATCTGTCTCAAATGTCCCAAGTATCCCAAATACCACCTCAACGCCTCCCCACCCCCACAGCCCGTCAGACCCGCCTTACCACCCCTGACGAAACAGCTGGGGTATGGGAAAGCGATCCCAACCAGCAGCCAGAGAGCCCATAGACCTCAACCTGACGCAAAGCCCATCAACAACTGTATTGTTTCCCAACGAGGTTGGTAACCCATACAAACTGCTCCGTCGTATAGTAGTGACAGGGCTTGCCCCTGTCATGGTTTTCTTGCCCTGTCATGACCTGCTTGCCCCTCTCATGTTCTCTCATGTTCGTGCAGCACTGGACAGGCACCCCTAACTTACCGCTCGCTTGACGTAAAGCTCAAGGGCGATGTATGCTCAACAAAAAGCAGGAGAGAGGTTTCATGGATCAGCAGATCGAGCGCATTCTGAACCAGGTACCCGGGTGGCGCGGAGCCGAAGCTGTGGTCACGCCGCTGCTCGGCGGCATCACGAACCAGAATTACCGTGTGGATATCGCGGGCGAAGCCTTCGTGCTGCGTATCGGGGGCAAGGGAACGCACCTGCTTGGCATCGACCGGGGGCGCGAACGCGCCTGCACTGCTATAGCAGCACAGATGGGGGTCGGGGCCGGGGTTGTCCATTTTTTCGCTTCTGAAAGCGACGAAGTACTCGTCACGCGCTTCATTCCCGGCGAGGGCATCTCTCCGGAAACCGCTGCTCGACCTGAGATGCTGCAGCGCATTGTAGACGCCATGCGCCGCTACCACGCCGGGCCGGATTTCCCCGGCGCCTTCTCCCCTTTCCAGACGGTGCGCAGCTATCACAGGCTGGCACTGGAGTACAACGTTGCTTTTCCCGGCACATTACCCCGGGTACTTAGCCTGATGGCGCAGATTGAAGCGGCCATCGGCCCGCTGCAGCAGCCGAAGCCCTGCCACAATGACCTGCTCGCGAGCAATTTCATCGACGATGGGCACACCATCTGGATACTGGACTGGGAGTACGCCGCCATGGGCGATCTCTTCTTCGACCTGGGAAACTTTGCCGTCAACCAGTCACTGGACGAGGAACAGTGTGAGCTTCTCCTGCGCTGCTACTCCGGCGAGGTGCGACCGGCGGACCTGGCGCACCTGCACCTGATGCGTCTCGCTTCCGACCTGCGCGAATCCTTCTGGGGCTTTCTCCAGTTGGGCATATCCGAGCTTGACTTCGACTATGCCGCATATGCTCATCACCACCTCGAGCGCTTTCTTAGCAACG
>WNFD01032312.1_pt1 | contig 10117 bp, 15 predicted proteins | sample 5400491 | NCBI WGS metagenome assembly WNFD01 (sample SAMN13153343, study PRJNA577476) | soil metagenome | isolation source: 120 cm saprolite under Douglas fir tree site 2 hole 2 replicate 2 | place: USA:California | collected 2015-04-18
TTATCCCTCTGTGACCATCAGAGACTGACGTCGATGTTGGGACGGGTGTAGATGTCGAAGGAGACGAAACGGGTTCATCGACAGACACCGACACCGATTGAATGTTTCGAATCGGCATGTGTGGCGATTTGATTGTTGCCGCTCGAGGATGGTATTGTTGCGTTGGATATGCCCCATGCGTGCGAAATTTTGTTCATTGTCTACTTGTTGCACTACTACTGCAGTGTAGTGTTGATTATGCTGAGTTGGTATGATCATTGTATGTAGATTGTAAGAGTTCAACGATTTCCCTGTTGCAAGCCTGGGTAGCTGGATCTATCAAATGAACTATGCTTTCGGCCCATGCATCCGGTTGAGGTGAGAATGCACGTCTTCATCTGACGTTGGTTCATGAGATCATGAGACGTCGTGATGAGAAGAAATGGACATTGATAATTGACGCTGTGGGATCCAACTTTTACTTTTTCTTCCGTCACACGGTCGGTCAGCAATTTTTTATCCCCACGCAAACTACCTTTCCGACTTCCGACTTCCGACTTTGGTTTAATTTAGGTTGCTTATGCAATATGATAGATGATGACATGATGACAACATGGTCGACGACTGGACAGCTAAGCTACAGTTAGGAGTTAGGAGTCTGAAATGGACCCATCGTCGTCGTCCATGTCCACTGGCACTAGCATGGTCGAAATTTACCTGGTCGCTGGTGAATCTCCAACTTCGTTTCTCCGTATTCCCATCGAAGACGTGAAGAGGCTTTCCGTTCGGCCTTTCAAATGGCTACGTTTCATGATGTACTCTATTTGTGGAGCTCCTGGAGAGATTTCTGCAACGCCGCGCGGTGATCCAGTTGAATATGACAGTACCGAGTTGGCCGGAGTTCGATATTACTATGAGCCTCAGGGTAAACTTTGTTTTTGTATGTGAGATTTTTTGCTTACCGCAATCGCAGCTTCTCAAGAAGATCTTATCCTCGTGGACATTGAAGGTTTAAATGATCAAGTAACGCAGAGTGTTATGACCCAACGCAGTAGGAGTTTCAGGGAGAAAATCCTACAGCGAGATGGTGCCTGCGTCATCACAGGAAACCATGCAGAGCGTTGTGATGCGGTACACCTGATTCCCAGGGTCAAAGGCCACCAGGTAATGTCCCCGATCATTTGGATTTTTTAGATGATATGGATATTTTATTCTAGTACATTCAAAGGGTCATTCAAGATCGTTCTCATCTACATGGTTCCGCATTGGCCGAACCAATCGATGACATAGATGACATTAGGAATGGTGTCTTATTACGCGCGGACCTGCATGTAGGGCTTGGAAATGGAGAGATCGCTTTCTTAAAGGTATGATAATCTCGCAGTTCTTCTGGGACACCCTCGAAACTCAGCCATTTAGACCCCGAACTTCGGATTAGGGCCTGCTGACATACCGTGGGACGGGGAAGGCTCTGTTTTTCATACTCGCGTCACACCCCATCAATTGGTGGAACCTGATGGCTATGACCGTGATCAAGCCCAACTTATGTTAAATACGCTTCGACAAGCGATGGCCACGCCAGCAGCCCGCTCTTACTATTTCGATTTAGGGCTATCTGTGGATGCGAACTTCCAAGGCACAGACGACACAACACCCCCTATCGTCCTCCTGAACTTCATGTATGGTATTGCCGCTTATAAACGCTGGAAGAGCCCCCCCGGCGTCAGCATAATAAAGGCGTACTTCGCGAAATGTTACGAAACTATTCCAGTACCACGCCCCCGAGCACCAGTTGGCGAAGGCTCTTCCGGCGAACAAGGTGATCCCAAGGACCCTGACTACGTTCCGGAGGACACCACCTCAATGGAGGAAGCGATGGATGAGTTGAATATGGTTCTAATGTATTTAAGCGGCATTACGCCGGAAGAGGCTGCTATCAGACGGGAGAAGCAACTTGAGGAGGAGAAACAGATGGCCCAGGAAGCTGGCCGAAGGAAAGTTATGGAATGGATAGACACCGTTCGTACATGATGCATGATGACTGTGCAATGGTACGTACCGCTAGATGCCAGTATTGTCAATACTGGAAATGGTCTTTCCAAAATACCCGTGTCGAGTCCCATCAATGTTTGTTGTGCCCTGCTAATTTGCTGTATGCTGGTGGTCCTCTGCATTGCCCTTATCACAACGCTGGAAAACTCGCCAAACGCGAGACTTGTGGGATATGTTTCTAACTTCGAAGTGCCTCGCATCTTGTTCGGGTTAGGGTTACGTGTGGATGCAAAATTCGAGGGCACAAACTCGCTACCCAATATCGTCATCCTTGACTTTCTGTATGGCGTTGCCGCCTACAATTGCTGGAAAAGCGCGTCCATTCTCGGCACGATGGAGGAGTACTACGTGGATCATTACGAATCTATCCCGGTACCGACCCCCTCAACACTGAGTGAAGAAGACTCTTTCAGCGAACAACATGATCCCGTTGACCCTAGCCATGTTCCAAAGCGTACGTAGACATCACACTTCCTCAAAGACAGAGAATGCGATGGCGAAAGCGATGGACAACCTGAATACTGTTTTTAATGCATTTAAAGCCATCAGACGGGAGAAGCGAATCGAGGAGGAGGAGATAGCCCGGAGAAGCAAGCCGAAGGACAGTGATGGAATGGATGGACACCGTTCGTACATGATGGCCACTTTTTATCGAATCCAATTGATGTTTGTTGTGCTCTGGTAATTTACTGTATCTTGGCGGTCCTCGGCATTACTCGTATCCCGTATCACGCTGGAAACTCGCCAAAAGTGGGACTTCCCCATATGGCAATGGGTAACGTTTTCCGCTAAACACCAAACATCAACATCATGGATCCCAACCCAACGCAGGGTAAGGCAACAAAGCTAAATAGCCCATGCTTTGCTAAAATAACTTAGGTGTATCGCTCTTTGTTGCGCTCGCATTGGGAAGTGCTTCTCTCGGATACTTCTTGGGGCGTGGTACGGTGCCATCTGCCGCACGTGCAATGGCCAACCACGAGCAGGTTAAAGAACCGCCATCCGAAAGTCTCAGAGTGAACGAAGGCCGAGGTGATAGCGACGAGTCGGACGCGGAGGTGTCAGAGTCTATCCCCGATGGATACGGGGACATTTAGGTCCTCGTGGTACGAAATGACCTTGGCATGACAACCGGAAAAATCGCGGCACAGTGAGTAGTTAGTCCTCGGCGCGCAGAACGTCGATTGAGCTCGGTGTCCGTTATATGACGAAGATGCGCGTGAGTCCCATCGCTGCGTATATTTTCTTCCGGTCTCACGTTAGGTGGTCCACAGACATGCCACGCTGGCATGCTACAAGGCGCTATTTCAGACAAACCCTGCCGTGAGTGCTTCTGATCGTGTCGTCACACGCAATATATTGTAACCCCGATGCAGCTTTTGATACACTGGGAGCGAACGGGGTGGGTTCTGACTACCAGAGAGCCCGCCTTGGTATGTGCAGCTTATGGGTCCTAGGCAAACAAAGGTTGCGCTACGTTGCAGCAGCGAAGATGAGATGCTGCTGCTTCAAGCTCAGGCGCAGAGCCTAAATATATGCGCACGATCCATTCAAGACGCGTAAGAATTAATATTGCCTTCACCCCCGCGGAGCTTCGCACACTGACGCGGGAGAATACAACAAGGGGGCGCACTCAAATTGCAGCTGGTTCGAGAACGGTGCTGGGAATAGGACCAGGTAAGTTGAGCACGAAATGAAGGACTGTTTTTATTCTGAGACGAGGTAATTTGAAGCACCCGCTCGCTTGGTCAATCAGGTCACGGGGAAGCTTAGGCTATTGTGATGGGCTATGGGTTGTTTGTGGTCGAAAATAAGAATACATGACAATTTCACTGATACAATCAAACCGGGCATGGGTGGGCTACATGTGTGAGACCAGGGTCGACATGAATTGGCAGGGGTGACCCATCAATGCGACGGCTATGCTAGGGTATCTCGGAGGCGGCAGCACTGGAAGCCGCCGCTGCAGCAGACTCTTGGGCTTGCACAAAAGACGTAAAGAGTGCGATAAAGATAGCCAAGAGTATTAGTACAGTAAAGAACATGACTGAGAGGATGACGGCTGCGAAAGATTCTAACAATTGGATTGACATGCCATGGAAAGAATGGTATACCTCGGCGGGGAACCCGATAGCGCTTGGTGGGTGTGTCAACTAAGCTATCCTGACCTGGCGGGTCAGGGAGATCATTATCATCGTGGACCAGGGGTATCAAGGATATGCTAGGTCGCCTATAAGAGTGCATTATTGTGTTTAGTTCGGGGTGTTGTAGGTCTAAGAAAACAGAGTTTAGGCTGAGCGTGAGCGCTGAGCCACTGTTGAGTTCTTTGGGGAGTTTACTCACACCACGTTCTCACGCTCACGCTCAAGGCGAGTTCATAGCGACGTCCATCGTCGACTCATTCTCCGTTTTCTCCTCTCAACCCATCCCCAGGCCGGTCCTCTCACCCTCTTTCATAACCTAACCGAACCATGTCATTCCCTCAAACTCAACGACCGCAAACCCACTTTGCCTCAGACACCTACAAATTTTCGCATGACAACCTTGTCGATACCAACGCTACTCCCTTTGCACCTAATGCCCAACACAAGTCGTATGTTCTCAACACATCCGTACGCCCGTCTCTTCCGCTCTTGTGATCGCATCAACGTTCTGACTGCCGGCAGACCGAGCGAAAGGGTGACTTCTATGATGACGATGATGGAGATTTGACCCCTCGGACGGCATATCCCCCCACTCCTCAGTTACCGCCAACACCCAGGCTTACATGGTGGCAAAGGGTCTGTGTCTCCCTTTCACAATTTTACGTGTCGCATCCTTCTCATCTTGCGCCATAGGTCTTACCAGACTCCATTGCGTGCCGCCTCTATGTTATCACAGTAGTGGTGGAGACAATCATCGACTTGGTTATAGAAGGGGATATTCTTTTAAGATTCCATGAGGCAGACAAGTCACAGCCATCAGTATCACCGCCATCAGCGTCACCGCCAACAAATAACCTTGCAATAGCCTCAAAGAAGATGCCTGTTTTCCTTGCTGTCTTCGCATTTGCTCAGTACGTCCAAGCCAACGCAGCTTCATTTTTTCTTGTCCGCTTATATGATTTCCACAGCGTCTTTCAGCTGGGTATGGCATTGGACGCCGTGTACGCTCGAAACACCCTGCAGTTTTTCGCCCTCACGTGAGTTCGGCCCTTCCCTCCATGACAGTGTGTTTACAATAGTTCCCGGTCCCTCTTCTAGGGTCTTCAACGCTCTGTTCCTCTTCTACGCGGTCGTGCAGTCCTCCGAAGTACGCCACTCAGTGACGGCCGTCTCCTCACAGACTGGTTTCTCGCATATTCCCATCAACGTTCTCACGGCGCTCCTACCAATTGTCATATCCATCGCAGAGCTTGCTTACATCGCGCTTGCCTGGACAATCTATAATGAGTTTGGCTGGAAGGTATACAAATTCTTGGGGGCCGATCGGCAAATCAAGAAGATGTTCGCGGTCTACCAGATATTCCAGTGCCTTGTCAAGTTTGACATCTTTTTCTGGGTGGGCTTCTGTGTGCAGTTCACCTTCCTGGTATTGAACGACCACTCTTGGGAGTTCTATCTCACCTGCGCCGCGCTGCCGCTGTCAATTGTGTTGCTGGTAGAAGGTCATCTGGCAGCCCGTTATGAAAATAAGTGGATGATGACCTCGTTCCTTTCCGGTTGTGTCGGCGCTATGACATACTTTTCTTATAAGGTATGGTTGCAGAGCTACTGTCGGATACCCTCTCACATAAACCTCATCAACTAGTTTGTCAAAGTCATTATCAACAAAAACCAACAGGAGTTTGCTCATGTCTGGGAGTCACTTTCTTCCTTCGGTTAGTACCCATGCTGTCCTGATTATTGCACTCTTGACATCGCTGCAGCTGTTATCTCTATCCTTCTTCTCATCATGACTTTTGTCTATGCATGGATGGTCATGCGGAACTTCGGACGTGGCCTGAAGGACCAGAGTACGTCAACGGTGACTTTTTTTGGCCCCCTTAAACCTCACCCCGTTCTCCAGTCTCACGGAAGCAGGCGGCTGCTGGCACAAAGCACAGCGCGTACCCGTCCTTGTCTGTGCGGCCTAACCGGATGAGCATCGACTAAGCACTCGTCATTTTATTTCTTCACGCCGACTTGAATTTTGCGTGTGAATACCCTGGCAGTGCGTCCGATCTGCCGACGGACCGTTATACCAGTCATCGTCCCCTCATCACCCCACCCAGAATCCACATTATACATTATAGTATGCGCTTGTGTTGTTGCTGGGCTTCCTCCAAGCGTCCTATGCTCTTTTTCCGCCTTTCTTTAGCCCCAATCCTCTCTTTTCCCACTTATCGATATGAGACGTTCGATTTCTTTGTCTACGTAGTCACCTTGGCCTTCTGCCAGGCAGTATCAGGGTTGTGCTGGAGAGTGGGGGTGCGCTCATATGTATTTGTTAGTTGAATTTAAGCCAGCTTATACAACCCAGAAAACATAGAGTGTGTCAAGTGAAATTGCACCACGTGTCCCAAGGTGTCGACAACACGTTGGTTGCTTAGCTCAGATGAGAGCTTGTTTTACTTCAAGCGTATGCCGTCTCCCTCCAACTTTTATTAACTATGACCCAAAGGTGAGCCCGTCTATCAACGTACACACCGACAAATGTTACCATTTCCATAGGCACCGCGTATCCCGCGCTGCCCTCGGGCTCGATTCTAGTTCTTCGTTTGCACCCACACCACCCCACTCTGGACGTTCGTCCCCGTACCCGGGACACTACAATGCCTCGTCGGACACCGCAGCTTTCGCAGGCTCACGCTTCGCGGACGATCTCGAAGGCCAAAACGACGAGGCCATCGAAGGGCTGAGCGCCAAAGTGAAAATGCTCAAAGAGGTGCGCGCGAATTCATTATTTCATTCCTCCCTCACCCCGCACAACGTCCTTCCTTCCTGGTCTGTGGTGTGTGTGTGTGTGTGTGTGTGTGTGTGTGTGTGCTCTTTTGAGCGTTGCGTTTGCGTCGAGGGCGTGGTGTGTCTATCTGTCTGTCTGTCTGTCTGTCTGTCTGCCTTTCTCTTCCGGCGGCTCTACTACTGGACGAGACGAGCGACTGACAAACGGTTTTTTTTTGATTGTTTTTTTTCTGTGCTTGGGAATTTACGTCTCAGGTCACGATCGGGATTGGGAATGAAGTGCGCGAGTCGACCATCCAGCTCAGTCAAATGGTGCGTTCTCTCTTTCTGTCTCTTTTGGTGCATGTGTACGCCGGCGCGTGAAGTCGTCGTGTACACATGCGATCGATATCGTCATACTCTCGGCTGACTGACAAACTTGTATTCTTTTTTTGCGTGTTTGGTGGGACAGAACGACGCGTTTTCGGAAACGTCGGGCATTCTCGCTGGCACGTTCCGGCGCATGAGCAATATGGCTGAGCGCCAAGGGTGTCGTTGGTTGTGGTACATCGTCTTCCTCATCCTCGTCTTTTGGTTTTTCGTCGTCGTGTGGTGGTTCCGACGGTAGCCTGCTAGTCTTGCCTTTTCACTCATGCCCGGGACCGTCGTCTTAACGTTGCTCGTCATTCATACCTCGTTGTACGCATATATCTCATTTTCGTTATCACAATATCGTGTATATTCCTGGATACGCCGTACCAGCCAGTTCGGGATATGCACACTGCTGTTAAGTGGACTGAGTGTGTATCCGCTGCGTTGCCAGACAGACATTAATATTACGGAAAGTCATAATTGACAAAACAAATAAAAATATCTCTAATCCGTTCCGGAATGTCATGTCCCGCCGAGCAACTGAGTGCGCACAATCTCTAGTATCATCCGCCGCCGCAAATAGGCCATGCTTCTCTGCGTAAAGTTAAAGGGAGAGTCCATGCCGCGTGAAAGGGCCTCGATACCCATTCTCCTGCTGGGGGGTATCCCCCGGGCAGTAATTGACCCAGCCAGTCCAGTCAAATGGCTGAGATTTCTTATTCAAGTGCTCGAGTTCGACGTATTCGCGTAATAGCTGACCATATACCAATATGTCAAGACTAGAGAAATCTAGGTCAAGGCGAGAAAGACGTACGTCGAAGACATCCTGCCGCCTCACACCCATGCTGTCGAACGATTCTATCCGGCGTCGCCGAAAATTAATCGCGGCTGCTGTCCAGTGTGAGTTGCCGTGGTTAACGGGCAACAATGCAATGTCTTTCGAGAACAGATCAAACTACCAGCAAAATGGTCGTTAAGTAGCCCGCCAGTGGAGCGGGGTAGGCAGAGCGTACTTTTTTTGTCCACTTCGCTAGTCGAGCCTTTTCATATCCCTCCAGCGACAACTTCTCAAAGAAGAACGAATTGAAGTAGTGAACATTCAATACCGTGTTCCTCTCGGATCTTGCACCGTTCTTCACACTCCTGATTCCAGGGTGCGCCTCCGATCGGTCCAAGATAAGCTGACCGTAGAAATTGACGATTTCGTCATTTAACCATGCGCCGGGTTCCAGACGGCACAGATCAGCGTCTGTGATTTGCAGCCTTGCCACTTTGGCGATGGCGCCACGTTTCTTCAGTAACCTCGAGACTTCAGCTTCGTCTTCAGGAGTAAGAAAATCAGGTAAAGGTGGTCCGCGTATGCGACTGTTGATCTCTGCATCTTTGTCACGGCGGGCGATACGGAGTTGCTCAAAGGATGGTATGAAAGGTGGCGGAGGTTTAGGACTGCATATATTAGTTACAAACGGATTCCACGTAGGCGAAAGACTCACCCATTCAGGGTTGCTTTCGCTCTTTGTAAGGCGCGCTCAAGAAAGTCCGGAGTAACATTCTGTTGAGGACCTCGTGAGACGAGAATTTATGTAGCGAAAACAAGTGCACGGACATCACCGAATGAATGCCGTCTCTGGTCTTCGTTTTGATATCTTCTTCGAAGATCGGAGAGGGAGCGGGCTAACACCGGTTAAGCCGACGGCAAAGGACAATGGTAAAGACGTACACGACATTAATCCTTGACCGTCAAGCAACTCCCGATACTTCACAAACCCTAACAACAAAATGACACCTGGGACACGTCACTATACAGAACAATACTTACCTTGAAATGTCTGGAAGTCAGACGAGTACCCACGAGCTTGTTCGAGCTCGAACAAGTGCTTCATTAATGACTCTTGATCTTCCTTTCTCGACTCGAGTACGCGAGCTCTATGCTGGGGGCGCAAAGTAAAGACACGCACAACGAGACGGGGTATATAGGCTTACAGCACTCTGGAAAATATGTGGCCTGGCACCCTTCCTGGAAAAAACCCTTTTGACCACCCGTCCGGCGAGCTTCTTCTCAGCAACAACAATCGCCGCATCTACCACTTCTCGAGGCGTCGGTAGGGTAGAAGTTGATGCACTTGTGGATGCCGTAGTAGAAGACAGCTGAGGCTCAACGCTATTGCCAGTGTCAGGCGGTTGAGGCCGTGGAGTAGGCACTCGTGGTAAATTTGGTGATGGAGGGGGGGCCATGGACCGGTAGTACGGGTTATGGACGGCTTCCACTCGCGGTTCGGTTTGTGGTGTCTGAGGGATGTACGCGGGTTTCTGTGTAGGAGTTTCAACGGAAGGGCTGAGGTATGAGCCTGGAATAGGCGGGCGAAAAGAAAGAGGGCGGGCCACAGATAGGGCGTGGCTAACGGACTTTGATGGACCTGGGACGGGAGTAGAAGGAGGCCCGGAATGACGAGGCAAGGCAGTAGCGATGTGCCCCGTCGCAGGTGGTGGGGGATCCGCGACTAAGACAGGCACAGAAATGGAAAGGTCAGCCTTCCTGATCGACTGTTGAATACAGTGGGATGGTGATCGGTTAGCAGATTGTGCTTCTTCTGTTGGGGATGAGGAGCGTGAGGGTGAACCGCGCAACACAGCAGCGTCGGACCGCGGAGAACGCCTTTTCGTTTGCACTTTCGGAGACTTCCTACGAGGTAGGTGCGTAGAACGTAGGGTAATGTGTGGGGCAGACAGAGACGTGGGTTGGACTACCCCGTGCGTTCGTTGAGAACGCTGAGACGTTGGCCCTCTTAAAGCTAACAAAAGCTCAGTAAAAG
>WNFD01018082.1_pt1 | contig 10116 bp, 8 predicted proteins | sample 5400491 | NCBI WGS metagenome assembly WNFD01 (sample SAMN13153343, study PRJNA577476) | soil metagenome | isolation source: 120 cm saprolite under Douglas fir tree site 2 hole 2 replicate 2 | place: USA:California | collected 2015-04-18
CCCTGGATCGAGTAGTGGACGATCCGCATTCCGTGAAGCTCGCGGACGATGCGAAATACCTGCTCGATGATCTGCGCGCGGCTGTAGGCGCGCAGATAGCCGACGCCAGGAACGATCCGCAGCGTCACGTGCAGCGGATGCCGCGGGCACAGCTCGGGACGTGCGAGATGCGGAACGCCCGGGCCCGCCAGACCGGGGTGCGGATGCTTTCGCGGCCGCCCGGCGCCCTTGCGGCGGCCGCCCCATTTTGGCAAGTCGAGCGCGAGCTGGCGCATGGTGAATCTTGAATAGCAGATACTGCAGAAGACATCAACCAAGTTATGAAGAGAGGCGATGCATCTCGCCGGGCAAACGCAGGCTGCGCTCGAAGCGTGGACCCAGGCCCGCGGCGCCAAGGCTGGGGCGGCGCGCGCCCTCGCTCGCGCATTGCTGGCCGAGTTCGCGCAGCGGCCCACGGCCGAGCGGCCGGCGCAGGCGCTGCTGGCGGAGGCGCGGGCCGCGTTCTCGTCCGAACTGCCGCGCGCAGAGGTCGTGAGAGATCCCGACGACACCGTGCGCTTCGTGGTGCATCTGGACGACGGCAACATCGTCGAGACGGTGCTCATCCACCAGCGAGAGAACGAGACGCGCGCGCGCGGCCGTTGGACCGTCTGTGTCTCGTCGCAAGTCGGCTGCGCGCGCGGCTGTGTCTTTTGCGAGACGGGGCGGCTCGGCTTCGAGCGCAATCTGCAGGCGCACGAGATCGTCGCGCAGTACGCGGTCGCGGCGCGGCACCTCGGGACACGGCCGCAGAACGTCGTCTTCATGGGGATGGGCGAGCCGCTCGACAATCTCGAAGAAGTATTGCGCGCCATCGAAGTGCTGCGCGAGCCGGCGGGCTTCGCGGTGCCGGAGCGGCGGATCACCGTCAGCACCGTCGGCATCGTGCCGAAGATGGACGATTTGTACGCGCGAACCAAGGCGCAGATCGCCGTCTCGCTGCACGCCATCGACGCGCAGGCGCGCCGCGCGCTGCTGCCGGTGGCGAAGAAATGCCCCCTTGCCACCCTGCGCGAAGCGATCGCGCGCGCCCCGCGCACCGTGCTCTTGCAGTGGACGCTGATCGAGGGCGTCAACGATTCCGACGAGGCCGCCGACGCGCTGGCGGAATTCTCACGCGGTCTCGACGTGCGCGTGAACCTCATCCCACTCAACCCCGGCCCGATCGAAGCGCAGCACCCACCGCCTCTCGAGCGCTGCCGCTCCTTCCAGAAGCGCCTCGCCGCCGCCGGCATCCGCACCCTCTTACGTATGCCCCACGGTCGCGAAGTGGGCGGCGCGTGCGGCCAACTAGCCGGCTCGCGCCGCTCGCACGAAACCAAAACCCAAACCCAACCCCAAACCCAAACCCAAACCCAAACCCAAACCGAAGCCTGAACCAAACCTGAACGAGAACGAGAACGAGAACGGGCAGGAGCACGAGCACGAGCACCCCGGCGTTAGCGCCCGATTTCGCCCGGCGTCTGCGGCAGCGACTCATTCCCCGCCGAGTCCGCCGTCGCCACCGCGAAGAAAAAATCGTCGGGCACGACCGACGGCAGCGTCACATGGTCGACCTTCCCCAGCGACGTCGCCCGCGCCCACCGGACATCCTCCGCCGGACGGCGATAGAGCACCACGTCTGCGATGCGCGCGTCGGCCGGCATCGTCCAGCGCAGCCGCGTGTCGGGGCTCACCGCTCCCGCCAGCGTGACCTGCCCCGGCGGCGCGGGCGCGAACGCGAGCGAGGCGATGGCCGCCGCCAGCGCCTTGCACATCCGCGACGCATAGAGCGCATCGAAATGGGCGAGGTTGTCGCCGTAGTCGACGCCGCCCTCGACGCGCGGGGTCTGGTGCTCGCGCCGGTAGTCCTCGCGCGCCTCGCTGAGCCGCACGCCTGGATATCCGACGCGCGCGAACGACATGTGGTCCGACCCGCGCGCGATGCGGTCGCGCCGCAGCATCACGCGCAGCCGCAGCGCCTCGACGTAGCGCGAGCCGACGCGCTCGAGGTAGCGCGCCCACTCCCGCGCGCGCCCGTCGTTGTCCGCGCCCAGCGCCTCGCGCAGCTTCTTCTGCGCTTCACTCTCGATGGTCGGGACGCCCTCCGAGTAGAGGCGCGCCGACGAGGTGTCCTTGATGCCGTCCTGGCCCTCGCCATTGCCCGCGATGTCCACCGACGTCATGGCGATGACGTCGATGCCTTGGGCGCGAAAGCGCTCCGCCAGGTGCTGCGAGCCGACCAGCCCCTGCTCCTCGCCCGCCACCGCGACGAAGTAGATCGATACGGCGGGCGACTCGCCCGCGAACGCGCGCGCCAATTCCAGCGCCATGGCGGTGCCGCTGCCGTCGTCGACCGCGCCGGGGGCGTCGCTCCTGGCGTCCATCGGATCGCTCGGGATCGAGTCGTAGTGGCCGGTCATGACGATGGCCTGTTTCGCCCGCGCCGCATCGGTGCCCGGCAGCACAACGCCGAGGTTGATCAGCTCGGCCGGCGCGGGAATGCGCGGGCCTTTCTCGGCCGTGAAGCGATCCTCGAACGGCTTGAGCCGGGAGCCACGCGCCGCCGCCGCGAACTCGCCCGCCAGCCATCGGCGGGCCGCGCCAATGCCGCGCGTCTCGGAGGCCGTGTCGGAAAGCGTATGGCGCGTGCCGAACGAAACCAGCTTTGCCACGACGGCCTGCAACCGCGCCGGATCGATGCGCTGAACCACTGCCTCGACGCGCGGGTCGCGGCGCTCCTGTGCGGCTGCCTGGAGAGCGAGCAGCAAAGGGAGAAGTCCGATGGTACGCATGGCGGCGCAGTCTAGCTGACAGACGGTGCGCCGTGTCCTAGCTTTTCGCCAGGTGAAACGCTGGCAGAAAATCGTCGGTGTCGTCGCGGCTGCCATTCTGGTCGCTGTCTTCGCTCTCTCGCTCCTGCTCGATTCCATCCTCACTTCAAAGGCGCACGGGGCGGCGGAAGAGTTTTCTCACAAGGCGGGACGGACCGTCAGCATCGGCAGCGTCTCGACGAAGATCCTCACCGGGCTGGGCGGGCGCGTGAACGATGTTCGCATCGGCCCGGCCGAAGGTGAGCGTGCCCCGCTCCTCGAGCTGAAGCGCGCCGAGGTGAGGGTGGCGGCCCTGCGGGCGATCTTCTCCGCGGGCAAGGAGGTGGAAGTCCGCTCGGCGGTGATCGACGGCCTGAGCGTGAACATCGTTCGCATGCCCGACGGGACGACGAATCTCGAGCGCCTGCAAAAGCAGATCGCCGGGGAGAGCGAAAAGAAGAAAGAGCCGCAGAAAGCTTCCGACCTCTCCTTCCTGCGCATCGATCACGCCGAGCTGCGCGAGGGCAAGGTGTCGTTCATCGACAAGGACGAGCAGCTCGCCATCCAGCACGTCGAGGTGACCGTAAGCCGCTCGAGGTGGTGCTCAAGGCGGCGGTGCTGGCCGACAAGCAGAACCTCGAGCTGCGGCTCAAGGCGGCGCCCCTGCCGCCCAGCCTCACGCCGACGCCGACGGGCCTCGCGCTCCACGTCGATCCGCCCGTCGATCTGGCGCCGCTCGGACCTTTCGCGGGCAAGGACGTCGGCCTCGAGAAAGGGACGCTCGGCGCCGACTTCGACGCGGAGTTGGGCTCGATCATCCCCGGCGGCAAGGGTCCGACCACCGTGAAGGGCACGATCAAGATCGCGCAGCTTCGCCTGCAGGGCGCGAAACCGCTCGACGTCCTCGTCGACACCGATGTGAAAGGCGCCGCCGCCGCGGGAGAATTGCAGATCGACAAGCTGCGCATCGACGTGGGGCCGGCGGGGATTTCCGGGCACGGCCGCGCCAGCGGGCTCACCAGCCCCTTGCCGCGCGTCGAGGGGCTGGAAGTGACTTCGCACGATCTCGATCCGGCCCGGCTCGCCGCGTACTACCCGCCGCTCCGCAAGCAGCTGAGCCAGTTTTCGGGGCCCATCGGGCTGGCGGTGCGCGGCAGCGGGACGCAGGCCGCGCAGGCCCTCGAGCTGCGGCTCGACTTCACGCCGGTGAAGGTCGCCATCCCGGAGACGATGGCCAAGGCGGCGGGGGCGCCGATGACCGTCACGGCGCACATCACGGGCGCGGCGGCGAGCGGCGGTCCGGTGCGCTTCGATGCCAGGATCGATCTGCAAGGCGCCGATCTCCGCCCCGGCGGATCGATCGACAAGGCGCCGGGCCAGCGTCTCGACCTGGCCCTCGACGGCACGCGCAAGGGCGAGCGCATCGAGCTGGCCGATGTCAAGGCCCACATCCTCGACGACGAGTTGCAGGGCCACGGCTGGTACGAGTCTTCGGCGGAAAAGGCGACGAAGAAATTCGATCTGCAACTTGCCAGCTCGCACCTCGATCTCGACAAGATGCTCATCCCTTCCAAGACGGAGACGAAGGAGGAGGAGGCGAAGGAGAAGCCGCTGGACCCGAAGCCGTTCGCGGGGCTTTCGGGGCATGCCGCGGTGAAGATCGATCGGCTGCGCATGAGGAAGCAGGAGCTCACCGACATCGTCGCCGACGTGACGATGAACGAGGACGACGTCAAGGTGAACACGGCGCAGCTCAAGGCCTTCGGCGGAACGGCGACGGCCAGCGGCACCGAGGTGCGTCTCGCGCACCCTGACGAGCCGTTCCACGTGGTGGCGAAGCTGCAGAACGTCGGACTGGAGAGCCTGCTCGCGCTGATCACCGAGCACAAGGTGATCGCCGGGCACTTCAACGGCGACCTCGACTTCCAGGGCGCGGGCGAGCTGTCGAAGACGCCGGCGGGAAATCTCGACGGCCACATCCTCGACGGCGTCTTCTACGGCAAGGACCTGGTCGCGAGCGTGAGCGGGCCGCTCGCCAGGTCGCTGCCGTTCGGGCTGGCGGGGAAGGAAGGGCAGGGCGGCAGCACCAGCCTGGGCAAGGACCTGCTCTTCGGCGTCACCATCGCCAAGGGCGTGGCGCGGCTCAAGCAGCCGATCAAGATTTCGCGGCCCGAGGCGGAAATGAGCTTCTCGGGCGGTATCCGCGTCGACGGAGAGCTGGATCTGACCGGCACGATGGCGCTGTCGCCGGCCACCATTTTTTCCATCACCGGCGGCAAGGTGAAGCCGGCGCAGCCCATCCCGGTCAATCTGCGTCTCATCGGGCCGGCCTGGAGCCCGCAGGTCGCCGATCTCGATCTCAGGCCGGCCGTGGCGCAGATCGTGAGGGAAGCGGGCTCGGCGCTGGTGGGCAAGGCGCTGGGCGTGGACAAGGTCGACCAGGCGCAGCAGGACGCGGAGAAGAAAGTGGAGGAGGAAGCAAAGAACCGGCTCAAAGGGCTGTTGGGGAAGTGAAGCGATTTTTCGCTCGCGCTTCGGAGCGCATGCGAGTACAAAGTTCGGAGCGCGGGCGCACACCGCGGGTCGAACGAAACAATACAAAAAGGTTATTGCTAACCATGCCTCAGAGAACCAAGGACGGCTCCTTTCGCGCGCTCATAGATCATTTCACCCGCGAGCTGACCGCGGCCATCACCTCGCAGGTCGAGGCGCAGGTGGCGGCGGCGCTCACTCGCCTCCAGGTTGCCGAGACCGGCCGCATGGAGCGCACCGACGGACGGCGCTCGGGCCGGCTCTGCCCGGTCCCGGGTTGCGGCGAGCCAGGGGCCGGCCCACGCAATCGCTGGTTCTGCAAGGAGCACGCCGGGAAGCTCTCCGCCGTCGAGCAGAAGAGCATCCTCGAGCGCAATCGCCGCCTGGCTGCCGAGGGCAAGCTGCCCACCGCCGTGCCGGCGCAACGGATCGTCCGCTTGCCTCCCAAGGAGCCGCGCCCTCGGCGCGCGCTCGACATGAGCTGCCGCGTGGAAGGCTGCCCGAACCGCTCGCGCGGGCCGCGGGCCGGATTCATCTGCGACCAGCACCGCGCCGAGCTGTCGCCCGAGGAGCAGCGGCTGGCGCGCGAGCGCTGGAACGCGAGGGTCAAGGGCCAGCAGCAGCCGCCGCCGGCCGAGGCGCCGCCCCGGCAGCTCCCTACGCCCGTGCCGCCCATCGTGCGCAAGGCCGAACCGGCTGAGGCCTGACGCCTGGGAGCCGAGGCCTTCGACCTCAGGCTTAGGTCGAACGAAACCGTGATGAGACGTCCGACGTAGTATCTGGGCAGGAGGCAGGATGGCCCGCGTTCGGTCGTCGGAAATCACGCCCAAGGCGCTCTGGTTGAGGCGGCGCGAGTTTCTCAAGCTGGGCGCGGCGGGGGCGGGCGCGGTGTTGCTGGGGGCCGACGCGGCGCGCGCGCGCGAGGTCAAGCACGGCGCGAAGCTGCCCTCGGTGACTGCCAACCCGAAGTATGCGGCCGGCGAAGCGAAGACGCCCTTCCAGGACATCACCACCTACAACAACTTCTACGAGTTGGGCACCGACAAGGGCGACCCCGCCGACAACGCCGACAAGCTCGTCACGCGCCCGTGGACGCTGAAGATCGACGGCGAGGTGGCGAAACCGAGGACGTGGGACATCGACGAGGTCCTCAAGTCGTTCCCCATCGAGGAGCGCGTCTACCGGCTCCGCTGCGTCGAGGCGTGGTCGATGGTCATCCCCTGGGACGGATTTCCCCTGGGCGACTTGATCAAGAAGGCCGAACCGACCAGCCGCGCCAAGTACGTCGCCTTCACCAGCGTCGTGCAGCCGCAGATGCCGGGCGTGAAAGGCTATGCGGGAATCCCCTTCCCGTATCTCGAGGGCCTGCGCATCGACGAGGCGATGCACACGCTGGCCATCCTAGCCGTCGGCCTCTACGGCGAGGTGCTGCCCAACCAGGACGGCGCGCCCATCCGCCTCGTCGCGCCGTGGAAGTACGGCTTCAAGAGCGGCAAGTCGCTGGTGCGAATCCATCTTCAAGAAACACAGCCGCCCACGACGTGGAGCCAGTACGCCGGCGGCAGCGAGTACGGCTTCTACGCCAACGTCAACCCCGACGTGGACCACCCGCGCTGGAGCCAGGGGAAGGAGCGCCGCATCGGCGAGTTCCTCCGCCGCAAGACGCTCATGTTCAACGGCTACCCCGAGGTGGCCCCGCTCTACGCCGGCATGGATCTGAGGAAGTTTTTTTGAAACGCTGGTTGGTGCCGGGAGCGTTCGCGGCGTGCCTGTTGCCGCTCTTCTGGCTGGTCGCGCGCTTCTTGCTGCACGATCTGGGCGCCAACCCCATCGACACCATCCTCAACGACCTGGGTTACACCACCTTCGTCCTGCTGGCGCTGACGCTCGCCTGCACTCCCGCTCAGATCCTCCTCGGCTGGAACTGGACGCTGCGCATCCGCAAGCTGCTCGGCGACTTCTGTTTCTTCTACGCCTGCCTCCACATGCTTTCCTACCTCGGCCTCGACCAGGGCCTCGACGTGAGCGCCATCGTCCAAGACGTGCTCAAGCACAAGTTCATCATGCTGGGGATGGCGACGTGGCTCCTCTTGCTCCCGCTCGCCGTCACCTCGACCGACGGCTGGCAGAAGCGGCTCGGCTTCCGCCGCTGGAAGCGCCTGCACCGGCTCGTCTATCTCGCGGCGGGGCTGGCTTCCATCCACTTCATCCTGCGCTTCAAGACGCCCCGCATCGAAACGCTCGCCTGGGCGGCGGTCATGGCCGTCCTCTTGCTGGTGCGTGTCGTCGAGGCGGCACGGCGGCGGCTTCGAATGATACAGTCAGGGTGATGTCGCGCGTCACCAACATCCTCATCGTCGACGACGATTCCAACCTCCGTCAGAACATCCAGTTCATCCTCGACAAGGGCGGGATGAAGGCGGCGATGGCGGCGTCCGGCGAGGAGGCGCTGCAGAGGCTGCGCACCACGGCGTTCGACCTGGTCTTGCTCGACGTGCAGATGCCAGGCATGGGCGGCCTCGAGGCCCTGCGCATCATGCGCGAGCGGCATCCGGACGTGGGCGTGATCATGTGCTCGGTGATCAAGGACATCGTGGTGGCGGTGGAGGCGATGCACGCCGGCGCGCTCGACTACGTCACCAAGGACTTCTCGCCACCCGAGCTGATCGCGCGCGTGCGCAAGACGCTGGCGCAGCAGCGGGCGGGGCGGGAGCTGGAGCGCTTGCACGACGTGGAGGCGTCGCGGGTGGCGCGTCCCATGGTGATGGGCGCGTCGCCCAGGATGCGCGGCGTGGCGGCGGTGGCCGACAAGATCGCCGCCAAGCCGGTGACGGTGCTCATCACCGGCGAGAGCGGCACGGGCAAGGAAGTGCTGGCGCGCTACATCCACGCGCGCAGCGACCGGCGCAACGCGCCCTTCGTAGCGGTCAACCTCCCCGCCGTGCCCGCGAATCTCGTGGAGAGCGAGCTGTTCGGCCACGAGCGCGGCGCGTTCACCGGCGCCGATCGCCAGAAGCTGGGCAAGTTCGAGCTGGCCAACGGCGGCACGCTCTTCCTCGACGAGATCGGCGATCTGGCGCTCGATCTCCAGTCGAAGATCCTCCGCGCGCTGCAGGAACACGAGATCGAGCGCGTGGGGGGCGAGAAGCCCATCCAGCTCGACCTGCGCATCATCTGCGCCACCAACCGCGATCTGCAGGCGCGCGTGAAGGAGGGAAAGTTCCGCGAGGACCTCTACTGGCGGCTGAAGGTCGTGCCGGTGGAGCTGCCGCCCTTGCGCGAGCGGCGCGAGGACATCCGCGATCTGGCGCAGCACTTCTTCTCGCGCATCGCCGCCGAGCACGGCCGCTCGCCGCAGTCGCTCTCCGACGGAGCGCTGCAGCTCCTGCAGCGCTATCTTTGGCCGGGGAACATCCGCGAGTTGGAAAACGTCATCGAGCGCATCACCGTGGTGTGTGACTCGGAAGTGATCGAGGAGTCCGACCTGCCCTACGACTTCGCCCTCGCGGCCGCCGCGGCGGAGGAGCCGCAGAGCGACACGCAGACGCTCGAGCAGGCCATCCTCGCCTTCGAGAAGAGCTACCTGCGAAAAGCGCTCAAGCGCAACCACTGGAACAAGAAGAAGACCGCCGAGCAGTTGCAGATCGGCTACTCGACGCTGAAGAACAAGCTCAAGATCTACGACGTCGCTCACGACGACGAAGACGAGGAGTGAGCGGGCAGCGCGAGCGTGAACTCGCTCCCTTGGCCCAGCCGGCTCTTCACCGACACTTCGCCGCTGTGGGCCAGCACGATGCGCCGCACGTTGGGCAGGCCCATGCCCACGTGCACGCCCGTCCGCTTGGTCGAGTTGAAGGAGTCGAAGAGCGTCTCGAGGCGGTCCTCCGCGATGCCTTGCCCGCGGTCCTCGACGGTGAGCAGCGCGCGGCCGTTCTCCTGGCGGACCGAGAGGCGCACGCGGCTTCCCGGGGGCGAGGCTTCGATGGCGTTGTAGACGAGGTTGAGCGTGGCGCGTTCGAGCAGGTAGCGGTCGCCGCGCACCCAGATCTCCCCCGGCGCGGTGGCGGCCTCGACGGCGACCTGCGCGCGTTGGCCATGCTCCTCGGCGGTGGAGCCCACGCTTTGCACGAACGCGTTCAGCTCGACCGGCATGAACTCGTCGGGCTTGGGGGTGCGCGTCAGGTCGGCGAAGTCGGCCACGAACTTGCGCAGCGTTTCCACCTCGGCGGCGAGCGAGTCGCGGATGCGCGGCAGGTAGTCGGGATCGTTGGTGGCGGCGAGCTGCTCGATCTGCTTCAGGATGGCGAGCCTGTGGCCCAGGTCGTGGCTGAGGCCGGAGGCGATTCGCCCCGCGGTCCGCCAGCGCGCCTCGGCTTCCAGCGTCGCGAGCATGCGGCGCGCGATGGCGGAGCCGGCCACGAGCGAGATCACCAGCGCAGCCAGGGCGCCCAACCCCAGCACCACCAGCGCCTCGCGCGCCCCGCGCAGCGCTTCGGCGGCGGGCTGCTCGACGGCGATGCTCCAGCCCAGGTCGGGGAGGAAGGACCACCCCGCCAGCACGTCGGCGCCGCCTTCGCCGGCGAGACGCGACGGCGCTGCGCCCGAGCGCGCAAGCTGGGTGGCGGCGGCCGACTCGGGGACGGGCTCGCCGCTCAACACCGCCGCGCGCAGCTTGCCGGACCCCGCCGCCAGGAGGCGGCCGCTGCGATCGAAGGCGAGGGCGTACCCCGACTGGCCGACGCGGATGCGCTGC
>WNFD01008440.1_pt1 | contig 10115 bp, 9 predicted proteins | sample 5400491 | NCBI WGS metagenome assembly WNFD01 (sample SAMN13153343, study PRJNA577476) | soil metagenome | isolation source: 120 cm saprolite under Douglas fir tree site 2 hole 2 replicate 2 | place: USA:California | collected 2015-04-18
GCCTGATCTGGACGCGCGTGCGGTAGCTCATGCGGTGGCCTCGCGCTGTAGCACCCGGGCGCTGGGCCGGATGTTACGGTCGCGGTCAATGACCCCGAACTGGACGTCGTAGCCGTGCAGCCATTCGTAGTTGTCGACGGCAGTCCAGTGAAACAGGCCCCGCACGTCGATCCCCCGGGCGATAGCGTCATTGGTTACCTGCAGGCCGCGCAAAAGGTATGCGGCGCGCTGGCTGTCGTCGCTCGTGCCGATGCCGTACTCGGCCACTAGGAGCGGAGTCCCGGGCACGACCTCGTGCAGCCGATCGAGCACAGGGCCGAGGCCGTCGGCCCAGATGCCGTAGCCCAAAGGGGACACCGGGGCGTCCTGCGGGTACGGAACCAGGGCGCCCTTGCGGATTCCCGTTGTCGAGTAGAAGGAGAAGCCAATCAGGTCGAAGGAGCCGGCTAGGTCCGGCCGTTCGGCCGGCTCCAGTCCCGGGACGCTGAGGACGCCGTCGCGGAACAACTCGAGGCCCGCCCGCCAGTTGAGGTCGTTGAGCAGGCCGGCCAGCCGCGTCGTCTCCGGCGTGTCGTCGAGAGCCTTGATGCCCGACAGGCCGAATATTGACGCGACCGGTGCTCCGGTTTGCCTGAGCCGCACGGCGGCCTCGGCGGTAGCCAGCTGCATCGCCTGAGAGACCTGCGCGCACTCGGCGAAGTCGTTATGGCCAGGCGGCCAGCCGCGGCCCCGATAGGCAGCGAACGCGTAGTAATTCGTCTCGTTGACGGGCTGCCAGCCTCGGACGAGGTCGCCGAATGTCTCGGCGATGAACTCGACATGCCTGGCCCATCCGCCGGTCCGGTTCGCCTCGACCAGGAAACCGCCAGCATCGGCGAACCATCGCGGGAGCGTGAAGTGATGCAGGCAGACCCACGGCTCGACACCAGCGTCGAGGGCGGCGGCTAGCACATCGCGGTAATGAGCGATGGCGGCAGGGTCATGCCGACCCGGCTCGGGTTCCACCCGTGCCCAATCGATACTGAGCCGGTGGTGGCGCAGCCCGAGGCCGGCCAAGAGCCGGAAGTCTTCGGCGTAGCGGACTGCGAACCCGTTCCCCTCGCCGGACAGCGGCGCGTGCCCGCTCCGCTCCCAGTCCCACCAGTCCGAGGCCGGCGAGGCGCCTTCACACTGGGTAGACGAGGCACCGGTTCCCCACATGAATCCCTCGGGCCACTGCATGGCTGTTCTCCTGTCGCACTGGTCATCGCTCGCGACCGGGTTGGTCGCTACCCGGCTAGAAGCCACGTCGCTCGGGCCGCCGCCACAAGCCTGACACGGTGCCCTAGGGCGGCGACTGGCCGCTGAACTTGATCCGGCTGTCGAAGGCGCGGACCGGGCTGGCTTTTGCAAGTAAGCGCGAAACGCTGTGCTGAGCCGTGTAATCAGGTTCGTCTGCCGGTAGATTGCGGTCGGGAGTTGCACTCCGTATCGGCAAGGCCACACAACGTAGCATCCGCGCTTGCCGAATTGGAGGTCGTACTCCCGTGCGCGGTTGCCCGCGCCTCGCAGCTTGGAGGCACAGCATGACCTTTGTCGGAGAGACGGCGCCCGCCAGGCTCGGACGAGTGCGCTGGCGACGGTTCGCGATAATCCTGGTACCCGCCACTGCCTTGGTCGTCATGCTATTGATGCTTACCTCGCAGTCCGTGCTCGCTGTGTCGGTCAGCATTTCCGGCCAGCCGTTCGACGTCACTGCCAAGCTACTGAAGGGACAGGGTTTCGAGCAGTTTGGCGTGGTGGAGCACTCGGCTACTAACGACCTGCCCGGCCACAGCAACCAGATTGTCCTTGCTGCTACCGCAATGCGATCGGCCACGATTAGTCACCTTTGTCAGAGCGTGAACGTCCTCGGTGTGCCGATGATCATTACGGCGGGGAATGGCAGTACCCCCGTTGTCGCGACCAACCTTGTCGTATTCGCAGACCGGTTCTCTGGGAACGCGTCGTTCAAGCACCTGACGCTGGGTAGGGACGCCAGCACACTCAACGAGGTGCCCGGCATACGGGGCCCGTCAGGTGGTTTCTCTATGCACGCCAAGACCGTGACCATAAGCAATCTGAAGCAGCATGCTTTCGCCACTACTGCGGGGACGTTTACGCTCCCAGGATTCCGGCTGCGGTTCGGTGGCGGCTGCTAGCAGTGATGGCCTGCATATATGGCTCTGGCAATGGGCGATCTAAACAGAACCCGGCTCGCCCGACTGGCGGATCACTCGCGGCTGCACGGCATACGTTCCGGATCTGGCGGAGAACCCGCCCGTTCTGGGGCGGGCTCATCGTTATCGTCGGCGCTGGCGAGATGCTGGTGTCCGAGCAAGCTCCGCTTCGGATTGTTACCCACATCGGGATCCAGGGTCTAGCCGGCTACCTGATTCCTGCATTCATGCTGCTTTGCGGAGCGCTGCTGTGGCTCAATCCCATTGACCGGATCATTTATTCGCTCCTTGCGCTCTTCCTGGCCCTAGGGTCGTGGATTACATCCAATCTCGGCGGGTTCTTCGTCGGCATGGTGGCCGGTGTGGTCGGCGGCGCACTGGCGTTCGCGTGGACGACGGAAGCCGAGCACGGGCCGCCTGCGTTGCCCCCAGGTAAGCAGCGGATCGCGCTCCCTCCGGTAGGGCTCGTTTTGATATACCGGCTGAACGGACATGCGGCACGGCAGTTGGAGGGCCGCAGCGGACTGACAGGGTCTGCTCGCCCCGCTCTGCCATGGGCCGCTGAGAAGGAACTTGGCACACCGGCGGAGAACGAAGCACAATCGTTGGGCGATCAGGAGCTTAGTTAGGATCCAACGGCCGGCGGCGGTTAACCGCTTGCTGGTCGTCCCCGCGGGCAACGCGCTGACCGCTTTCGGCGACTGAATTGTGACCTCGGTCATCACCGCGAGAACGGTTGACTGCTAGGTAGCCACCGAACGAAGCGGAACGCCTGCGCAGGAGCACCCTCGGGCAGCGGACCGGGAGAGAATCTGCCGGGCCAAGGCGGCCGGCGTGCTGGCTGGTCCGCCTCCTCTAGGCAGCCCCGGCCGAACGGGCCGGTCCCTCGCCGTAGCCACCCGCTACGCTGCTGGGACGCGCCCGGTCGGCTCGCTGTAGCCCGGCTGACCGGGGTTAGAAACTGCTCGGCGTGTCGTGAGTATCTGTGAGCGAACGTGTGTTTCAGCGAGCCGGTGCAGCTGGCTGAGTGGGCACGCGTGAATCGGGTGCATCCGCAGACGGCGTACCGGTGGTTCCGGGAGGACCAGATGCCGGTGCCGGCGTGGCGGCTGGCGTCGGGCACGATCTGGGTTGACGTTGTGCCGCGCGGCGACGGTGGCCGGGCGGTGGTGTACCCGCGGGTGTCGAGCCACGATCAGCGGGCCGATCTGGACCGGCAGGTCGCCCGGCTCACCGAGTGGGTCACGGCGCAAGGCATCGTGATGGCGGACGTGGTGTGCGAGGTCGGGTCCGGGATGAACGGGCGGCGGCCGAAGCTGCGCCGTATTCTGTCGGACCCGTCTGTCACGGTAATCGTCGTGGAGCACCATGACCGGCTAGCCCGCTTCGGCACAGAGCAGCTCGATGCGGCGCTGGCTGCGGCCGGGCGGCGGATACTGGTCGCTGACCCGGGTGAGACCAGCGATGACCTGGTCCGGGACATGATCGAGGTACAGACCTTGATGTGCGCGCGGCTATATGGCCGTCGTGGCGCCCGGAACCGGGCGATGCGCGCCGTGACCGCGGTGAAGAACGCTGGCGTGGACGAGGCAGCCTGACCGATGTTGCAGGCGTACCGCTTCGCCCTGGACCCGAGCCCGGCCCAGGCACGGTTGCTGGCCTCGCACTGCGGTGCTGCGCGCAAGGCGTTCAACGAGGGCCTTGCGCACGTGAAACGGTGCCTGGACCAGCGTGAGGCCGAACGCACCTACGGTGTGCCGGGCGAGTGGCTGACCGAGGTGCCGTGGACGCTGCCCGCGCTGCGCCGCTGGTGGAATGCCAGCAAGAACGTGCTGGCGCCGTGGTGGGCGGAGAACTCCAAGGAGGCCTACAACTCGGGGCTGGCGGCGCTGGCCGACGGCCTGAAGCAGTGGTCGACCAGCAGGTCCGGGAAGCGGCGCGGGGCGAGGATCGGGTTCCCCCGGTTCAAGTCCCGCCGCCGGTCACGGGTGTCGTGCCGGTTCAACACGGGCGCCATCCGGGCCGATGACGCCACGCATGTGGTGCTGCCCCGCATCGGCCGGATCCATACTCTGGAGCAGACCAGTGCCCTGCTGGGCCGGGTCGCCGCCGGGACGGCGCGAGTGCTCGCGGCCACCGTCAGCTTCGACGGGCGGCGCTGGTACTGCTCGTTCACCGTCGAGACCAGGCGCGAGCCGGCCCGCCCGGCGCACGCCGGAGCGGACCGGGCGCATCCGGTGGTGGGCGTGGACGCCGGCGTGCGGGACCTGCTGGTAGTGGCGGCGCCGGACGGGACAGAAGTCGCCCGGGTGCGCGCGCCCCGCGGCCTCGCCGCCGCGCAGGCCCGGCTACGTGCCGTGCAGCGCCGCGCGGCCCGGCAGGACGGCCCGGACCGGCTTACCGGGCGGCGTGGGTCGAAGCGGTGGACGCGCGCCGCCGCGCGGATCGGGCGGATCCATGCCCGGGCCGCGGACCTGCGCCGCGACGCGCTGCACCAGGCCACCACCGGCCTGGCCCAGCGCCACCAGGTGATCGTGGTTGAGGACCTCGCGGTGGCGAACATGACCCGCCGCAAGCCTGGTGCCGGCAAAGGCGGCCGCGGCCTGAACCGGGCCCTGGCCGACGCCGGGCTCGGCGAGCTGCGCCGCCAGCTCGGCTACAAGACCACCTGGTACGGCTCCCAGCTCCTGGTAGTCGGCCGGTGGTACCCCAGTTCGAAGACCTGCTCCTCGTGTGGCGCGGTGAAAGCCAAGCTGGCGCTGCACGAACGCACCTACCACTGCGACGCCTGCGGCCTGGCCATCGACCGGGACCGCAACGCCGCGATCAACCTCGCCCGCCTGAGCGAGCACGCCATCGGCGTGAAAGGCAGGCCTGCCGGGAGTGGCCCGGTGGCAGGACGCGGAGCCACCCAGAAGACCCTGCCTGGCGGGGCAGGAGGCGACGAAACGTCAACCCGGCACCAGCCTACGCTGGACAAGACCGGGACCGCTCCTCCGCAAGGAGAGGCTGCCTGACGATGAGCACTCACATTCGCTCACGAGATGGCAACGGTTACAGCGAATTGACCCGGACCGTTACGTCGCCGACGCCAGTGATGGCCGGCCGGTCGGCGCGGAAGGCGCTGATCGGAAACCGACTGGCGCCTTCGATGGCCAGCTCGGTCAGGATCCGCCCGAGCAGCGCGGCGAACTTGCCCGCGTGCCCCGCGCCGGCGCAGATCAGAACCCGCGCCGAGCCGGGCACATAGTCCACGATGAAGTCGCGGTCCGGCGGGAAGTCGTAGCAGCAGACGCGGGTGTAGAGCTCAGGTCCGAGGGCGCCGGGTAGGTAGCGCTGCAGGAACGCCCGCACCTTCGCCACCCGCTGCGGATCGGCAGCCTCGGTACGGGTCTGCGGCGTCACCACCGGCCCCGCGCTGTCGATTCCGGCTTTGGTCGCCACCTCGCCGTACACGGGGAAGCCGTAATACAGCAGGCCGTCCTCGGCGATGAAGCCGTAGACACCGAACCGCTCCGGGATGAAGTCGCGCACGTTCGCCGTGGCGAAATACGTGACCTGCTCCTGCGTCAACGTGATGGGCAGGCTGGTGCCCAGCAGCTCAAGCAGCACGGGGTTCCACGCTCCGCCCGCGAGCACGACCCGGTCGGCGGTATAGCTCTCGCCCGCGGCGGTGACCGCGACACCATGCGGCGACTCGGTGATGGCCGAAACGGGCGCGTTTGGCCGGATGGTCGCGCCGCGCGCCCTGGCCAGCGCGATGTGCGCGGCGGTACCGCGGCGGATGTCAAGGATGCCTGACTCCGGATCGAACAGCGCGGTGTGCTGGTCGCCGAGCCGCCACTGCGGCCAGCGCTCGCTCACCTGAGCGCCGGTGAGCAGCTCGAAGGGCAGGCCGCTAGCATCCATCGCGGCCGCAGCCGCATCGACGTACTCCATCCCCGGGCTGCCGCACGTCCCGATGATCAGGCCACCGGTCCGGTGCACGAGCCGCAGGCCGGTTTCCCGCTCGGCGACGTTCCAGCTCTGGTAGGCGGCAGGCGTCAGCGCGGTGAAGTCCGAGCGGCTGTACGTGTGCCTGATCACCCGGGAGTGATCCTCGGAAGCGCCGCGGCCGTGCCCGAGGTCGTACTGCTCGAGGGCCAGCACGGCGCCGTCGCCTAGCTGTCGGCTCAGCCAGTAGGCGGTTGCCGCGCCGATCGCGCCGCAGCCGATGACGATCACCCGGTACTGCTGCGGCATGCGTCCTCCATCAAGCCCAGGTACCACTCGTAGTAGCGGGATATGATCGCGGCCTCGCTGGGCACCAGCACCCCGCCGCGCCGGTAGCCGCGCGAGCTCATGTTCGGTTGGCACCACTGGGCGGCGGCGAAATCCTGCTCGTTGACCTTACCGAACAGGGCAACCGCGTCGGCCACGTCGTAGCGCCCCGCCTTTAGCGTCGCCGCCGGAAACAGCCACTCGCACACAGCCCTGGTCCGATCCGGCGCGACCGGCTCGAACCTGTGCACGATCACGTGGTCGCTGACCAGCGAGATAAAACAGTTCGGACGCACAACCATGCCGTAAAAGAGCCGGTCGTCGGCGGGCAGCAGGCCGGGCAGCCTGGGCAGCACGGTCTGCCCGGTGAGCGAGAACGACGGACGGTCGGCTGCGATCGGGTAGCCGCCGGGATCGTAGCCGTCGGTCCCGATGGCCGGCGACTTGAACTGCGGGATCGTGATCACCAGCTCCGGGTGAATGTTCCGGCAGTGATAGCACTCCTGGAAATTCTCGTAGATCAGCTTCCAGTTCGCCGCCACGTCGTACTCGGCCCTGGCCCCGACCCTCAGGTCGCCGAGCCGGTACCGCTCGAACTTGCCGTAGTCGGCCAGCCGGGCCTCGATCTGCGGCCGCAGTTGCTCGCGCAGCGGCCCCGGCTGCTCGGCGAGGCTGACCCAGATCAGCCCTTCCCAGCTCGCGACGTGCACCTGGTGCAGCCGGTAGCGGCCGCGGTCGATGCCGTCCAGCGCCCGCCAGTTGGGTGCCGCGACGAGCTGCCCATCCAGGCCGTAAGTCCAGGCGTGATACGGACAGCGGATCGTCTTGCCGACCTGGCCGCTGTCGGTCAGGCACAGCTGCGCGCCACGGTGCCGGCAGACGTTCAGGAAACCGCGGATCACCTGGTCGCGGCCGCGGACCAGCACGATTGTCTCGCGGCCCACCCGCCGCCTGATAAACCGGCCCGGGGCGGGAATCTCGTCCGCCCGGCCGACGTAATACCACTCCCGCTCAAATATGCGCTCGAACTCGGCGTCCAGGATGCCTGGATCGGTGTAATAGCGGCCATCCAGCGTCGGTGCCAGCACACCCGGTTCGACACTCACGCGAGCCTCCCTAGTAAAACCCCCATATATGCCCGAAAGTTGCGCCGGCCGCCGACGGCGCGAATCCGTCAGCCGGACCGGCTGCTCGACCGCCTTACCGGCTCCGTCAGCGTAACCAGCCGGTGGCGCCTGGTTCTTCGGACAGCAGCCGGAAATTTCTGGCCCGGACTCCTACATCTGTAGGATGGCGCTGAGGGAGGGGCGCGTGTTCGAGCAGCGGCTACAGTTCATCGCCGAGCAGCTCGCGGACGCCCTGGCGCGGTCGGTGATGATCGACGACGCCGCGCTACGGCCGCTGGCGGTCAGCGCGCAGACCGGGCTGCTCGACGCGAGCCGGGTCGAGGCGGTCCTGCAGCGGCGCACCAGCGAGCGGCACCGGCGGATGCTCGCCGAGCACGGGATCTTCCAGGCGCGTGAGCCGGTGTCCATCCCGGCCACCGACGCCGCCAGCCTCCCCCGCCTGTGCCTGCCGCTGGTGCACGGCGATAAGCACTTCGGCTTCCTGTGGCTGATCGACGAACCGGCCCTGACCGCGGCGCAGATCGAGCGGGCCGAGGCTGCTGCGGCCCAGGCCGGGCGGCTGCTGGAGCAGCGGGCAGCGCGCCAGACCGCCGAGTTCGACGCCTTCGGGACGCTGGCCGACGCGCTGCTGCGGGCCGATGCGCGAGAGCGCGGCGCGGCGGCGCGCAAGCTGACCGACGAGGCCGGGCTGACCGGCTCGCCGCCCTATGTTGTGGCCGTGATCCGGTACCTGGCGGATGCGGCCGGCGGCCGCGACGATCTGCCGCGGGTGGCGGGCGACCTGCGCCGCCGCGCGGCACCCGGCGGATTCGTGCTGGCCAGTCCGGGACAGGACGAGCTGGTGGCGATCACGACCCGGGACGCGACCGGGCTGCTGCGCGGCGCAGTCCGCGCGGTGGCCGAGCCGCCCCTGGTGATCGGCACGGCCGGCGCAGCGTCGACGCTGGCGGCTGTCCATGCTCGGCTGAACGACGCGCGATATGCGGCCGAGGTCGCTGCTCACGTGCCGGACTTCGGCGGGACCGCGGATTGGGACGAGCTGGGCAGCTACGCCGTCTTCCAGTACCTGCCCCGCGACAAGGCGGCACCGGAGCGGATCTGCCCGGGGATCACGGCGCTGCTCGGCGAGCCTACCGGGATGTATGAGGCGACACTCCGGGCTTACCTGGATTCCGGCGCCAACGCCCAGCAGACTGCGGCGCTGCTGCACATCCACCGGACGACGTTGTATTGGCGCCTGGCCCGGGTGGCTGACCTGCTGTCGGTCGACCTGAGCCGCGGCGAGGACCGGCTGAAGCTGCACCTGGCCCTCAAGCTCGCCGCGCTGACGCCGGCGGCCGGGACCTAGGTCAACGAGTAACGCGCCTTCCGTCGCCCGAGGGATTCTCGGGAAACGACCACGACCGCAGGCGCTCGGCACTGGACATGCCCAGTCCGGTGGATTACGAGCTGGCCCTGTCGGGAAGGGACGCCGGGTGGTCTTCCTGCCCAGGATCCCCTAAACGGAGGTCTCCACGGTTTAAGGGAGCTCCGGCTCACTGGGCGAGTGTCGCCGGAAGGAGGATGGATGGCCGAGAGCGACGCCAGCGTAGTGCTGGCGCACGGTGCCTGGGCTGATGGTTCGAGCTGGGGCAAGGTGATCGCCGGTCTGCGGTCCGAGAGCGTAAGGGTGGTCGCCGCGCCGCTGCCGCTGACCTCTCTGGCGGAGGACGTGGCGGCGCTCGATCGCATGCTGGAGCGGGTCCAGGGTCCGGTCGTGGTGGTTGGGCACGCCTACGCCGGTGCGGTCATCGGGTCGACGGGCGATGGGAAGGTCGAGTCGCTGGTGTATGTCACTGCGTTTGCCCCCGACGAGGGCGAGACCGTCGCTGACGTGTTCTACCGAGCGGAGCCGCATCCACAGGCCCCCGTGCTCAGTCCCGATCGCCACGAGCTGATCTGGCTGCCCGAGGAGGCGTTCGCCAGGGCTTTCGCCCAGCAGGCCTCGACACAGGAGCAGGCGATGCTGGCCGCCGTCCAGCGGCCCCTCGCGGCGGCTTGCATCGGCGTGCCGGTGCCGCATCCGCTTTGGAAAGACCGACCAAGCTGGTTCCTTGTGGCCGTGGAGGATCGCATGATTCCCGCGGAGACTCAGCGCTTCATGGCGGAGCGGATGAAAGCGCGGGTGCGTACGGGTCCCGTCGACCACATGCCCATGCTCACGGCGCCGTCCTTGGTCGTCGAGATCGTGCTGGAGGCGGTGCGTGAAGTCGAGTCGGGTCGGTGACGGCTCTGGTGAAACGCCTATCGAGGGGTACCACGAGAACCAGCGCATCGCCGACTACCTGGCCTTCCAGATAGGGCGAAGAAGGTTACCGAGTCTGGCCATCACATGCGTGCCGGCGGCCACGCTCCGTTGGCGGCGCCTGAGCGGAGGAGAACTGTCATGGCTGACATCGCTTACCGCACGGCGGACGTGGATGGTCAGGCAGTGTTCTACCGGGAGGCCGGAGCATCTGACGCACCCACGCTGGTGCTCCTGCACGGCTTC
>WNFD01008441.1_pt1 | contig 10115 bp, 6 predicted proteins | sample 5400491 | NCBI WGS metagenome assembly WNFD01 (sample SAMN13153343, study PRJNA577476) | soil metagenome | isolation source: 120 cm saprolite under Douglas fir tree site 2 hole 2 replicate 2 | place: USA:California | collected 2015-04-18
ATCAGGCGCTCAGGGTCGGCCGGCAGATGCGGCAGGCCCTCGCTGAGCTCACGGGCCACCGACATCCGCCGGAAGCGTTCGTGGTGCTTCAGCAGGAACAGCGTCTGCTCGATCACGGCGTTGACATCCACTTCCCGTTTGTGGCCGCTTTTGGGGCGCGAGAAGTCGAGCAGCTCGTCCACGATGCGACGGCAGCGCTGCACCTCGGTGTCGATGATCTTGAGGTATTCCTCTGTCGCGCGGCGGTCTGCGGGTGCCAGGGCGTCGAGGCGCAAGGCCAGCGCCTCGCCGCAGGCCGAGATGGTGGCGAGCGGGTTGTTGATCTCGTGCATCACGCCGGCCGCCAGCTGGCCGACCGCTGCCAGCTTCTCGGTCTGGGCCAAGCGATGCTGCGCCTGCCGCCACTCGGTGACGTCCTCCCCGATGGTGATGACGTGGGAGATCTGGTCATCGCCCAGGTGCATCGGGATCTTCGTGATCCGGTAGTAGCGCGGCTCGCCGCTTGTCTGCGACTCCATTTCGACCTGCTGGATTTCGCCACTGTCGAACACGCGGTCGAACTCGCGCTTGAGCAGCTCGCGCGGTTGGCGGTCCAGCACCTCGAAGATATCCCGTCCCACGGCGTCGTCCCGTGCCACACCCTGGGTCCCGCTCTCCCGCTTGCGGTTCCAGGCGCGGATCAGATAGGAGCGGTCGATCACGTACAGACCGACCGGCAGCGAATCAATGATCCGGGCCGCGAAGTTGCGCTGCGCTTCCACCTCCCGGGTGCGCAGCGCGACTTCGGATGCCAGGTCCTGCGACAGCTCGGCCGCGGCGATTACGGGCGCCAGGATCTGCGCGACCACCAGCGTGACGTCGTGCGCCACGCCCTCGGGCCGGCCGGCGGGCACCACGATTTCCACCAGACCGAACGCTTCGTCGTCGTGGACGAGGGGGAACCGCAGCAGCATGCCGCCTGGAATGGGCTCGCGGTGGGGGCCGCCGCGGAGCCACTCGGGCCGGGGGGACGGGAAGTCGCGCGGCGGCGGCTCATCCCCCGCCGCAACGATGGGATGGTAGGCCACACCGTCAGGGTTGCGCAGCCACACCCGAGCGCGGCGCAGCCCGAGGCCGCGGCGCAACGCACCCGCGGCAGCCGCGAGCGCGTCCTCCGAAGCGAGGCCGACCGCCAGAATCCCGGCCACCTCGGCCAGGACACGCAGCCCCGGATGATCGGAATCGAGTGTGGGGGCGGCCATTGGCCGCTAACCTAGTGCCGTTGCAACCCGAGAGGTAGGTCTGACAACTCGGGGTGGACCGGTTCTAGGAACGCTGCCGGTGCGCCAGTGGCGCCTCGAAGCGGATGCCCAGGAATCCGTGCCAGTCGGTCGGGTGCCCCAGGAACGCCGTCGGCCCGACGACCAGGCTCCACTGACCGCCGTCGGGGCTGCCGAAGCGCAGTCCCGGCAACACAGCGAGCGACGTCCAGCGGCCCCGTTGCGGGAGTGGCGAGCTCGAACCCAAATAGCCAGCCAGCTCGACCGTGAGATCCAGGCCGAAGGTGGTCGGATTGTTGTCGGGCCCCATCTGCGCGAGGTCAACGCGCCCGCTGCGGGCCGAGAGCGCGAGGGCAGCGATGAAACCCTGCGCACCGCCGATAATCGCGCCCTCGTTGATGAACGATCCGAAGCGGCCAGCGACGCCGAGCGCGCGCACGGGACCGGCGCCGATGCGCCGAGCGAGCCCCAGGTCCGCCCCTTCGATCTGCCATCCGGCGCCGAGGGTCGCGGCGATCCCGAAAAACCAGGAGCCACCGCCGCGGGCCTGCGCCGACAGCGACGTAGACAAGACGACCACCGTGACCAACATTCCCACCATGGATCGACGCACGTTTCTGCTCCTCACTGGTGCCGCTTCGAGTGGCCTGGTCCGTCCGTCCGTCCGAGGATCCGAGCGTCGGACGTCGCTCGGACGGCTGCGGTTCGAGTTCGACGACCGACACCGCTGGTCGTTGTGGTACCGTGGGGACGGGCCGGCCGTTCCGCTGATCGAGGGGGCGACAATCACCGCGTGGGTTGGCGACCAGCCCGTCACACTCGCCGGCCTGCAAGATATCACGATCGGGAGCCGCCGGCCGCCCGGCGGCGACTCGATCGTGATCCGCGGCCGCGCCGCTGTCGGAGGCGTCGTCCTCGAGGCCGAGTTCTTCGCCGGGGAAGAGGCTGCGGCGCCCACCGGCGAGGTGACGGTCACCCTCTACCCCGACCGCGCACTCCCGACCGTCCGCGGGGTGCGCTTCTTCCACGTCGCCGACACGCTCCCCGGCGAGGGCCCGCTCGTAGCGCTCGTCAACGGCTACCACTCCTGGAGTCCCGCCACGATCGAGACGGTGCGCGCCAACATGCCCGAGACCACGAGCCATGGCGCCATCGGCCTGACACGCAGTGGCCGAGGCCTAGCCGTGGCGTTCGACGCCGGCGAGCCCGGGGAGGCGAAAGTGACGCTCTCACCGGGAGGCGCGGGCGGCCTTGAGGCGGTGAGCGACTGGCTACCAGCGCGCCCGCTGCGCTCCGAGGGCGACGCCACCACGATGCGTCTCTGCTTCACGGACACCGGCGACGGCCTCGATGCACTAACGGCACTGTTTCAACCACGTTCCCCAGTGGACCGCGAGCGTCTCGCCGCTACGACCGTCCCCGCCGGCTGGTGCTCGTGGTACGAGCTGTTCGGCAAGGTGACCGAAGACGACGTCGTGGCCAATCTCGAGCTCTGCGCCGCCACATTCGACCGCCGCTTCTTCCGCCTCATCCAGCTCGACGACGGGTACCAGCGCGCGACCGGGGATTGGGAGACGAACGACAAGTTCCCCCACGGCCACCGCTGGCTCACTGACCGTATCCACGCCAAGGGGTTCACGGCGGGGTTGTGGATTGCGCCGTTCGCCGTCAGCGAGCGCTCCGGCATCCCGGCCGCGCACCCGGACTGGCTCCTGAAGAACGCCACCGGCCCGATCCTCCGGGATACGCGAGGCGATTGGGGGGGGAAGATCTACTCGATCGATGGGGCCCACCCCGAAGTGCAGCAATGGCTGCACGACCTGGCGCGCCAAGTCGTGCAGGCGTGGGGCTACGACTACCTGAAGATTGATTTCCTCCTCTGGGCAACGGGGGGCGACTCTCACTACGGCGGGATGACCCACGCCGAGGCCTACCGCCGCGGGCTCGCGGCGATTCGCGAGGGCCTGGGCCCCGAGGTGTTCCTGCTCGGTTGTGGCGCCCCTCTGCAGCACGCGGTCGGCTATGTGAACGGCATGCGGATCGGCGCGGACGCGGATGCGAGCTGGGGCGGTCTGCAAGCGCCGGCCCGCGCGGCGTCGTTGCGGCGGTTCTACCATCGCGGCGCGTGGCTCAACGACCCCGACTGCCTCCTCGCGCGGCCACCGCTCTCGCTCGCTGAAGCGCAGGCGTGGGCCTCCGTCGTCGCGCTGTCGGGCGGGCTGACGGTGTTCTCCGATAACCTCCCCAAGCTGCCGCGCGAGCGGCTGGTGCTCCTACAGCGCACCCTGCCAGTCACGCCAGTCGCCGGCCGGGTGGTGGACGCGTTCACGGGCGAGCCGGAAGTCGCCCCAGCGCTGCTCGCCGGCACGGACGTCTACCGGATCGGCGGACCGTGGCGGTTCCGTACCGGCGACGATCCGAGCTACAGCCGGCGTGAGTACGACGAGGAGGCGTGGGAGACGATTCCGGTGCCCGGCAACTGGGAGGCCGCAGGACATCCGGGCTATGACGGGTTCGCCTGGTACCGGACTCGCTTCACCCTCCCCGCCGCTCGAACAGTCGGACAGCCGGGCGCTCCGACGGTGCACCTGGAGCTGGGCAAGATCGATGACGCCGACGAGACCTTCATCAACGGAGTGAAAGTCGGGCAGACAGGCGAGTTCCCGCCCAGTTATCGCAGCGAGTGGCAGGCGTATCGGCGCTACCCAGTGAGCCAGGACGCACTCAACTGGGGTGGAGAGAACGTGCTCGCCGTGCGGGTCTACGACGGCGGAGGGCCCGGAGGGTGGTGGAGCGTGCGACGCGAGCGCCCGCCGGGAACGTGGGTGGTCGAGGGCGCGCCCCGCTGGTGGACGGCCGCGCTCGTCAACTGGGACGAGGACGCGCGGGATGTCGCCGTGCCCCTCGCGACGCTCGGCATCACCGGCCGCAAGTTCGCCGCCTACGACGTGTGGCGGGACACGCCGCTCCCCGATCTCACCACGAGCCTCGCGCTGCACCTCGACCCCCGCGGTGCGACGACCGTGGCGATCCGCGCGGCGCTGGCACGCCCGCAGGTGATCGGCACCACCCGGCACGTCGTCCAAGGCGCCGTGGACATCGCGGAGGAGAACTGGGAGGCAACCACGCGTACCCTCCATGGGAAATCCGCCAACCTCGACGGCCGGGCCTACCACGTGACGATCGCCGTGCCGCGCGGAATGCGGCCGGGCGTCTGTAAGGCCGAGCTGCCATGCACAGTCAGCAGGCTACCCAGCGGACATGCGGTCCTGAAATGGGAGCCGAGTGACGGCCGGGATATCCAGTGGGAGATTGCATTTCGACAGGGGACCGCGAGGGGGGCGAGGAAGAGCAACACCTAGAGACCCTGCACCCCACCGCGCGTCCGCGGGGCTGGTCGTTGCTCTCCGGTTCACTGGATCCCTGTGAACTGCGCCCCACGTATGAAGTAGCGCTGCGCCACACCGAACACGAGGAGTAGCGGCACGACGGCCGTCACCGCAGCCGCCATCTGGTAGGGCCAATTCGTCGAGTACAGCCCGTGGAATGTCGCGAGGCCGACCTCGACGACTGCCATATCCGTCGATCGAGTCGCGATCAGCGGCCAGAGGAAGCTCTTCCACTGGTCCACGAACGCGAACACGGCGAGCGTCGCGAGGGCCGGCCGCGAGAGCGGGAGCACCACGCGCCAGAGGATCGCCCACTCCCCCGCCCCATCGAGTCGCGCCGCGTCTTCCAGCTCGCGCGGGATCGTCTGGAAAACCTGACGCAACAAAAAGATCCCCCACACCGACACGAGCTCAGTGGAAATCAGTCCGACGTAGCTGTCGACCCAGCCGAGCCTGCTGATGAAGAGAAACCGCGGGATGAGCAGCACGACCGCCGGGACCATGAGTACCGACAGGTACACGAGGAACAAGCGATCCCGACCGGGGAAGCGCAGCCGCGCAAACGCATAGGCGGCCGTCGCGCTGGTCACCACCTGTCCCACGACCACGCACCCGGCGAAGATTGCGGTATTGAGGAAGAAGCGGCCGAACGGCAGCATCGAGAGGGCAGCGGGATAATTGCCCCAATGCGGCTGGGCCGGTACCAGCGCGGGCGGGGAGCCGAGCGCCTCGCGCTCGTCCATCAGGGAGGTCGAGACCATATAGAGGAAGGGGACGACCATGGGGATGGTGAGTAACAGCACCGTTGCACCGGCGACCCACGCGCCCACTGCCCTCCACCACCGCCTCCACCGCCCCCCTCCCCCTCCCCCTCCCCCACCCCCACCCGATGGTCTACGCATATTCGACCCGCCGTCCCAGCCAACGGAACTGTATCCACGTCACCCCGAGCAGCAGCACGAGTAACACCAGCGCCTGAGCGCTGGCGTAGCCGAACTGCAGGGACTGCCACCCCGTCCGGTAGATGTGGTGGGCGATGACGTCGGTGGCATGGAGCGGCCCACCGCTCGTCAGCACGTAGACGTAGGTGAAGGCCTGGAACGACGTGATGATCCCCGTTACCAGCAGGAATAGCGTCACTGGCTTGAGCAGGGGGTAGGTCACCCTCCAGAACCGCTGCCAGCCGTTGGCGCCGTCCACCACCGCGGCGTCCCAGTACGCTTGCGGGATCCGCTCCAGTCCACCGAGGAAGACCACCATCTGGAAGCCCAGCTGCGCCCAGATCGAGACCAGCGCGACCGCAACCAGCGCCGTCCGCGGATCTCCGAGCCAGTCCACCCGACCGACGCCGGCGAGCGCCAGCACCTGGTTGAGCAACCCGAAATCCCTGTGGTAGATCCACTGCCACACGAGGGCGATCGCCACGACGGAGGTGACAGACGGCAGAACGAATGCGGCGCGCGCGAGCCGCGCCAGGAGTGTGTTGCGATGTAGCACCAGAGCGACGCTGAGCGCGAGGGCCATCGTCACGGGCACTTGCAGGGCGTAGAGCGCCGTATTCCGCAGCGCGATCCAGACGAGCGGATCACGAGCGAGCTGCGCGAAGTTGTCGAGCCCGACAAACGGTTTGACCGGCTCGACCAGGCTCCAGCGGTGCAGGGAGAGGTCGAGCGCGAAGAGGATCGGCGCGAACGAAAAGACCGCCAGGAGCGCCGTGGCCGGCGCCAGGAATCCCCACGCGGTGAGCGTCTCACGGAGGCGGCGTGGGCGGGCCCGCTCCCGCGCCGCCCAGGCGAGCGCCCCAAGACCCAGCGGCCCCAGCAGTGCCAAGGCGATGCACAGCCCCAGCCAGACTTCCGTCGTTGCCTGCGCCGGCGGCATCGCGAGGGTGAGCCACCGCCCCGGCCCCACCCGCACCGCCACGGCCGCCCGCCGTACGCCGCCCCGTCGCTCGAGGCGCACCACTGCATCGGCGCTGTCACCGACGCTGAGCTCACCACCGGCCGCCATGGGACCGCCCTCACCCCAGCCCCCGCCCCCACCCCCACCCCCAACGTAAGCAATAGACCCTAGCTCGACCGCGACCGTCGCGGCGTCCGCAGGAGGCAGGCGCTGGGCTGCTTCTCGCAGCAGCAAGCGTGTCTGTGAGAGCCAACGCTCCGTACCGGCCGTTGCGGCGTGCCGCACCTCCCCATAGCCGGCCAATCCCAGGAGCAGCGCCGCGGCAGCGTACGCCACGCGACCGGATGCATTAGGTCCACCCGCGCTCCCGCTCTCGCCCATGGACCTGGCGATCAACCAGCTCGCGAGCAGCACGAGCACGAGCGCTACTAGCGCCAGCTCGTCCGGAAGGGCGACGCGCGTCGGGCCAGCCGCCATCGCCACCGCGCCGACGACGGCCCGGTGGTCGCGGTCCTTCAGCGGCGCGAGCGCCCGGCCACTCACCCAGCGCACTGTCGCCCGGCGGCGCAGGTCCTCGAACTGCGACGGCGAGAGTGACCGGCCAGTCGCCTCGACCAACGGGGCCGTGCCGTGATAGACCTCGAAGTCGGCGTCCCACCTCGCCAGCAACCGAAGCGCGCGCGCCTGGACCAACAGCCGCGGCAGGTCGTAATCACTCGAGCCCCGCGCGGCAGGCGAGACGAGCTCCATATAGGCCGCCGTCGAGATAGCAAGCCGCTCGGCCGTCCCCCGCGCGTAACGCGCCGCGCCCCAGTGAGCCAGGACGAGCGGCGCCAGGGCCGTCAGCACCGCAACGGCGCCAGCGGCGAAACGCCAGCGGGCAAGACCGCTCACCGGAATGGAGGGGGGGGGGGAGGTCTCAGGCGAGTCGCGATCCATTGCCGTCGAAAAAATGCAGTCGTGCGAGGTCCGGCTGCACGCCGACCCGATCCCCAACCGCGACTCGTGGGATTCCCGAAACCTTGGCGACGAGGGGTTGCCCGCCAGCCTCCAGGTGGACCAACGTCTCGCTGCCGAGCGGCTCGACGACGCGGACGTCGGCGTTTCCCATGCCCTGGTCCGGCGGGCAGAGCGCCACGTGCTCGGGGCGCACGCCGAGCTGTACCTCACCGTCGTATTGCGGAAGTGCGACCGGCAGCACGAGGCTGCCGCACTCAACCGCCCGGGTCCGCTCCCGCTGTCTCGTCGTTCCCGCCCCTGCCCCCCCTCCTCCGCCCCCTCCCCCTCCCCCCCCGCCCAGTAGGACGTTCATGCCGGGGTGCCCCACGAACCGCGCCACGAACACGTCCGCGGGCCGCTCGTACACCTCCGTCGGCGTCCCCAGCTGACGGAGCCGTCCCTCGTGCAGCACGGCGATACGCTGCCCCATTGTCATTGCCTCGACCTGGTCGTGCGTCACGTAGATCATCGTGGCCGCGAGCTGGCGGTGCAGCTTCAGGAGCTCCGCGCGCATCTCCGTGCGCAGGGAGGCGTCGAGGTTGGAGAGCGGCTCGTCGAACAGGAACACCTGCGGATCGCGTACGATGGCCCGTCCCAATGCGACGCGCTGGCGCTGCCCACCCGAGAGCTGCGCCGGGCGGTAGGCCAGCAGGGCTCGCAGGCCCAACCGCTCGGCCGTCTCGAGCACGCGCCGGGTGATCTGGGCCTGCGGCACGCGCCGCATCTCGAGCCCGAACGCGAGGTTCTCACGCACGCTGAGGTGTGGATACAGAGCGTGGTGCTGGAACACCATCGCCACATCGCGCTTCGCGGGAGCGACGTGAGTGACGTCGCGCTCGCCGATCAGGATCTGGCCGTCTGTTGGCTCCTCGAGGCCAGCGATGCAGCGCAGCGCCGTCGTCTTGCCGCACCCCGACGGGCCGAGGAACACGAGGAACTCGCCCTCGCGCACGTCCAGGGTGAGGTCCTGGAGAGCGGGCTGGCTGCTGCGGTCGAAGGTCTTGGAGAGCCGCCGGAGGGTGACTGACGCCATGACGACCCTAAGCTACAGATTCTGTCGCGCCTTGCGCCAGTTGATCCGCCACGCGCGCGATCAGACGGGGATCAGTCCAGTACGCCAGGTGCGCGAGAGGGGTCCACGACCAGTTCCACAACCGCCAGGGCAGGACCCAGTCCTCGCTGACGGCGCGCGCATACGCGTCGCTCGTGACGCGCAGGGGGAAGGCGATGACATCAGCCCGATAGAGCACGTTGACCCACGTCCCGCCCGAGGGCAGGGCGATGGGACGGTCGAACCCGAGGTGCGGATAGCGAATGGCGTACAGGGCGAGCGGGGAGCCGAGGGTAAACAGGCCACGCAGCGCGAGGCCGTAGCGACGCGCGAACGCGTCCGGGTCGCCGCCGGCTTGGACGTCGTAGACAAAGTCCGAGAAGATGACCGAACCGAGGGAGTGCGCGACGGCGACGACTGGGACCGACGGCCCGGCGACGCCGCCTGTGGCCTCGAGCAGGCCCCGCAACCCACGCAGCCGCCGGTCCAAGCGTCGGTGCACAGCACCGTACATCCAGGGCGGCGGCACGTCCCGGGACGCAGGAGCCTGGTAGGCGATCACGTCCCCACCGTAGCCGATCACCAACTGGCGAAGCCAATTCCACGAGAGCCCGCGCGCGTAGCGCTGCGCGAGCTCGTCCTCGTAGCGGTGCGTGATGGGCGCCCACCAGATCACGCACGGGTACACGTCGACCCCGGCGTCGCGCTGGGCCACCGCGCGCCGCACCCGGGCCACGAAGTCGTCAGCCCACTGGCGACGCTGGGGCCCGAGCCCGTGAACCACGCACAGCGCGATGCGGCGGCGGCTCATTGCTCCTGATGATCGAGTGGGAACTGGAAGTCCCGCGTCATGATCACACGTCGGGCCTTGCCCTGCAGGCGCGCCGGGCGGAACAGCGTACCACGCACGACCCGGATCGCCTCGCGGCTGAGCTCCGAGTGGGGACTCTCCAGGACCTCAAATGAACCCGGCTGTGGATGCCCGGTGGTGTCCAGCACGAAGCGAATGGAGACGCGGCCGCCGATAGCGCGCTCCCGCAAGCTCGGCGGGTAGACCGGCACCGGGCCGGAGACCCGCTCGGGGGGCTCCTCCACTTGGCTGAGGCGCAGTGGCACATCGGCGGTGTCGATGTCAGGGACCAGACGGAACTGCACCGGCAGGCGCACCAGTGTGCGCACCGGCCAGCCATGAACCATCCCCGGCAGGAACCGCATCCCGAGCGCAGCGTCTCGCGCCGCAGCGTCGAAGCCGGGGTTGGGGGTGGCAGCCGTAGTGACCGAAGCCGGCTCCACCTGACCGCTCGTGTCGATAATGACGTCGAGCAACACGCGGCCTTCAATGCCCTTGGCGCGCAGCGTATCGGGGTAGCGGAGTGGCGGGAGATACACAACCACGGGAGGCGGCTTGACCTCATTGCCCGTATACAGCCGTCCCGGGACGGGCGGCGGGCCGGCGGGGGCAGTCGCGTGGGCACAGGCGACAAGCAGGATGCCCCCCCACCCCCCCCACCCCCC
>WNFD01030950.1_pt1 | contig 10114 bp, 16 predicted proteins | sample 5400491 | NCBI WGS metagenome assembly WNFD01 (sample SAMN13153343, study PRJNA577476) | soil metagenome | isolation source: 120 cm saprolite under Douglas fir tree site 2 hole 2 replicate 2 | place: USA:California | collected 2015-04-18
CGAGATCGCCGCCTGGGAACGACGGCGCAATACCGACCGCGCCCGCATCAAATGGATGTTCACGACCGAGAAAGCCCGCGAAAAACTGCGCCGCGCCTACCCTGTCAAAGAGTCATAATCTCCGTGCAGAGGTACTAGATGACAACCCAGGTCATGGCGCGTCGCAGGTCATCGGCCATGCGGATACCCGCCGCAAACTGCATTTCTCCAACCTCTCCAGCATGTCCAGCGCCAGTCAGAGCAATGATGGCACCTCGCTCGAGGCCGGAGCCTTCTTCTTCACCCAAAGCTCACTTGTGGGCTGTAACTCGACGAGGTCATCGGGAAAGCAGCGCTTCTGGAAAACGAGGAGATCTTCGAACGATCCGCGCAGCCATGGCTCATATTCGTGGGGGTGCAGCAGGACCGGCATTCGATCATGGAGCGGCCGTATCGCTTCGTTGCAGTCAGCCATCGCCCCTGAATAGACAGGCCCCCATTCGGCGCTTTCCCGCCACAGCCCGCCCCAGGTGAAGATCGGTAGCCCCTTCACGGTGACCCATGTCCTGGTCTTCGAGCCCTTGGGCCCTGCGGGCTCGGCAAAGCCGGTCAGCGGGATGAGACAGCGCCCCTGCGGCTGGCGCGCAAGTCCGATCCACATGGGCTCGCATTTCCCTCCCCCTTTTCCCCCAATTCGTCGCGCGAGCGGTCCTGCTCCCCATGTCATGCGCACGCCGGCGGTGATGCCATGCGCGCTGTCCTGCCCCGAGATGTCGCCCTCGCAGCACAGGTAGAGCGACGTCGCGTCAGCGATCGCGGTGTTCGCGCTCAGGGTCTCAGCCTGACCCGGCTCTCGTGTTTACGGACGGCAAACCGCTTCCAGTCAGGTGCTCCGCTAATGCTTATGCACGGCGCGCATCAGGAAAGTAGGGCCCATCCCATGAGTTTGAACCTCTGAGGCTGTCCTCCTCCAGCTCACGCACCCTCCGAACCGCGGAACGTTGCAGCATACGCTCACTGAACGCAGCGTAGGCGGCAAGCTCCTGCATCGGCAGCTTGATGCGCAAGCCCAGATCGTAGAAGAAGAGCGCGTATGGATCAGATACCGTGTATTGCGCGCCCATCATCCATTCCTTGCCTGCGAGCAAGTCATTTACTTCCTCGCAGTGGGCCCAAAATGTCTTGCGAGCCGTCGCTTTCATATTGAGCTGCGCGGCCGTGTCAGTAGCAAAGCGCTCAGGCCTGATAATATGTGCGAAGGTCGGATGAACGGCGCTAGCGAACCATGCCATCGTCGATACGCACCGAGCCTCTTCGGACAAGTTTTGAGGCAACAGCCGCGCATCAGGAAACTGTTTTGCGAGATAAGTCAGAATGGCAACGTTCTCCGTGAGTACATTGCCGTTAACGGAAAGTGCCGGCACCTTTCCACGAGGATTGATCTTCAAATAGGCGTCGCTCTTGTGCTCACCCTTCGCCAAGTTGATCAATTTGCATTCGTAGGGCGCGCCGATTTCTTCGAGCGCGATGTGCGGAATCACCGAGGATGCGCCTGGCCAATAGTAGAGCATCAACATGGGCTTCCCCATTTGCACAATTGGCGAGCAACTGATTTTACGCCGTTGGGCATGCTCCCCACAATGCGCGACGGGCTACACCTGCTCTCTGATTGCAAGCGAGGCCTTTGCTGCCGGCATGCCGAGCAGCGACTACAACGCGCAGGCGCAGATGCAGTACGGCGCGCGGGGCATGGCGCCCGGCCAGACGGACAATCCGCGCGCGGACGCGCTGGGGCGAGTACTCATATATCCAACTTCAGGCCGCCCGGCCGGGTGGCGACGGCCGGCGCGCCGTCGATCGTCACATGACTTGGCTTGCTGCCCGCCAGCAGATCCATGGTGAGGCGGTCCCTTGGCGTCGGTCGGCACCCGGTTGGTCCGCACGGCCCGCCCGTCGGCCAGCACAAAATAGAACATGGCCTGGTTGCCCTGGGCAACGCGCCACCAGCCGGCAATGCTCGCGCCGATGGCCGCCGTGCTTTCGGAGGCGCGCGGAATGTGCAGCAGCGTGAACGAATAGTTCGGATTGGTCAGAAACCAGTCGTCTTTCAGGTCGCGCGGCGTCAATCCGATGAAGCGTGAGGCGGTGTGGCAGGTCACGCTGCCGATGCCGTTGCCGTTCGTTCCGCAAAACATACCGCTGTGGGAATACTCGCTCTTCTCGCCGGGTTTGGCGGCGGGCTTTAAATAGCTGATCATGTCGCCGATACCCAGCAGCTCCGCGTCGATGATGCGCTGGACGGCCTCGCGCGAGACCTTCTCGCAGAGCGTTTTGGCGGTCGGCTTGATCCGGTGATCTTCGCCGGCGGTGAGTTCATTGATGAGCATGGGCACGCTCCATTGCTCCTTGATGTTCAGCCCACCGGCCTTCAGGCATTGCGACAGGAAGTGCGCGCAGTCCTCGAGTTTTTTGCCGTCGGTCTTGTCGTCCACCAGCATGACCTGGGGAAGATCTTTCGGGGCGCCGGGCTTGGGCATGGCAATCAGCTGGTCCTTCCGCCACAGGGTGCTGTACACGAAGCGCGGTTCGTAATGCTTGCTCGGCGCCTTGCGCTGATCCCAAAACGCGCTGAGCGGCACGTCGCGCCCGCCATCCATGCCGAGCGCGAACGGCTGCGTATCCGAGCGGCACGGCCGATTCCAGAATTCGCCGGCGAATTCCATCGCCGCGGCGCGATTGTAGAACGACGTCATGGCGTGACCTCCGCATGATCCCATCCGCGGTGCCACCGCGAACCTATTGGCGCACTACGCCAACCAGCGGGCCGAAATGTGGAGTTTGATGAAGAAGTGGCGGAAAGTGGACAGCCTGCCCGATGGCCTGGTCTTCGAGCCCTTGGGTCCTGCGGGCTTCGCAAAGCCGGTCAGCGGGATGAGACGGCGCCCCTGCGGCTTGCGCGCAAGTCCACTCCACATGGGCTTCGACAGGTCGGCGATGTTGTTGACCGGCCTGGGTTTCGAGTTCGGCTTCATGCCTTTCAGGCGCAGGGGGAAGCCCCACACCATGGACTGAGGCTGCCGAGGGCCGCTTAACGGGCACGGCATGGCTTGCGCAGCACGTGCACTGGTCTAGGGCCGGTTTTGTGCCCGTGGAATCGATTTGGCCCTCCACTGGTATCACCGGACTCGGGGCCGGCCAAAACGCACCAGTGAGTCAGATTTTGACTCTGGCGGGCCTTAGCTGACCTAAGACCACCAGCTAATCACGGGCAGGGTGGGCGCGCGATGATATGGGGCATCCCGAGGGGGGACTGAGCGATACTCCGACTTCTCGCGCCAGCCATTGTTGCCTCGCTACTGTTCCTCGGAGGCATGGGAGGAAAGCTTGTATAGGATCTGGTACTGGGCAACGGTCGATCGCGAAAGCGACGGCCGCTTCATAGCTAGCATTCCCGATCTTGGGGACCTCGCCGCATACGGCGACACCGACAAGGACGCAGTGGCTCATGTGTACGGGCCGCTGTAGAGGGTGGTCAGCAAGTTCCCCAACGGCGCCACTTCTCTGAAATGCCGAGCCACATCCGATCCAGGGAGGTTGGCCGCGCCATCATCCCTGTGGAGGTTGGGCGCCGGGCGGCGTGGCCAACTCCGCCATATCACCTGTCCACTTGAGCCTAGATCTTCGCGTCGGCTGGCCCCATTCCCCGACGCGGAGCCACATAGCCTTCTGCCCAGGGGCCGCAGGGAGGAGAAAATGGCCGATGACCGCGAACTCGCCAAGAAGTGCGCCTTCGATGCTCGCACGCTATTGAATGATATGCAGGGAAAAGGACACATCGACGAATTGAAGCTGCTGAAGGCGATGCAGCTTCTCGTCAACGCAGTGCAAGCCCTCGCGGCGGAGAAGTAGCAATCAGATTTGCGTCGACGAGTTGTCGCCATAGACTCACCGGCGACGATGACCACGACGCATGGTCGACTCCGCTCAATTTTTCTGCGGTGCCTCGTGCGGGCTCAGGTGTGCCATCGCTCGACTCTTAGTGGAAGAACCACACGGCCAAGGCTGCCGAGATGAGCGCGGCGATGCAGCTACCATAGATCACCCTGTTAGCTATCCATCTGACTGTAGGCGACCGGTTCAACGTGGCGATGGCGCCTAGAGCCACAATCACGAAAGCAATGGCAATCAGTAGGAAAATCACGTCAGTCATTACCGGTTCTCAATAGCTCGCCCGCCCGCCCGTTGCGAGGCAGCTTCCACGCATGGCGCAGAAATCAGCCCCTAAGAAAGCCGAGCCGATCAAGGTCACCGCTGCCATGAAGCGCGCCGATGCCGAAGCGATCGATGGCGCCCCCGAGCTGTACCCCCAAGAACTCGCCGAGCGGTTCTACGGGCAATAGCCGCTGTGATGCAGGCTGCTACAGTGTCCGAAAACGGACAGAGCGATGACTCGCCGACGATTTGCACCCTAGCCTTGCAGCTCACCTGAGCTTGGGGGGCAAGCCATGGAGCGGGGTCTGAAAGCACCACTTAGTCCGCACGAGGAAGTCACCTTCCGCCGCATCGCCCTTGGTATTTCGAAGGCGAACCTCTTGCCGGCGCGCGACGTGGCTTATTTGATCCATCTTCGCCTGGTCGATGAGAAGGAAGGGCGGCTGAGGCTTACTGTCCTTGGTCGTGAACGATATCAGGGACTGCCCAACGATGCGGCTATGTCAGACGTCAAGGACGAGGTCACCGCCGTTTTGAGGCGCCACCTTTTGAACGCTCGCGACCGCTAACCACTGCCGGCATGTCGCCTCGTCGCCATTCGACTGATCTACGCGGCCGGCGCCACGACCTGGGCATCGGCGTCCGGGACATGGCGGCCGGCCTCGGGATCGGACTGGCTCGCCTGCTCACGATGGAAGACGGCACCGCGACGGAAGAGGATAAGACCTTCTATCGGACGTGGCTGAGCCGCATCGAAGGCTGGTCCAGCAGCCAGCGGCACACGCAGTTGCAGCGCGCGAGCGCCGGCCAGCGGTTCACTTGACCATTTACAGGAACAGGCAGCACCAGAGCGACCGGCCGCGTGCTGTCGCAGTGGCCTCAGCGGTGGTGCTATGACCCAATATCGAGCAATGGAGGAAAGTCGCCCGGTAGCAAGATCGATGGACCTATAGATCCTTCTTCAAAAAAAGTGCCCGTCTCGGGGATGCCGCGGCGGGCAGTTTCAAGGAGGAGAACGACGTCGGCCGTCAAGCCTAGTCAGATAAGGACGAAGCAAAAGCTGTGCCGATTGCACTTCGTCGGCCACAAAGGCGCTTCGGCCTGGTCTTCGCGTCCAAATAGACGGCCGAATCGCTTACATCACACCGCCAACCAACTTCTGGCCGGCATCGGTCAGGCAGATGGAATGGCCGGCTTGAACGACCACCCATCCCCGCGCGAACTCGATCGCGTCTGTGGTCGCCGCGTCCAGCTCCTCCAACATGCGCCATTCCTGCGGCTTGCCGTCCGTCGCGTCGTACAGGCGCGCACCAGGTGCAGGGCTGGGGTCTCGGTCTCGCTGGCTACCACGGTGCAACCCGGCTACGCGCCCGCGGGTTACATCCTTGCTCAATGCCTGGTGCAATCATGGATCTTGTTGTTAAAGCGAGAGACCCCGGTGACGGCGCCACCGTAATGGTCATCTGTGCCTCCGGCAGAGCGGCCTTGGCAACGTTGGAACATCTCCGGCAAGAACGCCTCGAAATCATAGGCATAACGGATAGACAGGGGACAGTCGTTTCTGAGAGCGACCTTGACCCCTAATCTGGTCGCTTCGGCGGTGCCGATCCGCGCAGTGCAAGCCGGCGCCTGCCGAGAGCCGTCAGCTTGAAGTCCGTTCCCGTCTCCTCGATCAAAGGGAGCTGCTTGAGGCGCGCCAGATAGCGGGCCTCCATGTCCATTGTGAGCATCACGCCTTGGGCGATGCGCTGGAGCGCGGTCTCTTCGTTCGGACTAAGCTCGACTAGCAAGCCCCGTTCCATGACTCCCTCCAGCTAGCGGGCCTTAGTTAGGACTGGCAAACGCCTCGGTCGCCGCTCGCTGTTGTCAGATTGTGGCTCAAGCGCGGGCGCCGCGTAGAAACTCACCTCCGGCAGTTGGGCGAGGCGTGTGATTCGACCAATAGCGCTGCGCTTAGCGGTCACTTCATCTTGCATAGTTGTCCTCCTCGGTTACAAGCACCGAGGAGCATGGGACCGCCGGTTAGGGCATTGGACTCAGGTCAGCTTTTGGATCCCTGCGGACTTGGCCTGCAGCGTCGCCGAATGCGACCTGTAGCGTTTGACCCAGAACGGTCATTGGGCAGCAGAACGAAAGGCTCCGTTTCTGACAACCCCGCTTGATTTCAACGAGTTATGTCAGGCTTAAAATAATAACGCTGAAATGGCGGGGCGTGTGAGGAGATCGAGGCCCGTTCAGCATCAATTCAGAACGCGTCGTTAGCTGACTTTAACAAATCGTGCCCCGGGACTACCCTAACAATCATCTCGGTCCGAAGGTTGGGCATCAACCATGGATGTTAAGGAATGGCTGGCAGGATTGGGCCTCGCTCAATATGCGGCGGCGTTCGCTGAAAACGACGTAGATTTCGCCGTTCTCGGCAAGCTTAATGACGCGGACCTGAAAGAGCTCGGCATCAGTTCTCTCGGCCATCGTAAGCGTTTGGTGGCCGCAATTGCGGAGCGGGGTGTGACGGCCGCGCCGAGACCAAGACATGTCGATGGATCGCCGGGAGGGGAGCGCCGGCAAGTCACCATACTCTTCGCTGATCTCTGTGGATTCACCGCAATATCGCGAACGCTCGATCCTGAAGAGGTCCGCGAGCTGGTAGACCGCTATACCGCCCTCGTCGATGGCATTGTCGTCGGATATGGGGGTACGGTCGACAAGCACATTGGTGACGCTGTGATGGCGCTTTTCGGTGCGCCCCGTGCGCATGACGACGATCCGATGCGCGCCGCTCGTGCCGCATTGGACATCCATGAGGAACTCGGCCGGATGAGCGTAAACACCATGCGGCCGCTTCAGGCCCATGTCGGCATAGCCAGCGGTGACGTGGTCGCCGGCAATTTGGGTCGCGCCGACGCCAATGACTACACAGTACTCGGCGATTCAGTGAACTTAGCCGCACGCCTTGTGGCCGCTGCCGGCCCTGGACAAACCTTGCTGTCCGATGGCGTTTACCGCGCTCTCCCCGGACGGGGCGTGTGCGATGCGCTAGGCGAAATCCAACTGAAAGGATTTGAAGCGCCCACCCGCGCTTGGCGGCTGCGCGGCCTCTTAGGCGAACCTTCGGCTGCAACACGTAGGTCGTTTGTCGGCCGCGAGGCCGAGCTGGAGCAGTTCAAGAGTATCCTTAGCGCGTGTCTCGCTCGGCGGTCTGGTCAAGTCGTATACGTGCGCGGTGAGGCGGGCATCGGCAAAACCAGATTGGTCGACGAGATGCGCCGTTTCGCCGAGGCCGCGGGCTTCGTTACTCATCGCGGCCTTGTACTCGATTTTGGGGTTGGCAAGGGACAGGATCCGATCCGCGCTTTGCTCCTGAGTTTGCTCGGCCTCTCGCCGTCCTCTGAAGCTGAATCACGAAACCGTGCGGCCGAGCGTTTGGTCGCTGAAGGGGCGGTCGCGCCTGAGCGGCTCGTTTTTCTTCATGACCTGCTTGACCTGCCGCAAACAGGCGAGTGGCGCACGCTTTATGACGCCATGGACAACACCGCTCGTAACCGCGGCAAACGCGAACTGGCAGCGGCACTCGTCGCGCGCGGCTGCGGCGGCGGACCTATGCTGATCATTGTGGAGGATCTCCATTGGGCTGATCCGCAGGTGCTCGGGCATCTTGCGGCGTTTGCGACGGCCGTAGCGAACGGTCCCGGCCTTCTGGTCATGACTTCTCGTGTCGAGGGCGACCCGCTTGACGCTGCGTGGCGCGCAAGTTGCCGTGGCACACCATTCGCAACCATCGATCTCGGTCCGCTGCGAGGGGACGAGGCATTGAGCTTGGCGAGAAGTTTCATCGACGCGACCCACTCTGTCGCGCTTGCTTGCATCGAGCGCGCGGGCGGCAATCCGCTCTTTTTGGAACAGCTCCTACACAACGCCGAAGAAGGAAGCGAAGATGCCGTCCCCGCATCCATCCAGAGTCTAGTCCTCGCGCGCATGGACCGGTTGGCGCAGCGTGACCGGCAGGCGTTTCAAGCTGCAGCGGTTATCGGTCAGCGTTTTGATCTCGCTCTGCTGCGGCATCTCGTCGACAAACCGGACTACGTCTGTGACGGCCTCATCAGCAGTGCCCTGGTACTACCGGAGGGTGATGATTTCCTGTTCGCTCATGCCCTTATCCGGGAGGGAGCCTACTCCTCCCTGCTTCGCTCATGCGCTTATCCAGGAGGGAGCCTACTCCTCCCTGCTTCGATCCCGTCGCCGGGAACTGCACCTTCAGGCTGCGAAGTGGTTCGCGGACCAAGACCTTACGCTGCACGCACAACACCTCGACCGCGCCGAGGACGCCGGGGCCGCCGACGCGTACCTAAAAGCGGCCAGCGCTCAGCGCGCGGCCTTTCATGTCGATGCTGCACTCCGACTGGCTAATCGCGGCCTGGAGGTTGCGCAGGCCGATGCCGACCGTTACGCCCTTATCTGCCTTAAGGGTGAACTGCAGCGCGATCTCGGAGATATCGCTTCGTCCGTCACAACCTATCGGCTGGCGATAACGGTATCGCCCAACGAAGTTGCAGTGTGTCAAGCGCAGCTGGGACTGGCGGAGGGTCTTCGGGTGAGCGAAGGCCTTGAAGAAGCACTTAATCTACTTGCGGACGCACAGCGCACAGCCGAGCGCCACGATATGGTAGCCGAACTCGCGCGCATCCATCATCTGAGGGGCAATATCTTCTTTCCACTTGGCAACATTGACGGTTGCCGCGAGGAGCACGAGCGAGGCCTCGGCTTTGCGCAGCGCTCGCGCTCTCCGGAAGCTGAAGCGCGCTCTCTTGGTGGGCTTGCAGACGCAGCGTATGCTCAGGGTAAGATGCGCAGTGCGTTTGATAACTTCAGTCGCTGCGTCGCGCTGAGCCAGCAACACGGATTCGGCCGCATCGAAGTGGCCAACCGCTCTATGGTTGGATTCAGTCGCATCTATCTCAATGAAGTGCCGCAAGCAAAAGAAGACGGCGACGCTGCTGCTCGCGCCGCCGCACTTGTTGGACAGCCTCGCGCCGAGCTGCTGGGCGAGACCATGGGTGCGTTCGCCTGCTATGAGCATGGCGACTTCGATTTGATGCAGGGCTACCTGGATCGAACGATGCGGCTTGCCCGACAGCTTGGCGCGCGGCGGTTCGAGGCGCAGGGACTTGAAATGCAAGCTCGGGTTCTGCTTGACACCGGCCGACGCGCGGAAGCTGCGGAAATGTTGCGAGAGGCGTTGGCGATTTGCAGAGAAGCAGGAACGCAGTTCTGCGGGCCAAAGGTCACCAGCGCCTTGAGCCGTGCCGTGGCCGACCCCGCGGAGCGCGCGGCGCTGCTTGCAGAAGGCAAGGAAATGCTTGGCCGAGGGGCGGTCGGACATAACCACCTGTGGTTCTACCGCGACGCCATCGAGGCGCTGCTGTCGGCGGGCGACGGAGCAGAGGCCCTCGAATATGTGGCCGCGCTCGAGGACTATACGCGCGCCGAACCACTGCCCTGGTCGAATCTATTCGCCATCCGCGGTCGCCTTCTCGCCGGCGCCGCACGAGGCAACGTTGATGACAGCAGCCGAGAGGACCTCGTTCGAATTCGAACCGCGCTTCATGACGCTGGCTTAAGGGCCTTTCTACCTCCAATCGAAGCAGCGCTGGTGACCTGATGCAGCGGCTCCGTCGGGTCGCCATGTCAGTTTGTGGCACGAAGCCGACGTCACCTGGGCACGGAGAGGTGTCCGTTTCCAGGGGGAAAGCGGACATGACGCGGACTGGCTGCCACCTCCGAGTCTGACCGAGGCTGTGTGAAAACGCTGGAAGCTGTTGTTGGGACGCAACGATAGTATCGAAGGCGTAGTCTCAGCACATATTTGATGCGCGTGCGGCGAGCGGTTTGAATCAATTTTGCGCCACGACGACCCGCAGAATGG
>WNFD01008443.1_pt1 | contig 10113 bp, 6 predicted proteins | sample 5400491 | NCBI WGS metagenome assembly WNFD01 (sample SAMN13153343, study PRJNA577476) | soil metagenome | isolation source: 120 cm saprolite under Douglas fir tree site 2 hole 2 replicate 2 | place: USA:California | collected 2015-04-18
GCACGCCGGGCGCCTCGGGAACGACCACGTCCGCCATGCCCAGCTCCTCGGCGAGGGCAGCGCCGTGCACGGGGCCGGCGCCGCCGAGGACGACGAGCGAGAACTGCCGCGGATCCCATCCCCGCTTGATCGTCACCAGGCGGATCTGGTCCGCCATGCGGGCGTTGACGACGCGATGGATGCCCGCCGCGGCGGCGACCGGGTCGAGACCCAGCCGGCGGCCGAGGACGGCCACCGCGCGCTCGGCGGCGGCCACGTCGAGGGTCAGGGCGCCGCCGGCGAAGCGCGCGGGGTTGAGATAGCCGAGCACGACGCTGGCGTCGGTCACCGTGGCCTCGTCGCCGCCGCGGGCGTAGCAGGCGGGGCCCGGCTCGGCGCCGGCGCTGCGCGGCCCCACCCGCAAGCCCCCGGCGGCGTCGATCCACGCGATGCTGCCGCCGCCGGCCCCGATGGTGTTGACGTCCACCATCGGGGTGCGCACCGGGTAGGATCCGATCGCGCCCTCGCTGATGAGCAGGGGCCGACCGTCCCGCACCAGGGCCACGTCGTTGCTGGTGCCGCCCATGTCGAGCGACACGAAGTCGCGCACCCCGGAGCGCTCGGCCGCGAACGCGGCGCCGATGACCCCGCCGGCCGGCCCCGAGAGGAACAGGGTGACGGGTTGCTGCGCGGCGAGCGCCGCCGACACGATGCCGCCGCGCGAGCGCATGATCAGCGGCACGCCGGGGACCCCGAGGCCGCGCAGGGTGTCGGCGAGGCCCACGAGGTAGCGCTTCACCACCGGGCCGAGGTAGGCGTCGAAGGCGGTCACGCAGAGCCGCTCGTACTCCCGGAAGGTCGGGTCGACCTCCGACGAGAGGGAGACGCTGATATCCGGCGCGAGCTCCGCGACGATGTCGCGCGTCCGCCGCTCGTGCGCTCCGTTCAAGAACGAGAAGAGGTAGCACACCGCGATGGCCGACACCCCCTGCGCGCGCAGGGTCTCCACCGCCTGCCGCACGTCGGCCTCGTGCAGCGGGACCAGCACGCGCCCCTTCGCGTCCAGGCGCTCGCGGATGCCGAGCCGACGCCGCCGGGGCGCGAGAAAGGTCGGCACCTCCGGGTCCATCTCGAGGTCGTACATGCGGGAGCGCTTCATCCGCCCCATCTCGAGCACGTCCTCGAACCCTTCGGTGGTCAGGATGGCGGTCGTGGCCCCCTTCCGCTCGAGGACCGCGTTCGTGGCCACGGTGGTGCCGTGGATGAACCGCTCGACGTCGCCCGGCTCAGCGCCGGCCAGCGCGAGCACCCTGGCGGTGGCGGTCGCGATGCCGTCCAGGAGGTCCTTGGGCGTGCTCGGCACCTTGGTCAGCGCGAGCCGGCCGGTGCGGTCCAGGGCCACGATGTCCGTGAAGGTGCCGCCGATGTCCACGCCGATCTGCACGAGCGCTCCTCCCGAGGGCGCCAACGTTAACACAGAAGCTGGGGCTGGAGCCCGGCGCCAGGGGAAGCGAGAGGCTCCTCCCGGGACAGAGTAAAATCCCAGGCCGAGGGCACTTCCCATGATTCCCGAGCGGACGCACGGGTCCGCGGCCCGGTGGCGGGCCCGGCGGTGGCGGACCCGGCGATGGCTGACGGCCTGGGCCCTGGCCGGCGTGCTGAGCGCGCCCGCCCCCGGCCAGGCGGCCGAGATCGTGTTGCCGCTCACCGTCCGCTTCGAGCTTCTCGTCCAGCAGCTGACGCGAGAGCTCTACACGGAGCCCGGCGGCGTCGCGCCGCTCTGGCGTGACGGCCGCTGCCGCTACCTGTCCCTCGACCACCCCGCCTTCGACCGTCGCGGGACCTTCCTCCGCTTCGTCACGCATGGCGACGGCACCGCGGGGACCCCGGTCCTGTGGTTCTGTCTCAAGGCCCTGCGCTGGCGCGGCTACGTCGAGGCCCAGACCGCGCCGTACGTCACCGCCGACTGGCAGCTCAAGCTCCGCGTCGCGGAGTCGAGCCTCTACGACGAGGCCTGGCGCAAGGGCCTGCTCAGCGGGCTGTTCTGGGACGTGACCGCACGCGCCCTGCTTCCTCGCCTGACGGGTATGGCGGTCGACCTCACGCCTCCCCGCAATGATCTGCTCGGGCTGATCCGGATGGTGGTCGCGCCGTCGGACGCGGCGCGGATGGAGGCCGTCTTGCGGAGCGCCGCCGTGCGGGCGGTGGAGGTGCGCGACGATGCGGTCGTCGTGCATCTCGCCCTCGATGTGCCGGAGGCGTTCGTCCAGGCGCGGCCGCCCCGGGGGCAATCGGAGCCGCCGCTGGGCCCGGCCGAGCTCGAGGCGGTCGACCGCGCCCTCGAGCGCTGGGATGCCTTCCTGGTGTTCGTGATCAAGAGCCTGGGGCTCGACATCGCCGACCCGGGCGTCCGCGCGGAGCTGTTCGGCCTGCTCATCGAGAGCCGCTACGAGCTACTGCCCATCCTGGCCGGCAACGTGCGGCGGAGCGACGGCGACCCCGTGCGCCGGCTGTTCACCGAGGCGTGGGGGCGCCTCCACGACATCGTGGCGCGCGCCGAGCGGCGCGGGCTGCTGGCCGACAAGGCAGTGCGCTACGCGGGGTTCATCGGCGCCGGCGACGCGCTGGTGGCGCTCGACCGGGCCGCCCCCGGCCTCGGGATCGAGATCTCGGCGGACGGGCTGCGACGCCTGGCGCGCCTGCTCCGGCCCGGGACGACGGAGGACCCGCTCCTCTACGGCGTCGACGTGGATGCCACGCTGCGCTCCCTGTTCGGGCTTCCGCCCGAGCCCGATCTCGCGCCGGCCCCCGCGCCGCCGCCCGGTCCCGGGCCTGGCAGCGGGCTCCCGTGGCGGCCAGTGGCGTATGCGGTGGCCGCGGAGGGTGTGGACGATCTGGCGGCCCTGAACGAGCGGCTGGCCCGCTGGGTGCCGGACGAGCCCGAGCTCGCGGACTATCGCGCGGTCATGGAGCGGCTGCTGACCATGACCGCGGACCGGGCGCTGCGCGGGGCCGATCTGGAGAGCCGGTACGCGCGACCCTACCGCGCCATGCTCCCGGCCGCCGCGCTCCAGGAGAGCTGCTGGCGTCAGTTCGAGCGGAAGGGCGATACGATCACCTACCGGGCCTCCGCGCTGGGCAGCGTCGGGCTCATGCAGATCAACCAGCGGGTGTGGCGAGGCTTCTACAACGTCGAGCGGCTCAGGTGGGACACCGCCTACAACGCCCGGGCCGGCGCCGAGATCCTCCTGGGTTATTTCCGCCAGTACGGGATCGAGGAGGGGCGGCGGTCCGGCCACGTCGAGGACGCGGTCCGGGCGACCTACTCCGTCTACAACGCGGGGCCGAGGGCGGTGAGCCGCTACCGGGACCAGGGGAGCACGCCGCGCGAGCGAAGGGTCGACGAGTCCTTCTGGGCTCTCTACCGGGGCTTCGCCGGGGGCGGTACCGCGGACCTGCTCACGTGCGCGACGACGCCCGGCTCGCGACGTGAAGGACGGTGAGGAGCCCGGCCGTCATTCATCCACCGATTCGTAGTCATAGGTATGCTGCGCATCCCGGAGCCGCAGTCGCGTGTAGACGCCAGTGGCGGCGGGCGCGTTGAACTCGAACCCGCGGATGCCCGGGGCGACCGAGATGAACGACGTCGTGCCGTCCGGATTCCGCTTGGTCGCCATCGGGCTCTTCCAGCCCCCGAACTGGAATATCACCTCGTCCTTGCCCGCGTGGACGACGATGTCGCCGAGGGCCGCATTCCGGTATACATGCGCGAGCCGCGTGAGCTCGGAGGGATCGGGAGGCACCTTCCAGTCCTGCTGCTCGCCCCTCAGGTAGACTTCCGTCTCCCGTACTCCGGCCAGCAGGTCTTCCTCCGCCTCTGGTTTGCCGTCGTACGCGACCTCCAGAGTCCGCCGGATGACCGCCCGGGCTACCCTCCAGCCGGAGTCCGCGTTCGTGAGTATCACTCCGCCGATGCCGGCATCCGGCACGAAGAAGAAGTTGCTCTTGTACCCGAACATCGAGCCGCCATGGCTGATGACCCGGATGTCCTTCACATCCTCGATCCAGAGTCCCATCCCGTACCAGGTGTCCTCGCTCACCCGCACCTGCGGGACACGGCGCGCGAGGAGGGCCTTCTCGGTCACGAATGTCGAGCCATCCGGGAGCCGCCCTCGGGCGAGCTCGAGGCGAACGTAACGCGCGTAGTCCCGTGCACTCGACCAGGCCCCACCCGCCGGTCGGACGGGAACGATCGAGTGGTTCAGCGCCATCTCGATCGGCACGCTCTTGAGCGACATGTCCCAGGAGTGCGGTCTCGCGTGATCCGTGCCGAGCGCCTCCTGGAAGGAGAACGTCGTGCGGCTCATCCCGAGCGGATGGAAGACCTTCTCCCGCATCACCGCGTCGTAGGCCTGTCCCAGCTCCAGGTCGGGCTTCAGCAGGCGCGCGCCGATGTAGCCCGCGGCCGAGGCCAGCGGGTTACTGTACTGGAACAATGCGCCGAAGTCGGTCGTGGGCTTCATCGTGCCCAGGAGGTCGAGCTGCCCCTGGGGCGACGAGCGGTCGAAGGTGAAGAGCCACTCGAGGTCCTGTCGGGGGAAGCCGGTACATGCGCAGACAAGGTGCCTCACCAGGATGCGTCGGGTGGTGTCCGGGTCCCCGGTCCGGAAGCCAGGGTCGATCCGCGTCACCGGTGTGTCCCAGTCGAAGCGGCCCTCGTCGACGAGACGGGCCAGCAGGAGGGTGGTGAGCGGCTTGGTGTTCGACGCGATCAAGAAGAGGCTATCGGCGGTCACCGGCTCGGGCCGGCCGCGCTCGCGAACGCCAAAGCCCTCCTCGATGAGCGTCGCGTTCGCATCGAAGAGCACGACCGCCGTGCCGGGAACATCGGCGGCATGGCGCATCCGCTCGATGAATCTCCTCATCTCCTCCACGCGTGGGGCGTCGAGCGGCCGCGGAGCTCGGCCTCGGTAGGTCTCGCGAACATAGCCCGCTGGACGCAGGCTGTCGTGTACGAGCGCGACCTGTGAGGCGCGCCGCTGGACTCTGGCGAGGGGGGCGTCCACGAGCACGACCGTCCCCAGTGGGCCCTTCTTCGCGCCGAATGCCGATACCCGGCGGGATTCCTCGGGAGACGTCTTGTACCTCGACCAGCGGAACAGGTCCCAGCCCTCGCGGCCCGGCGAATCCGAAGCGGCGAGCTCGTCCCGGTTGAAGCCCGGATATCGGCGTGACCACGCCATGGCGATGGCCCCGCTCAATCCGCCGGTCGCGTCGACCTCGACCAGATCGATCCTGACGATCCGCTCAGGATCCGTGAGGATGACGCCGTCGGGCGCCGCGGTCGCCGTCCATTCCGCGGGAACCTTGAGCGTGGCGCCCGACGGAAGCGTCAGCGCGCGGTCCGCCCACGGGGCCTCCGTGGACGAGGCGGCTCGAGCCGCGCCGCGCGACTCGAAGGTCGCGGCCAGGAACTCCTTGACCGCGGCCACCGCTTCACGATGCGCGCGCGCCTGGTAGCCCACCGTGGCGCCGTACGTCACGCACGCCGGCCGCTCGGATAGCGGCGCGCCCGTTGCCGCGTCCACGAAGATGCCGGGGCTCTGCTCACGGACGCCGCACCGTCTCCCGTTCTGCACCCCCGGGAGGTAGAGCGACGCGGGCAGGGTCGGCACGTCGAAGCCATGGAGCGCGCCCGCGAACTCGTGCACCTTCGCATCGACGCCGGCCCGTGCGAGTCGCTCCACATACTCCCGACACGGCCCGACGGGCGTCCAGTCGTCGGCGGCCCCGTGGAAGATGCGGATCGACGCGCTCACCTGCTCCTCGTCGAGGAGCTGGATGCCACACGACGGGTAGAAAGGCAGGTGCGCCGCGAAGTGAAGCCCCGGCGGCCCCCAGTCCCGCTGGAATCGGGTGAGGCTCGAATACAGGGCCACCGCGCCGCCCTTCGAGAACCCCATCACCGCGATCCGGTTCCGATCGATGGCCGGATGGGTCGCGAGCAGGGCGAGGGCCCGGTAGGCATCAACGATCATGGCTGAAGTGGCGAGTCGCGACTGGTCGGTGGCCGTCTCCTTGATGCCGCGCCCGCCGAAGCTATCGACGATGAATGTGGCCACCCCCATGCCGTTGAGCTCGGAGCGCCACCCCGGCATGTTGTTGCCCACGCCGCTCGAACCATGGACAAGAACCACGGCAGGGACACGGCCCGATGCACTCCGCGGGATGCTGAGCTCGCCCCAGATCACGGCGGCCGGGGCGTCGAGGTTGCGGCGAGCGAAGTCCCCCGGGGTCGGCGTCTGGGTCTGGAATGCGATCGTCCCGGTGGTGCCATCGGCCAGGTCGGTCCGTGGCTGCCAGAGGGAGCACGCCGACAGGACGAATCCCACGAGTGCGACGCTGAAACCAGGGAACCCCGCCCGCCAGGTCCGCCCAGCTAGGTCCATGGTCACTCCTCCGTACTCAGGTGCCAGGAGCGAGGTCTCACCTTTGCGGCTCTCGGGACTCTACCGGGAGAGGGGCCAATCCGCCACTGCCGAGGGAACCGCGCCATCGACCGGAGCGTTACAATGCAATCGTGACAAGAAGGAGGCGGTCATGAAGAAGATCCTCGGTCTGACGCTTGTGGCCATGCTGTCGCTCACCCTCGCCGCCCCGGTCTCTGCGGGCGGGGGGCCGGGCGGTGGTTTCCACGGTGGCTTCCACGGTGGGTTCCATCACGACGGGTTCCATCGCTTCGGCTGCTGTTTCGGCCCGGCCTTCGTCGGCGGGGTGTTCGTCGGTTCGGCCCTCGGCTATCCCTACTATGCGGACCCCTACTATGCGTATCCATATGCGACGTACCCGGCCTACGCGGACCCCGGCTACGCGCCGGCGCCGGCCTACCAGCCGCAGCCGCAGGTCTCCGTGGCCCCCCCGCCCATCCAGCCGGAAGTCTGCTACGTGGGCGGCTGCTACCATCTGCGCGGCGACGGAGTGACGGTCCCCTACAGCTGGATATGGGTGCCGTCCGCGCCGGCGGCGCCCCCGGCTCCGCCGAGCCGCTAGGGGAGGTCCATGACTGGCCCGATTCCCGCGCGGTGGGCCCCCTATCTGCAGAGCGTCCTCCGCATCGTCGTCGCCTTTCTGTTCGTCGCGCACGGAACCCAGAAGTTCATGGGCTTTCCCTCGGCCGAGGCGAGCGCCGGCGTGCCGCTCATGTCCCTGCGTGGCGTGGCCAGCGTGATCGAGATGGTCGGCGGGACGCTGCTGCTGTTCGGGCTGCTCACGCGGCCCATCGCCTTCGTCCTCGCCGGGGAGATGGCGGTGGCCTACTTCATGGTGCACGCCCCGCGCGGATTCTGGCCCCTGGTCAATCGCGGGGAACCGGCCGTCTTCTTCTGCTTCACATGGCTGTACTTCGCCGCGGCCGGCGGCGGCCCGTGGAGCCTGGACGCGCTACGCGGACGATCCAGCGGACGCATCGCCCTGACCGGCACGTCCGAGTCATCTCCGCGTCTGCAAGCCGTGCAATGGCGGGGCGTCCAGCGGACAGCTCAGATGGTGAGCGAGGTCTGGCGCCGCCGCATCGTCACGGATCGTGAGGTAGCCGAGCGCCCCGCCGGCGGCCGTCAGCGTGGCCGCCACCCACATCGCGGTACGAAAGCCGGCGGAGAGGACGTGAGGGTCGAGGCCGCCGCTCCCGTTGATGCCGGCGACGAGCGGCAGGGTTGCGACCGCGAAGAGACCTGCCACCCGTGCGACGTCGTTGTTGACCGCGGCCGCGATGCCGGCGCGCTCGGGTCCAGCGGCGGCCAGCACGGTCGCGGTCAGCGGAGCGACCGTGATCGAGAGGCCCAGCCCGAAGACGACCACGCCCGGGAAGATGGTGAGCCAGTAGCCGCCCCCGGGCACGACGCGCACCAGCAGCGCCAGCCCGATGGCCGCGACGAAGGGCCCGACCGTCATCGGCAGGCGCGGCCCGGCTCGCTGCGCCAGCCGACCGGCGAGCGACGACAGGAGCAACATCGCGATCGTCATCGGGATCAGCGCGCTGCCCGACTCCAGCGCGGACAATCCGACCACGCGCTGCAGCTGGATCGGGAGCAGAAACAACGCCCCACCCAGGGCGCCATAGATGACGAGCGTGACCGCGTTCGCCGCGGTGAACTGGCGTGACCGGAACATGTCGAGCGGCAGCAACGGATGACGGCGGGAACGCTCCACGACGACGAAGCCTATGAGCGCGATGATCCCGCCGACTCCGGTCGCGAGCACCCGGGGCGTGGCCCAGCCGTCAACGGGCCCGGCGGTGAGCGCGAAGACGACCCCGCCCAGGCCGAGGCCGGCGAGCGCGGCCCCGAGGTAGTCGAGACGGCCCGCCGCGTGCGCCTCCCGGCTCTCGGGCAGGTGCCGCATGGCGGCCCACGCCGCCACCGCCGCCAGGGGCAGGTTGATGAAGAAGATCAGCCGCCAGCTGATGACCGTCGTCAGATAGCCACCAACCACGGGGCCGATCGCGCTCATCACGCCCCCGAGGCCCGACCAGGCGCCGATCGCGGCCGAGCGATCCTCCGGGTGGAAGGTGGTCTCGATGATCGCGAGGCTCCCCGGCGTGAGCAGGGCGGCGCCGATCCCCTGGAGCGCCCTGGCCACGATCAGCGCCGGGGCGTTGGGGGCCATGCCGCAGACCAGGGACGCGCCGGCAAACCAGAGAATGCCGACCACGAACAGTCGCCGGCGGCCGTAGCGATCACCGAGCGCGCCGCCGAGCAGCAGCAACCCGGCCAGTGTGAGCGTATAGGCGTTCACGATCCACTGAAGGCTCGTGAGGCTGACGCCGAAGTCCTGGCCGATGGCGGGGAGCGCGACATTGACGACCGTCGCGTCGAGCACCACGAGGCCCGAGCCGAGCACCGTGACCAACAGGACCCACCGCCCAGCCGGTGAGCGATGCCGGACCCACATGGCAGCCCCCAGCCTAGCAAAACCCCACCGGGTCACGAATTGCGTAGTCTTGCGGAATTCTCACGGGATCCGCGTCGCCCCACGGCGCGCTCGCCTCACAAGGCAGGGAGGAGAGATGGCAATGACGACACGTTCACGGCGGAAGGGCGCACGCGCAGGAGTCCTGGCGATCGCAGCGGTCTCGGTGCTGCTGCTCGGCGAGCCGCGGGCCGCGATGGCCGGCGAGCCGACCGACCAGATCCGGGCCCACATCGCCGTGATGTATGGCGCCGTGGGAGCCTCCGCCTCCGCACCTTCTCCATCGGGCACGGGCTCGGTGCGAAAGGTGGCGGATCAGATGTTCGACTGGCGCGCCATGGCCAGGGAGGCGCTCGGCGACCACTGGACGAAGCGGAGCGCGGAGGAGCAAAACGAGTTCGCGCGGCTCTTCGTGAACCTGTTCGAGGACGCCTATCTGTCGAAGATCCGCCTCGCCGAGGCGGACAAGTTCGAGTATCTCGGGGAGACGGCGGTGGGCGACGAAGCCGTGGTCCGCACCCGCGTCGTCACCAGGAACGGCTCCGCGATTCCGGTGAACTACCGGACGCGGCGGGACGAGGCGGGGCGCTGGCGGGTGTACGATCTCGACGTGGAGCGAATCAGCCTGGTCCGCAACTATCGGTCGCAGTTCGCCTCGATCATCCGCCGCACGTCGTTCGAGCAGCTCCTCGCCCGGTTGAAGGCCGTCGAGGACAAGCGCAACAGCGTCGAGGGCTGACGCGGCGCCTCTCTCATCCTTCCTCCGGAGAATCCGTCGGGAGCGATCCTGGATCGGAATGGTGCGAGGGAGCATGAGCCCATCGGCCTTGCAGTATCTCGAGCATTACGGCGTCGTGATCTTGCCGGCCCTGGCCGTCGCCGAGCAGATCGGCCTGCCGCTCCCCGCCATGCCGGCCCTCCTCGCGGTCGGGGCCCTGGCCGCGCACGGCCGCATCAGCATCCCGCTCGTGCTCGGGGCGATCTCGGCCGCGGCCCTGGCCACCGACTTCGCCTGGTATGAGCTCGGCCGTCGTCGTGGGGCAAGGGTGCTGGCGAGACTCTGCCGGCTGTCCCTCGAGCCCGACTCGTGTCTCCGCCGGGCCCAGAGCATCTTCGCCCGCCACGGCGCACGGAGCATGCTCGTCGCGAAGTTCGTGCCCGGCTTGA
>WNFD01013829.1_pt1 | contig 10113 bp, 13 predicted proteins | sample 5400491 | NCBI WGS metagenome assembly WNFD01 (sample SAMN13153343, study PRJNA577476) | soil metagenome | isolation source: 120 cm saprolite under Douglas fir tree site 2 hole 2 replicate 2 | place: USA:California | collected 2015-04-18
TGAAGCCACCGCCGGTGGAGATCATTCCACCGCCCCAGCGCGCGTCGACCACGACCCCCACGCGCAACGTGTCGGCCCCGGAGAATGGCTCGCGCGCGCCCGCGCCGGCGCGCGCGGCCGAGGCGATCCGCCCGCCCGCTCCGGCGGCTCCCCGCCCCGCGGAGCCGGCCCGCGCCACCGCGGGCGGCGAGACCACCGACGGCTCCGCCGCGGTGGACTGGCTGCTCAAGACCCGCCGGTAGGACCCGCGACTCGTCGAGGCCACACCCTCGTTTTTAACGCGGCGCGTAAGGCTCTTACCACGGTCCTTACCGTGCCCTTACCGTGCTGACGCGTTGGGGGCACGGGCACCGACAGTTTCTCGACGGGAACTTTCGGAGCCAAGAGGCCTGCGTCGCGGACTACCAGCAGAAGGGGTACGACGGCGTGCCTGTCGCTTGCGACGCGGCCGCCACCGATAGCCCTCCAGGGTGGTGAGCGTCTTTTAGCGGGGGGAGGTCATGGACGGCCCGCGGTCGGCATGGATGATGAGCTGGTCGTGGCCGATGTGCTGGCGCTCGCAGCTCTCGGTGATGAGGACCTTAGCCAGGGCGGCCGACTCCTGGCGGGCCAGGAGCCAGCCGACGACGTACTCCAGACCTGCTTGGGCCCCGTCGCGAGCAGCTCGGGCTTGCGGTACACCGGCCTCCCGTAGCGAAGCATACCGGGCCGTGCCGAAAGAAGTCCTAAAGAACGCACGAAAGGGGCGGCCTCTAGCAGGAAGCTGAAAAACCCGACTTTTGCTGGTCGAGTCGGTTGTGGGTTCGGCTACGATGCGCGTAACTCACCTCGAGGAGGCGCGCATGCGGGGCGACGATCGCCAACAGGCCGGAATGTGGAGCTACCTTTCGCCGGAGCAGCGGGTGCCGTCGGACCATCCGCTCCGCCCGATCCGGGCGATGGTCGACGCGGTCCTGGTCGAGCTGTCCCCCGCGTTCGCGAAGCTCTACTCCCCCGTCGGCCGGCCGTCGATCCCGCCGGAGAAGCTGTTGCGGGCGCTCCTGCTGCAGGTCCTCTACAGCACGCGCAGCGAGCGGCTGCTGATGGAGCAGCTGGACTACAACCTGCTCTTCCGCTGGTTCGTCGGCCTGAACATGGATGACCCCATCTGGGATGCCACGGTGTTCACGAAGAACCGCGAGCGCCTCCTGGCTGGGGACGTCGCCCAGGCCTTCTTTGACCGCGTCCTGGCGCAGGCCCGGCAGCGGGGGCTGCTCTCCGACGAGCACTTCACCGTCGATGGCACCCTGATTGAGGCCTGGGCGAGTCTCAAGAGCTTCAAGCAGAAGGGGGCCTCCGACGGGCCGCCGCCCGATGACCCGGGCAATCCCACGGTGAACTTTCACGGTGAGCGGCGGAGCAACGGCACCCATGGCTCGACCACCGATCCGGACGCGCGGCTGTTCCGCAAGGCGACGGGCCACGAGGCGAAGCTCGCCTACCAGGGCCATGTCCTCATGGAGAATCGCTACGGCCTGGCGGTCGAGGGGTGCGTGACGCGGGCGAGCGGCTACGGGGAGCGCGCCGCGGCGTTGGAGATGCTCGGCCACGTGGCGACCACGCACCGGGTCACGGTCGGGGCCGACAAAGGCTATGACACGCGGGACTTCGTCGAGGCCCTCCGGCTGGTCCAGGTGACGTCGCACGTGGCCCAGAACACCTCGCGCCGGTCGAGTGCGATCGATCGACGCACCACGCGCCACGCCGGCTACGGGGTGAGCCAATGGAAACGCAAGCGCGTGGAAGAGATCTTCGGCTGGCTCAAGACCGTCGGGCTGTTGCGCAAGACGCGGCACCGTGGCCGGGCCCGGGTGAGCTGGATGTTCATCTTCGGCCTGGCGGCGTACAACCTGGTTCGTATCCGCAACCTGGCCGAGGCCACGGGATGAGCCGGCGGGCGGCGGCGGCGCATCCCCGCGCAGGCTCGCCGCAGCGAGCGGAGCCGCGCGGTACCCTTCGTCACACCTTGGAGCCAGCACGTATGTTCCTTTCACGCTATTTTTCTGCACCCTGCTAGAGGGCGGCCCCTCCCCGTCGGGCGAATGCCGGCCGGCCCGACCAGCGCTCCTATTGCTTCCCCACGCCTTGGATCTCGCAGATCCCGAGGTTAGCCCGCCACCACGCTCCGCCACGGGTGCATTGCTGCGCCTCGCTGAGCATCGGGCTCGGGGCTGCCGCGCACCCGGCAGCCAGCCACACCGTGACCGCGATTCCGATGATCCCGCGTACCATGGTCGTCATCCTCCAGCTGGAAGTTTCCAGGGCCGTGCCTGAAGAAGTCCTGAAGAGAGCGAACTAACGTCTATCCCCTTCGGGCGAATGCCGGGTGTGTCGGCTGGCACCCGGGTATGAAACAGCTCCTAGGGGGTAGCCTTCGGCCGGCGCCGCAAGTAGAGCCCTGCCGCGACGACCAGAGCCCCGACTACGACGCCAAGTGTCTGCCGCCAGCCGAAGCCAGGAGACCGACCAAGACCCAAGGGATCGGCGAATGCTGAGATGACGACGAGGAGAACGCCAACGCCGGTCACTATCCACGCGAACACTGGATTGCTCATGGACGCCTCCTTCGTTCCTACTCGGTCACCTGATCCGCCCGCAGGAGGAGTGACTGCCGTCCAGCGAACATGGCCGGCGGCGGGCTCATGGCCACCACTGATCCCGCCGAGGACGGGCGCGACTAAACGGGGAGCGGGACGGGCTGGGAAAGCCGAGGACTTCACGAACCTTCCGAGTCAGGGTCTCAGTGTTGAAAGGCTTGGGCAGAATCGGATCGCCCGGCTCGAGCCCAGGCCCACTCAGCAGGTCGTGTTGGGCGCCAACGACTGCGAAGCCAGACATGTAGAGCACCTTCGTATCGGGGCGCTGGCGAGTCAGGCGCCCCGCCAGTTCGACGCCGTTGAGGCGTGGCATCACGACGTCGGTCAGGAGCAAGTGGATCGGCTCGGTGTGGGCCTCCGCGATTCGGAGCGCTTCTTCGCCATCTGTGGCTTCCAGGACTCTATAGCCTGCCGCCACGAGACAGTCTCGGGCCAGCTCGCAGACATCTGACTCATCATCAACGACGAGGATTGTCTCCATGTGCGCTCTCCCGGCTATGGGCAAACCCGCTCACGAGATGTCCACCAATTCATTCGATCACCTGATCCGCCCGCTGCAGGAGCGACTGCGGGATCGTCAGGCCGAGGGCCTTGGCGGTCTTGAGGTTGATGACCAGCTCGAACTTCGTCGGCCGCTCGATCGGAAGGTCGGCCGGCTTGGCACCCTTGAGAATTCTGTCCACGAGGTATGTCGCCCGTTCGAAGAATACCGGAAGGTCAGGCCCGTATGCCATGAGGCCCCCGCCCTCGGCAAACTCTATGAACATAGAGATCGCGGGCAGTCGGTTCTCGACGGTGAATTCGGCGACGCGCCGCGAGGCTTGGCGGATCAATGGTGACGAGAGCTGGATGAGGGCGTGAGGTCGCCCTCTCATCGCGGTCTTCAAGACGTCCTCGTACTCCTCGGGTCGTCGGACTTCGAGGACTTGGAGTTCCATCGCCGCTGTTTTTGCTGCGATCGTGAGCGCCCGAAGTTGATGGGGGCCAGTCGAGGCATCCCAGAGGGCCGCGACGCGCCGAGTCGCGGGCGCGACCTCTCTGACCAGTTGCAGCCATTTGCCCGTCAATCCGGGCAGATCGAGGAATAGGCCGGTGATGTTGCCGCCGGGCCGCGCATAGCTCGCCACGAATCCGCTCTCGATCGGGTCGCCTTCGAGATCGCTTCCCACGATCGGAATGGTTCGGGACGCGCCTAACGCTGTCCGTATGGCCTGGGGACCGACGGCAAAAATCACATCGACGTTGAGTCGAACGAGATCCGCCGCGAGGCCTGGCAGCTTCTCAAGCCTGCCGCCTGCCCATCGATATTCCAGGCGGACGTTCTGCCCCTCGATGTAGCCGAGCCCTTGCAAACCTTCTCGAAGCGCGGTGATGGCAGGAACGACCGGATCAGGGACGCCGGGATGAAGGAAGCCGATCACGGCACCTTTCTTCGGTTGCTGCGCCTCGGCCGCGAGCGGCGCGGCGAGGAGCCCGCCGGCCAGGGTGCAGACGAACGTCCGTCGATCCAATGGATCTCCGATCAGGCCGCGTCCGCAGGAGGACCGGGGACGCCCGGCCGGGTAGACCTTACTACAACCGAGTCAAGTGCGGGAGTCACCCACAGCACCGGCTAGGCTATCCTGGCGCCCATGGTCCCGCCGATCTTGGTGGTCGCGCACGGTGCCGCCGCGGGGGACTGGAGACCTCGCTTCGGTTGGGGGGACCTTGCCCTGTGGGCGTTGCTCGTGGTGATCGTCATCGCGCTGGCCGTGGCTGGATGGTGGTCAGCGCGGGACGGCAACGGGCCGTAGCCGCGCGGCGCTCTGATGGTCGGCGTCTACGCGAGCCGGGGTAAACTACCCCGATGCCACGGCCCTGGACGAGCGGCGGCTCTCCATTCGGCGTACACTTACATCGGATCTACGGAAGTGAGCAGGAGGCGGTCATGAAGAAGATCCTCAGTATCGCGCTCGTGGCGATGCTGTCCTTCGCCCTCGCCGCTCCGGTCTCTGCCGGGGGGCGGCATGGCGGAGGCGGCCGCGGTGGCGGTGGATTCCATGGTGGGGGCCGTGGTGGCTTCCACCACGAGGGCTTTCATCACGGATTCCATCGGTTCGGCTGCTGCTTCGGCCCCGCGTTTGTCGGTGGGGTCTTCGTCGGCTCGGCGCTCGCGTACCCGTACTATCCCTATCCTTACGCTTATCCTTATGCCTACCCCTACACGACGTACACGGTCTACCCAGACCCCGTCTACGTCCAGGTACAGCCGCAGACGCAGCTCTCGGTGACGATGGCGCCCTTAGTCCAGCGGGAGGTCTGCTACACCGGTGGCTGCTACCACCTGGAAGGCGATGGGGTGACGGTCGCGTACTCCTGGGTATGGGTGCCAACCGCGCCGGCCGCGCCCCCGGCGCCACCAGCTCCGCCGGGCAAATAGGGGACACGCCGCTCCTGCCTCGGCTCATCCGGACGGCGTGATGGCGTTCGTGCCGGTGCTGGGGGAGGCGAGGTGATGACCACGGCCTACCCAGTAAGCGCAGATGACGCTGGGTCAGGGCGGCATACCGAGTAGAATAGGGCTATGCCTCTTCAGCGGAGAGACTGGCTCCTCACATTCCTAGCTGTCACCCCGACCGGCACCGCGCCGACCGTGCAGCCCGCCGCGGAGAGCCCCGTCCTTGACCCGATTCGCGTGATGAAGGGGATGTTCCTCTTCCAGAACGAGGACGCGCCCGACGCTGTGTTGCCGCTCCTCGCCGCGCCGTATGAGTTCGAGGCGTACGCCTACGGGCCTTTCACAGCCGCCATCTATCACGATCTGAACGAACTGCGCGCGCTCAGACTTGTTCAGTCCACTCCCGTGCATGGCCGGACGTACTCGCGCTGGTCGATCACCGAGAGCGGCGCGGCCCTGGCGGTGGCGAAGGTGGAGGAGATCCCGCCGGAGCGCCTCCGACGACTTCGCCACGCGAAGCAGATCGTGCTCAGCAAGGGGTTCGCGGAGCTCCTCCGCTACGTGTATCAGCGCCACCCCGAATACGCCACCGAGTCCGTCGCCAAGCTCTAAGCTGAGCCGCGCATCGCGCCGTGACTCTCGGAGTCGGGATCGTCACGCCCCGTGGGGTGGTCATCGCCGCGGACGGGCTCATGACTTTTGGGGCCGTCCAAGTCCCGGTCCAAAAGGTGTTCACCATCGGCCAGGCTTACGGCATTGGCCTGTCAGGGCAAAACAACATGATCGACCTGGCGGTGCTGGCGCTTCAGGCTTCGCCGCTCGTGCAAGATCCGCCCCACACCCGCTCGATCAACGACGCGACGACTGTCGCACGCGGGGTGCTTCAAGCCGCCACGACCCAATATCTCAGCCGTGTTGCGTGGGTAAACACACTACCGATCGACACGCAGATCGGCTCGGCGCATCTCCTGCTTGGTGGCTTGTGTTCGGACGGGCCGTTTCTCGTGATGCTGGACAATCGAGGCAACACGTATCCGCTTGCCCAACCACACTATCACGCGATCGGGAGCGCCCAAGATGCGGCGCTTGTCTTGCTGCGAGCCTACGCGGCATATGACTACGACGCCCACCCGCTCGACACCTCGGTACTGTTGGCCAAGCGGGTGGTTGACCAAGTCAGCGCGGCGATTCCGGCTATTGGAGGCCAGATCAGCATCCTGGCCATCTCTCAGCAAGCCGGGCCGGGCGGTCAACATCTCCGCATGATCGAACCGACCTCACCGCTTGTGCAGGATGGCATGACGACGTGGCAAGAGCTTGAGGCTGAGATGTTCGCCAACCTCGCCGGAGGAATCAATCCGCCAGCGGAAGGCGGCGCCCTGGGCAACGCGGGAGCGCATGGCGCCGGAGCATGATCGGCTATCTAGCTGCGAATGCCTGACGAGTCGGGTAAGGAAAGAGCCCGAAGGGGCAGCCTCAAGAGGGCGGCTCATCCCCTTCGGGCGATTGCCGGGCGCGGTAGTGTCCGCGCGGTGCGAGCCCCGGCGATCCCTGCGACGCTATTCGACGATCTCTTCCTTGAGACTCTGGACAAACGCGACCACATCACGCTGTTCGGCCTCTGGCACCTGGAACTTCGCCAGGGTCGCTGCGGCATGACCGAGGAACACGCTCGCTCTCGCTGATGCGCATGCCTCGGTGGCAGAGCGCCATGTCCCTACCGCGGTAGTACACCGGTCCGCCCGCGCTGGTGCAGAGGAAGTCGATCAGGAGCTGCTTCTCGCGCTTGACGCCATCCTCTCCGCGATGCGCCCAGAAGCGGCCGAGTTGGGGATCGGCCTGAAGCCGGGGCAGTAGATCATTCGCCACCGCCGCGATCGCGTCGTAAGTTTACAAGGGGTTTGCAAGTAGCTACAAGAACGGTCTAATGAGTCTCGTGAAATAGAGTAACGAACATGTCAGAACGACAGGCCCGCGTGCCGCAAGAAGCCGAAGGCCAGCGTCGATCGGCGACGGATGCGGGCGAAGCCCGCGCGCAGTGGCCCGCGGAGCGCGAGGATGTCGACCGGGCAGAGGTTGGCCAGTTCGCGCCCTTTGATGTTGCCCCAGATCTGCTCGACCGGATTCAATTCTGGGGCATAGCCGGGCAACGGCTCGACCGTCAGCCACGCCCGGGCACTCGCGAGATACTGCCGCATCACGCGGCTCTTGTGCCCACCCAGCCCGTCCCACACCAGGATGATGGGGCGTCCCCGGAAGTGCCGCTTGAGCGCGCGCAGGAAGGCGATCAGCGCGCGATCGTTGTAACTGCCGGGCCGCGTCTGGAAGTAACACCGCCGCCGCCGACCGTCCCAGCGGAAGGCCAGAGCCGCCGCGATCGACAAGCGCGTCCAGTTCGCGCCCGTGTGAGTCAGGACCGGCGGGTGGCCGCGCGGGGCCCAGGTGCGGCGGACGACCGGCCGGTGCGAGACGCCGCTTTCGTCTTCGAAGACGATCCAGGCTCGCCGCCGCCTGGCGTTTTTTTTACCTGCGGCCAGCGCCGGCGCTTCCACTCCGCGATCGCCGCCTCGTCGCGCTCCCGCGCTTGGCGGGTCGGGCGCTGGAGCGACCACCCGAGGCGCCGCAGGATGTACCAGACGTGGCCCGGATGGTACCGCACGCGCGTGAGCCGCTCGATGAGCGTGGCCACCCGCGGCAATGTCCACAGCTCCGTGGCGAACCCATGAGCCCCGGGGCCCTTGAGCAACGCGGCTGCGACCCGCGCGAGCTGCGGCGCCTCGAGCCGCGGCTTGCGCCCCGCCCGCCCGGCGGCCTTCAAGGCCAGGCGCCCGGCGGCCTGCCAGGCGTGATACCAGCGGTGGGCGGCCGCCCGCGTCGCGCCCAGCGTGCGGGCCACGGTCGCCTGCGATTCGCCGCGCGCGAACAAACGCGCGGCCTCGTATCGACGCGCTTCCAACGCAGCAAAGTCCCGACGGGATCCGCGGCTGGCTGGTGGCATGCCCTAGCATCGCAGGGTACTCGATGAATCCCGTCAATCTATTTAACGAGACTCATTAGAAGGCGTCTTCTACCGGGTTCTCGGCGTTCCCGGTCGATCCGCCGCGCGGCGATTCGTGCGACATGTCACAGCCTTACGGTCATCGCGCCGAGATCGAGCGCCTCGACGAAAGGTCCGACTCGACGTCGGGCTCGGCCGCGCACGGGGTGGGTGCTACTGGAGCCTCGACACCGACGGCTGGCGGATCATCGCCATGAACGCGCAGCTGGCCGGCACCGCGACCGAGGAAGAAGCGGGGCAGTGGTCGTGGCTGGCCAGATGCGGCTTCGCGGGATAGGGCCAGCACGCGGGCGCGGTCAGAGCGTGGCCAGCCGGTGGGCGCGGCACACTTCTATAACCAGCGCGGGACTGCGGAGCAGTGGATCAAGGCGAGCAAAGCCGCCACTCGCGCTATTCGAGGCGCCCTCAGCGGCGACCCCTGCCTATCTGGCTGACCTCGGGTCACGCACGAAGCGCGCCGTCCCGGTCAAGTTGCTGCGGCGGCGCGCGCTTGACCGGGCCCGGCGCCTCGTCTACCGTCGGGCCGTCATGGCTGGCCGCCGATCCCGCTTACTCGAGAGCTGGCGTCGCGATGCGGTTCGCCGCATCGTGGCTTCGCGCGAGGCGACGCTGGCCTTCGTCGCGCGGCTGCCGGAGCACGAGCTCCGGCGGCCCCGCACGCTGGATCGCTGGTCCGTCAAGGATGTCCTCGGCCACCTGCTGGGCTGCGACGAGGAGACCGTGCGCCGCTTCCGGCTCATCGCAGGCGGCCACGCCGAGCGCATCCATTGGTTCGAGGACATGGCTGACGCTGACCGCTTTAACGCGAGGTGCGTCGCTCGCGTCCGCCGGCTGGGCCTGCGCGCGCTGCTCCGCCGGCGGGCGCGCGCTCAGGCGGACCTCGTCGAGTTGCTCCGGCGCCTGCCGGCCCAGGCCCTGCGCGATCCCGCTCACGAGTACACGGTGACTCAGTGGCTCCCCGCGCCCGGCTGGAGCCACGAGCGCGACCACCTGGCCGAGATCAGGGCCTGGTGGCGAGCCTGGTCCCGCCGCCGCTGACCCGAGAGCCCCTGACGTCGCCCCCGGTGGTGAACAGCCCGACCGGGGTTCTGTCAGTTTTGTCGGTTACTCCCTGGCCTCATGACTGGGCGCGACTCGTCGCGGCCTTGACGTGCCTCTCTTGCCACCGCTTCCGTATGCTTGCCGTGCTTGTCGGCTCAATCAGCGCGGCCAGTCGTACCACCGGCTCGCCTGCTCAGAGCACCCCGCGGAGCCACAGCTCGTGGACGTGGCCGCGGGTCGCGCCCCACCGGCGGCAGGCCTCCGACGCGGCCAGATGCTCGGCCTCCCTGACGTTCAGGTCGAGCATGGTGGCGGCGGACACCGCGACCCCGCAGCCGAAAGCCTGGCACTCGCTCCGCAGCACGTGCGGACCGGGGGAGAACACGTGAGTGGCCTTGATGGGCGGCTGGGGCTGGGCCACCGCGGAGCGGGCGGGTTGGGGGTCTTGTGGTACCGGCTCGACCTGGACCTCGGGCTCCGGCACGCCCAGCGCACAGCGCCCGCCGTCGAGCGGCAGGGCATGGGCGCCGCAAAGATGCGGCTTCGCGGGATAGGGCCAGCACGTGGGCGCGGGCGCGGTCATAGCGTCGCCAGCCGGTGGGCGCGGCAGGGCGCCTTGCGGCGATCGCCGAAGCCGGGGGCCTTCACCGCGGCGCAGTGCAGGGTGCCCCGAAGCTTGTTGACGACGAGCGTGGCCAGGGCCTCCCCCTCCACGTCCTCGGCGACGATCAGGAACGGCTTGCCCACGCGGGCCACCTGCTCCAGCAGCGGCAGCATGTCCTTCATCACGCTCAGCTTCTTCATCGAGGCCCGGTTGGCCCCGATCCGGTCCTGCATGATCGCGGCGGCGCGTAAGGCCTGGCTCCCATAGCCTCGGATGACCATCTACGGCGATCACAGTGCGCGCCTGTACAAGTTCCAGCGGAGCGCTGAGCTGAGCG
>WNFD01015631.1_pt1 | contig 10113 bp, 10 predicted proteins | sample 5400491 | NCBI WGS metagenome assembly WNFD01 (sample SAMN13153343, study PRJNA577476) | soil metagenome | isolation source: 120 cm saprolite under Douglas fir tree site 2 hole 2 replicate 2 | place: USA:California | collected 2015-04-18
GGCCGACGAGCGCGCGCGCCTCGTCGACCGAAAGACTGGTTCCGGCGGGCCTCACTTCCACGGTCACAGATGTATGATCGGGATGCACCAGGTAGCCGTCGGAGTAGCGCGCGAAGCGCTGCGCGATCTGCTCGCGCGGGAGCGGCAACTTGGGGTCCAACCACGCCGGCTGCCCTTGCTCGTCGTCCAGCGCCACCGCGAGCGGGTTCGCCTCGAGCTTGCGCTTGCGGATCTCCTCGCGCACGGCATCGCGCGCCTTTCGTAGATCTTCCATCTCCGCGAAGAGCGGCCAGTGCGCCTCGTACCACCGCTCGACGGGGAGCATGTTCCAGGTGACGAAGCGGATCTGCGCGGGCCCCATCCCGAGGAAGTCGTGCGCCAGCTTGGACGCCATCGCTTTCGCGCCCTCGAGGCCCTGTGGGCCCTCGAGAGACTGCACCACCACCAGGACCGTGCCGTCGCCGCCCACGCGCCGGATCAGCTCTCTCACGTGCTGGACCGAAGGCAGGCCTTCGGGCAAGAGCTCCTGGAAGCTGGAGCGGATCTCGAGGTGCGACGCGGCCCACAAGGAAACAGCCGTCAGGGTCAGCGCAACGCCGAGAAAGAGCGCGGGTCTCGCCACCGCCGCCTCGGTCGCGCGAGCCACCAAGCTCATGGGCAGGCCTCCGATGGGACGCTACGATGTGGACGCCAGGGGCACCGACCCGCTCCATCACCGGCGTGCTCCGCTCGTTTGGTGCCGCGGTTCACCTGCGCTCACTCTGACGGCCTAGGACCAGGGCGACGTTGGTCCCGCCGAAGCCGAGCGAGTTCGAAAGCGCGAGCCGGAGCGGCGCGGCGGTCGGGCGCACGGGAGGAGGGTCTTCGATCATCGCGTCGAGCGGCTTCGCGTTCGCAGAGGGAGCAATCCAGCTGCCTTGGAGCATCAACAAAGTGAAGATAGCTTCGATCGTTCCGGCGGCCGAGATCGTGTGCCCGGTGTAACCGGGCCAGCGCGACCGTGCCTCTAGCCAGAGCAAGGGCAGAGCACGCGGCGTGTCCAGATTGCTTCACGTCGTGGAGCATTTTGGTCACTAGGTCCGACGACGGCGGAAGGGTCCGCGGGCCGAAACTCAGGCTCTTCAGGACATTAAACGATAGTCGGTTTCATGGCCTTTAGGTTTGTGTTAGTGTAGACATATGAGCAGAGGACCATCCGAAGAGGTGCGGCTCTACCAGATCAGGGTCGGGCTGAAGCCTTCCGACGCGATCGAGAAGGAAGCGAAGGACGAGAGCAAGGCCGTGGCCCACGTCCTCCGTCGCATCGTAGAGGACTACGCCACTCTGTTTGGGCTGCCTCGCTCGGCCTTCGAGACCCTCGAGGCGGATCGCAAGGCGATGGGGCTCGATCGGCGCGACTACTTCAAGGAGCTGCTCGACGGTCGCTACCGCCAGGTTCTCCTCGGCGGAGCTGCCCCGGCGCACGCCGCCGAACGGCACGCTCCCGCAACTGGCGGACGGTCCCGGAAGGAGCCTCCGGCTCAACTCCAGGCCTCTCTGGCGGGCGCGCAGCCTCCGGCTGCGGCGGTGCCCGAAGCGCCCAACCCAGCACGGCAACATGAGCACTGGGCTTGACATGTATATAACATGTTTATATAGATCGTGAAGCTTCGGCTCAGCGGAGGACTGGTGCCCTCACGAAATCACCAAGCAGAGGCGAGACTGCCATGAGCTCCGGGCGCGTCTTGCCGCTCACCCGGTTCGTCCGTGCCGGCGACGTGCAGGACGCGCTCGGCTGCTCGCGCTCGATGGCCTACTGGCACCTGGCCCAGGCGATCGGCGTGCGCCCCGAGGAGCAGAAGGGTCGTATGCTGCGCTGTCCGTTGCTGAGGTGGGAACGCTACGCAGAGAGGGTGTTCACATGCCGCACGACGACGATCGACTCTTCAGGCGCACGCGCCGCGACGGATCGTTCAATCCGGTCTGGTACGGCTGGTACTACGACGCCCAGGGAAGGCAGATCACCAAGTCCACGAGGCACACCGACGGGCGCGCCGCAGCCCGAGTCCGCGCCCAGTGGGAGCGCGATGCGGCTGAGCCGGACCACGCACGCGCGCGCTGCGCCGTCCTCGTAGACGCGATCGAGCTTCTCCTCCAGAACCGCAAGGAGCAGGCTGCCGCGGGGCGCAAGGCAGCCGCAACGTTCGGCTTCTACCGGGAGAAGACCGGCCACTGGCTGCGCATCCTCGGTGAGGACTTCCTGCTTGGGCAGCTCGCCGGCACCGAAGGCGCGCGGCACGTCGATCGCTACATCACGCAGCGGCGCAGCGAGTGGGCCGTGCCGCCCAGGCCAGAGAAGAGGGACAAAGACGGCAAGGTGGTGAGCGCGGCGCGCCCCGGTCGGCACGTCAGCGAGAACACGATCAGCAAGGAACTGGTCGCACTTCGCGCGGCACTCAAGCTGGCCAAGCGGCGCGGGCTCTGGAAGGGCGATCTCTCCGAGGTGCTGCCGGTCGGGTTCGCGCCCGAGTATAAGCCGCGGGAACACTTCCTCTCCGCGGCCCAACTCGAGGCGCTCCTGGCCGAGCTGCTGCCCGACGGAGCCGCACGCGTCGCGTTCACCGTCGCCACTTCAGCCGAGGACAGCGTGTGCGACAGGGCGGAGCGCGAGGACGTATCCAGCGACCTGGCTTACGTCTATCTGCGCGGCACAAAGCGGGCGACGCGGGCACGGACGGTGCCCGTCGTCACCAAGTGGCAAAGCGATCTTTTGGCGTTCGCGGTGGGGCGCGCGCAGGGCATCGACGGGAAACTCTTCGAGTCGCGCACGAAGTTTCAGCAGACGCTCGCGCGAGCCTGCAAACGCGCCGGCATCCCGCACACCACGCCGAACGATCTGCGGCGCACCTACTCGACATGGCTGCGGGCTTGCGGCGTGCCGAACGAGCTCTCCGCGCCGACGATGGGCCACAAGGACACGCGCATGCTGGACCGCGTGTACGCTCGCCTCCCGCCGGATCTGCTCCGAGCGAGGCTCCTCTTGGCGTTGGGAGTAAAGGACGCGACCGAGGGCGGCGCTCGGTGCAGTGCCGGTGCAGTAAACCCGAGCGGGCAAGGCGGACAAATCGGACGTTCTGGACAGGGCGCCGAGAGCGTAACCCCCGGAAAATTGGCTCCCCGAGCTGGGTTCGAACCAGCGACCCACGGATTAACAGTCCGTTGCTCTGCCAGCTGAGCTATCGGGGAACAGGGCCGGCGAAAGCGCGCGGTTTTAGCCGTCGCGCCGAGAGATTGTCAAGCATACACTGCCGCCGTGCGCAAGCCCGCCCCGCTCCGACCCGGCGATCCCATCGAGGTTGTCGCGCCGTCGAGCCCGTTCGACCGCGATCGGTTCGAGCGCGGCGTCGCGGCATTGAAGGAGATCGGATTCCAGCCGCGCTACCGCGACGACATCTTCATCAAGTCGGGCCACCTGGCCGGCGACGATGCGCGACGCGAAAGCGAGCTGCGGGCCGCGCTGCGCAGCGATGCGAAGGCGATCGTCCTCGCGCGCGGCGGCTACGGTTCGCTGCGGTTCGCCACCAGGCTTGCCGCCGACGTGCCCGCCAAGCTCGTCGTCGGCTACAGCGACGCTACCGTGCTGCACGAGATCTGGTGGCGCGCGGGCGTGCCCTCGATCCACGGCCCGATGTGCACGCAGCTCGGCGAGGAGCCGGCCGCCCTGGCGCGCTTCCACTCGCTCCTCAGCGGAGCGGACGCCGGCGCCATCGATTTCGAGCCCGAGACGGCGCGCGGCGGCCGCGTCGAGGGCGTGCTCCGCGGGGGCAACCTCGCCAGCCTCGCCTCATTGTGCGGCACGCCGCTCCAGCCGACCTTCAAAGACTCTCTCGTCCTCCTCGAGGACCTCAACGAGGCGCCCTACAAGCTCGATCGCCTGCTCACCCAGCTCCTCTTGAGCGGCGTGTTCGAGGGCGCCAGGGGCTTCATCGTCGGAGACCTGACCGGCCCCGACGAAGATCCGGCGGGCCGCATCGAGACTGTCGCGGAGCGCCTGCTTCCGCTCGGCGGTCCGGTCGTCTTTGGCGCGCCCTTCGGCCACGCCGGCCGCAACCAGCCCGTCGCGCTCGGCGTGCCGCACGCGCTCGACGCCGATGCAGGCCGGCTCGCGCCGCTCGACTCGCCCACTCAGCGCTCCGTCGCGTAATGGTCCCACGCCTGCAGCGCATCTGCTAGGCTTCGCCGCCGCATGCGCATCTACCTCGTCGGCATCGGCGGCACCGGAATGGGTTCGTTCGCGGGCCTGCTCCGCAAGGCCGGGCACGAAGTGGCCGGCTCCGACGAGAACGTCTACCCGCCGATGAGCGACAAGCTGGCCGAGTGGAAGATCGCCGTCTACACGCCGTACTCGGCCGACAATTTCAAGAGGGCAGAGATCGATCTGGCGGTGGTCGGCAACGTCATTCGCGCCGAAAACGTCGAGGCCAAGGCGATCCGCCGGCGCGGCGTCCCGCACATGAGCTTTCCCGAGGCGCTGGAGGAGCTCTTTCTCCAAACGCGCCACCCCGTCGTCGTCGCGGGGACGCACGGCAAGACCACCACCACCAGCATTTTGGCACACGTGCTGCAGCATGCCGGGCGCGACCCCAGCCTGCTCGTCGGCGGCGTGCCGCTCAACTTCAACGAAGGGTTCCGGCTGGGGAAGGGCGAGCACTTCGTCATCGAGGGCGACGAATACGACACCGCCTATTTCGATAAAGGACCCAAGTTCCTTCACTATCGACCGCGCACCGCCATCTTCACCGGGGCCGAGTTCGATCACGCCGACATCTACCGCGACATCGCCCACTACGAGAGCGCCTTCGAGAAGTTTTTCGCCCTGCTGCCGCAGGACGGCTACGCAGCGGCATGCAGCGGGTTTCCCAATTGGAAACGCCTCGCTTCATTTGCGAAATGCAAAATCGAAAGCTACTGCGTGCGCGACGACGCCGAGGCCGACTGGCACTCGCACTGGATCAACCTCGGCCCCGCCGGCGCTTCGTTCGAGATCGAGTACAGGGGCGTGCCAGAGATCCGCGTGACGCTGCCGGCGGCGGGCCGGCACAACGTCGAGAACGCGCTCGGCGTCTATGCGGCTTGTCGGGCGCTGGGGCTCAAGCCCGACGAGATCAAGGCCGGTTTCGCCACCTTTCGCGGCGTGAAACGCCGGCAGGAGCTGCGCGGGGAGCTCGAGGGCGTGGCGGTGATCGACGATTTCGCCCACCACCCCACCGCCGTCCGCGAGACCATCGCCGCGGTGCTGGCGCAGTACCCGCGCCGGCGGCTGGTGGCGGTCTTCGAGCCGCGCAGCCACACGGCCATGCGCAAGATCCACCAGGAGGAATACGCGCACGCCTTCAAGGGCGCAGCCGAGGCGATCATCAGCCAGCCGACCGCCATCGCCAAGGTTCCTGAGTCGGAGCGCGTCGACGCGAAGCGGATGGCGCAGGACATCTCCGCGGCGGGCACGCCCGCGCGCTGGATGGAATCGCCCGATGCCATCGTCGCGGCGCTTTCCGCCGAAGCCCGCAGCGGCGACGTGGTGCTGGCCATGTCGAACGGGTCTTTCGGTGGCCTGCACGACAAGCTGCTCAAGGCGCTCGCGGCGCGCCGATGAACCGCGAGCTGGCCGACGTCTGTCTCGCCGCGGCGCTCGAGGGCGCGCGCGTCCTGCGCGAGCGGTACTCGCTCCCCCGCGACATCCACTACAAGGGCCGCATCGATCTCGTCACCGACGCCGACAGGGCCGCCGAGGAGGCGGTGCTGAAGGTGCTGCGCGCTCTCGCGCCCGGCGTGAGGATCCTCGCCGAGGAGAGCGGCGCGAGCGGCGCAGGCGACACTTGCTTCTTCGTCGATCCCCTCGACGGGACGACGAACTACGCGCACGGCATCCCCATCTTCTGTTGCACGGTAGGCGCGGAGCGGGACGGCGAGGTCGTCGCCGGCTGCACGGTCGACCCGCTCCGCGACGAGACGTTCCTCGCCGCGAAAGGCGGCGGCGCCGTGCTGCGCGACAGGTCGGGTGAGCGGCCCTTGCGCGTCTCGCAGACGGCGGACCTGTCGCGCGCCGTCGTCTGCACCGGCTTCCCTTACGGCGATCGCGACGTGTTGCCGCGCATGATCGAGGCGTTCGGCCGCTTCACCGAGCTAGCGCGTGGGTCCCGAAGGCTGGGCAGCGCGGCGATCGATCTGGCCTACGTCGCCGCCGGCCGTTTCGACGGTTTCTGGGAGCGAGGCCTCAAGCCCTGGGACGTGGCCGCCGGCAAGGTGCTGGTCGAGGAAGCCGGCGGCCTGGTGACGCGCTTCGACGGCGCGCCCCTCGTCCTCGCCGGCGGCGAGATCGTCGCCAGCGGCCCGCGGCTTCACCCCGCGATGCTGGATGTCCTGCGGTAGCTACTTCTTCCCGGCGTTGACGTCGTCGCGGCGGTTCTGCTTCCACGCCTCTTCGTCGTGGCCCGTCGCCTTGGGCTTCTCGGCGCCGAAGCTGATGGCGGTGATCTGCGTGCGCTTCACGCCCAGGTTGTCGAGGTACTTCTTGGCCGCGTCGGCGCGCCGCTGGCCCAGCGCCAGGTTGTACTGCTCCGAGCCGCGCTCGTCGGCGTTGCCCTCGATGCGGACCTTGAGCTCGGGGTGCTTGACGAGGATGTCGGCCACGGCGCCGAGCGACTGCTGCGCGTCCTTGCTCAGTGTCGCCGAGTCGAACTCGAAGAAGACGCTCACGGCGTGCAGCTGTTGCAGCGCCGCGTCGAGATCGGCCTGGCCCTGCGCGTGGTACTGCTCCGCAGGCGTCATCGGGCGTGAAGCCTCGGTCGCCTGCTGTCCTGGCGAGGGCTGCGCCTGCTGCGCGCTCTCGTCGGGCTTGGCCTGGGAGTGGCTGCAGGCAACGATGCCCGCCGCCAAGGCGAGCGAGAAGAGGTGGGCTTTCTTGTCCAGCTTGAGCTTCATGGTTCCTCCGCGGCGGAAAACATGCGCAGTCTCTCGCATATGCCTGCCTTCGGGGCCGGGCGCAATAAAAACCACGAGCCGCAGGGAAAGAATCCTATGTGTTCAAACTGTTTGAGGTCAAACGAATTCGACGAACCTGGCGAAATCGACGGCTCGGCTGGCCGGAGGCCGATCAGACGGCCCGGCGCCGGCCTGCGAACGACAGGTAGACGAAGAGCACGATGATCGCGCCGACGATCGACGAGATGAGCCCGCCGGGCGTGAACCCCCACGAGCCGTCCGGCGCCGACGAGCTGCCCCACAGAGCGTGGCCGATGAGGCCGCCCACCAGCGAGCCGGCCATCCCCAGCACCGCCGTGACCCGATGACGTGCATGCTACCTCCGCGCAAGGAGCGTCTGCGAGAAAGTAAGCATTCAGTTGCGCGCGTGGCGCAGGCGGGCCGCCAGGATCAGCGCCGCTCCCAGGGCGGCGCCGAGCGCCCACCCGCCCAGGACGTCGGTGGGCCAGTGCACGCCGAGATAGACGCGCGAGATTCCCACCAGCAAGGCGAGGAGGACGACGACCGGCGACAGCCTCGGCGCCGCCCACGAGAGCACGACCGCCGCCGCGGCGGTGTCGGCCGCGTGCGCGGAGGGAAACGACTTGCCTGATCCGCACCCCAGCGGGTGTTTCACCCGCTGGGGCTCGGCGGCGCAAGGCCGCACGCGGGCGACGGCGGGCTTGACCACGCGCACCGAGACGAGGTCGGCGATGCCGATCGACGCGGCGAAAAGCACTGCGGCCAGCGCGCCGTGCGGCGACTTGCGCCAGATGTAGATCGCGGCCGCGGCCGCGATGATGAGCAGCACGACGCGGTTCGAGGCGGCGGCCATGACGCCGTCGAGCCAGGGGATGCCGGGGCGGTTGAAGAAGGCGAGAAGGTCAAGATCGATGGGCACGCACCTGCACTATCATTGGAGGGCCGGCGGCGTTACAAGCGGGGCTCCATAAGGAGGCTTTTCGATGGCGCGTATGGTGAAGTGCGTGAAGCTCGGCAAGGAGCTGCCCGGGCTGGAATACAAGCCGTTCAACAACGAGCTGGGCCAGCGCATCTACGACAGCGTCTCGCAGGACGCGTGGAAGATGTGGCTGGAGCACTTCAAGATGATCATGAACGAGTACCGGTTGGCGGGCGGGTCGGAGCAGGCCAACCAGGTGCTCTTCGATCAGTGCGAGAAGTATTTCTTCGGCGAGGGCGCCCAGCTTCCGCCCGACTACAAGCCTCCGGCCGCGAAGGGGTGATGCGCGGGCCGGGCGAGATCCTCGTCGTCTCCTGCTACGAGTTGGGGCGTCAGCCGGTCGTGGCCGCCGCCGCGCTGGCCGGGCTGGAGCGGGCGGGCTTTGCGCCCGGGGTGCAGGACGTGTCTGTCGAGAAGCTCTCCGAGGAAGCGCTGCGGCGGGCGCGGCTCGTCGCCGTCTCGGTGCCGATGCACACCGCGCTGCAGCTGGGGGTGCGCGTGGCGGCGCGGGCGCGGCAGGCGAATCCTTCCGCGCACGTGGCGTTCTTCGGGCTCTATGCGACGCTCAACGCGCAGCACCTGCTCGAGAAGCATTGCGACTCCGTCATCGGCGGCGAAAGCGTCGAGCCGCTCGTCGCCCTGGCCCAGCGGCTCGCCGGAGAGCCGGCGGCGCCGCCGCCGTCGCGCCGGCGCGAAGTGCTGCCCTCGCGGTCGGCGCTGCCGTTGCTCGAGCGGTACGCGCGCCTCGAGTTCTCGGGCGGCACGCGCCTCGTCGCATCGGTCGAAGCGTCGCGCGGGTGCAAGCACCTGTGCCGCCACTGCCCCATCGTGCCCGTCTATCGCGGTCGTTTCCTGGCGGTTCCGCGGGAGACGGTGCTGGCGGACATCGAGCAGCAGGTGGCGCAGGGCGCGGAGCACGTCAGCTTCGGAGACCCCGATTTTCTCAACGGCCCCACGCACGCGCTCCGCATCGTGCGCGAGTTGCACGAGCGCTGGCCGGCGCTGAGCTTCGACGCGACCATCAAGATCGAGCACCTGCTGCAGCAGCGCGCTCTTCTGCCCGAGTTGGCGGCGTGCGGGCTGCTCTTCGTCACTTCGGCCGTCGAGTCGCTCAACGACGGCGTGTTGCGCGCGCTCGACAAGGGCCACAGCGCGGCGGACGTGCCCGTCGCGCTGCGCGTCCTCCGCGCCGCGGGCGTCGAGCCGCGGCCGACCTTCCTGCCGTACACGCCGTGGACGGCGCTTTCCGACCTGCCGGCGCTCTTCGGGTTCATCGAAGAGCACCAGCTCGACGTCGACCCTGTCCAGCTCACGCTGCGGCTGCTCATTCCCCCAGGCTCGCTGGTGCTCGAGCAAGCCGGGCCGTGGCTAGGGGAGCTCGATCCCGCCGCCTTCGGCTACCGCTGGACGCACGAGGACCCGCGCGTCGACGCGCTGTGGAAGGCCTCGAGCGACGCAGTCCGCGCAGGCGCTTCACTCGAGGAACTGGGCGCGCTCGCCGGTTGGCGGGGCGGCCCGAAGCGCCCACGCCGGAAAGCCCCGCGTCTCACCGAACCGTGGTTCTGTTGAACGGAACCCACCGCAGGCCAGGTCGGCCTGCTCTGAAGCTGACGAAACGAGAACCAGAACCAGAACGAGGACGAGAACCCTCTCGAACTAGAACTCGAACTAGAACTCGAACGGGCGTTTGGGTTCTGGTTTGAGTTCTAGTTCGAGTTCGAGTTCTACTTCTAGTTTTGGCGCTACCGGAAGTCGGGGCGTCACCACAGCTTCGATCTTCGAGCCCGCCTCCCGGAGGGCGGCTTCGACCTGCTCCGGCTTTTCGCCTCTGGCGAAAGCGAAGCCCAGATAGCTCGCCCCCTCCGGAAGCGGAACGATCTCTTCGCGCAGTCGCGCCGTGATGACGATGTCCTCGATGAGCGGGACGGCGCGCGCCTCGGTGAGGCCGCGCACTTCTTCGAGCAGGCCGCGCTTGCGGATGGGAAGCATGAGAACTCCCGCGGCGCGTCCCTCGCGCGGCGGCGGGTCGGCGTGCATGCCGAGCGCGTGGCGCAGGACCAGCTCCTCGAGCGTCACGCCCACCCCGAAGCGCAGCGCGCGCCCGCAAAGCCCGCCGATGCTGCGCGCGGCGATCTCCAGAAGGCGCGGGCCGG